>Ga0315905_10004050_pt1 | contig 15004 bp, 23 predicted proteins | sample LakEriMetagenome_5_FD_203522 | JGI IMG/M metagenome (GOLD analysis project Ga0315905, IMG submission 203522) | Freshwater fungal communities from buoy surface, Lake Erie, Ohio, United States - Buoy 4 MA121 | ecosystem: Environmental > Aquatic > Freshwater > Lake | place: USA: Lake Erie, Ohio... | reverse complement strand
TGGAAGGCTGGAAGGCTGGAAGGCTGGAAGGCTGGAAGGCTGGAAGGCTGGAAGGCTGGAAGGCTGGAAGGCTGGAAGGCTGGAAGGCTGGAAGGCTGGAAGGCTGGAAGGCTGGAAGGCTGGAAGGCTGGAAGGGAGCGCGCACAACGGACGGTCAAGGCAGCCCGACCCGCTCACCCCGGGCGGAGCCTTGACCACGCGGACCGCAAGCGGCGGCCCGGTTCCCTTGGCACGGGGGCCCGGCCGCGGCCCGGTCCTTACATCCCGACACTACATCGGGCCGCGCCGCTCCCCTTGACCGGGCGAGCGGCGCGGCCCGCGGCATGGGCCCCGCCTTACCCGGCGTCCGGCCCCGCCGACCCGACGGCTCCGCCCCGCGGCCCCTGCGCCGCCCGGGGCGGAGCTATGCCCTCTCCCCGCCCCCGGCAGCTCTCCCGCCGCGCCGACCCCGCCGCCCCGCAGCCCCGCCCTCGCAGCCTGTCAGCTGCCGGGGCGGAGCTATGCCCCGGCAGCTGCCCGACCCCGACCCCGACCCCGACGGCGCCCCGCCCTCGCAGCCTGTCAGCTGCCAGGGCGGAGCTATGCCCCGCGACAGCTGCCCGACCACGACCCGACCCCGACCCCGACCACGCCCCGACGGCGCGCCGCCCGTAGGGGCGGAGCCTTGCCTGCGGCGAACAGGACGACCCCGATGCACTCTCACGCCCGTTCCGCAGTGGCCGACGCCGCCCTTGTCTCCCCCTCTCGCGGCCCCCGCCGCGCCTCCCTCGCCGTCGCCCGGCCGGAGGCCCCGGCGCCCCGGCCGGAGGCCCCGGCGCCCCGTCACCCCGACCCCGTCCGCCCCCAGCCCCGGCTCCGCGTGCCGGGCCGGGGCCTCCTCCCCGACCGCCCCGCCGCGCCCGCGCCGGCGGCGCCCTCCCTTCAAGGGGTCTACGAGGAGGCGCTTCGCGCCCTCACCCGGGCCAAGCGCGCCGCCCTCCGGCGGACCGAAGGCGACGCGCTCGCCGCCCTCATTGACGCCGCCCTCGGCGACCACGGGGTCGGCGTGAGCGTTCACCACGCCGTCGTCGCCGGCCGCGACGCGGGCTGGTCGACCGCGGAGATCGACGCCGACATCGCCGAGGCGCTCGCCGCCGCGGTTCCCCGCGTCCGGCGCGAGGACCTCGACCTCGGGGCCCCGCGCCCCGAGATCCGTAGCGTCCTCGGGGAGATCCAGGATCTCCCCGGCCGTTCCCGGCCCGCCCGCGTGGGCCGGGACAAGGCCCTCGACCACGCCCCGGCGGAGGCCTTCCGCCCGGGGCTCGGCCGCGCGACCTATGTCGGCCCGCGGGGGAGCGAGAAGCTCCCCGACTTCCGGGCGGCGGCGAAAGCCTCCGCCGCCCGCGACCGGAGCGCCCGCCCGCGCCCCGTCGGCGGCGAGGCGCCGCCCGTCACCAACGCCCGCCCCGGCGGGCAGTGCATCCGCGGCTCCGCGGTTCGGATCGCCGTGAATGAGGAGCTCCGCGTCGCCCGCCGGCGGCTCGGCCTCGCCTCCTCCTGACCTCCCCGACCCCCTCGACCTCCTCAACCTCGCCGACGGCGCCGCGCGCCGACCGTCGGCCTTCCCTCTAAGCGCGCTTTGGAGATTCCGATGAAGACCACCACTGCCCACGACCTCGCCCTCTCCATCACCCTCGCCCTTCGCGCCGCCTTCGGCGGCGACAGCCAGGTCTCCGACAAGGTCATCGGCATGGCCGTTTTCGGCCACGCCAACAACGCCTCGGCCGCCTGGACCCAGGAGTACCTCGTCGAGGTCATCGACGCGGCGGCGAAGATCACGTTCGACAAGTGGGAGGAGTGCGGCGCGCTCCTCCCCGAGATCCGCGAGTCCATCTGCGAGGGCTACCGCGCCGCGCGGCTGCCCGGCATGGGCGGCACCCACGCCCCGATCCTCTGACCAACCGACGGCTTCGGCCGTCAGCCCCGCAAGCTCGCCGCCTCCACGCGGCGCGGGGCGTCCACCTGCAATCTCGCAGGGCTAAGGCGAGCAGCACCGCGCCGACGACGGCGCTTTGGAGACCCTCATGCCCGCTCCCCATGTCATCTCTTTCGTCGGCCGGTCCAACCCCATCATCCTCGGCGTCTCGGCCATCCTGAACGCCGACCTCGGCGACCTCGCTGATCTCGCCGCCGACCGCCCCGGCGATCTCAAGGCCCTCGCCGCTGCGGAGGCGTCCCACTACCGCCGCTGGGCCCCCGCGGCGGAGGACCCCTCCGTCGCCTCCGCCTACCAGGCCGCCGCTGTGGCCCACGAGGCGGCGGGCGCCGCCCTTGACGGGGTCCTCCGCTGCTGGGAGGAGCACCACAGCGCCCACGACAGGATCATGAGGGCTCTGCGGACCCTCGACGTCCTCGACGTTGCGGACCCCGCCCGCCCCGCCATTGCCGCCGCCCACTCGGCGGCCTGCAAGGACCGCCTTGCGGTGGAGTGCCGCCTCAAGGACGCTGCGTGTTCCGCCGCGCGCGCCATCAAGGCGGCGGCGACGGCGCAGTGCGCCGCCGGAGAGGCGTGGCTCACGGCGCGCTGCGCTGCCTGACCTCCCCGACCCCTGCCCGTAGTGTCCCGCCCCAGCCGGCGACCACTACGGGCAGGGCCCCCGCGCCCCCGACCACTACGGGTAGTGTCCCGCCCACCCGCGGACCCCTACCCGTAGTGTTCCGCCGACCCGCGGATACCTAAAGGACTGATCTGTCAGGGCTTTAGGTTCTTTAGATTCCGACCCGCCGACGGCGCCCGCGCCCGCCGTCGGCCTTCCCTCTCGGCGCGCTTGGAGTCCTCGTGTCCGTTCAGATCGCCCCTCCCGCCCGGCGCCCCGTCGCCCGGCCCACCGACCGCCCCTCCGACCGCTCCGTCATCACCGACGCCGCGTCCGCCTTCGCGGCGGCGTTGGTGAACCAACTCGTCTCGGACGGGGTCCCCTTCTCCAAGGCCGCCGAGATCGGCGCCGACTACGTGCTCCTTTCGTCGGGGTGGCCGCTCTCGATGGCGCGCTGCGCCCGCTTGGCCGACGCCATCGAGACGGCGGTGGGGGTGGAGGCGTGAGCGCCCTGCTCGCGACCGCCCTCGCCCTGGCGGTGGGCCTCGCCCCGCCGCCGTCCCCCACCGCCGAGGAGCCGATGGTGGAGTACCACCTCGGCGACGTGACGTGCCTGGCCCACCCTCGGGTGGTGGGCCTCGTCTGCCTCGCCCGCTGACCAACCGACGCCGCCGGCTCACCCCCCGGCGGCGTCGCGTCGTCCGCCCAAGGCGGCGCCATCTCCTCGACTCGAGCTCCCTGCACGGGGTCTCCGGCTCGACCGAGAAGGCGGCGCCGCCTTGGTCCGATGACCTGCCCGACCGACCCGACCCGCGCTTCGGCGCTTAGGAGATCCCCATTGCACTACTCCCCTCGGACGGAAGCTCCCGCTCCGCCCATCCACGACTGCGGGCCGCAGGCCCGGCGTTTTCTTAAGCGGACCGCGGCGAAGGCGCGCCGTCGTTCCTGGTCCATCGAATGCGAGGTCGCCTCCGACGCAGAGGTTACCTGCGTGCCGACCGCCCGCCGTCTCTCCGCCATCGAGAGGGAGATCGAGGTCTGCTATGTCCAGTGGGAGAGTGAGCGTCCCGTCTATGAGGACGCGGGGTACGTCTGGGATTGGATGTACTTTGAGAACAGCATCGACTGTCTTGAGTACGACGCCTACGTCTACGACTGTTTCGACGCCGAGGAGGCCGACCTCGCCTTCGAGGCGGAGTACCTCGCGGAGGAGCGTGCCTGGCAGCGAGACGTCGACCGCATCCTGGCCGACGAGTTCATTCACGGGTACGACAGATGGCTCCGGCGGCATGTCCGCTGCGAGCGGATTGATCAAAAGAATAAACACCGCGGCCGTCATTACGGGCGCGAGTAGGAGATCCCCATGACCCCCCTGACTTTCGTCGATACTCTCGCGGCCGTCGCGCCGCTCTTCGCCGTCCTCGCCGACGGCGCGGTTGCCCTCATCTGCGGCGCCCTCGTCGCCGCGCTCGCCGCGGCCTTCGACATGGACCGCTGGGCGGCGCTCGCCCTCGGCACCCTCGCCAGCGGCGTCGCGTTCAGCGCGGCCTCGGCCTGGCGCGCCCTCGCCGACCGCCCCGGCGCGGCGCCTGTCGATTACTCCCCCGCCCCGCCCGCCGACGAGGACCCGCCGTCCGCCGCCGGCCTTGGGGAGGACGGGCCCGAGCCCGCGCCCTACGTGCCGACCACGGTCGAGGAGGTCCTCGCCGAGCGCCCGACCGACGGCGCGCGGCGGGACTACCGCACAACGCCCGCCGACAACGAAAGGGACCTGCATCGGTTCATGGTGGCGGCCGAGGGGTTCATCCTCGCTGCCACCGAGGGCGCCCGCTCGGGCGAGTCCTCTCTCGACGTCGACATCGAGCTCCTCGACCGGGCGAAGGACCTGGTCGGCCCCTGTACGGGCTACGCCCGCGCGCTCGGCTGGGAGGAGCGGCGGATTATCTCGCTCCGATGCAGCCTCCTCGGCGCCATCGGCGCCGCCACCCGTACCGTCCGCTCCAAGAAGGCGCACGATGCGCGCATCAGCCGCAAGGTCGATGCGATCCTCCACGACGTTGAGGCCGGGACATACCCTGCGGTCAGTGTCGAGGAGGCGCGCAGTCTCATCGCAGGAGGCAACGGTCGCCTCACCTGGAGCTCGCGAGGGGCGACGTGGGTCATCCTCGCCCCCGCGCTCCCTGGGTTCAAGTACCCTCCCCTCTAACGAAACGACCGCGCTCAAGAAGGAGAACCCATGACCACACTCACCGAGGTCCTCGCCGACCTCACTGACGCCGGCGACGTTGTCGCCTGCCGCCTCTCCTCGGGAGGCAAGCACATCCTCCTGCAGGACTCGTCGGCGTTGGGTTCTGAGACCCCCACGCGACGCGACCGGGAGAGGAGCCAGCGAATCGACGAGGCGCTCTTCGCCCAGGGGTATCTCTTTGTCGGTCTTGCCTACACGGACAGTCCGGCGGCGGAGTGGCTCCACTATATTCGGAGGTCTCCGTGACCCCCCGACCCTCCGACCCCATGCTCGCCGGCCTCCTGGTCGGCAGCACCCTGGCCGTGGCGATCCTCGCCGCGGCCTCTCTCGTCGGGGCAGCTCTCTGCCCCGAGGCCCACTGGAGGAGCGGCATCATGTCGCTCCTCTCCCTTCCCGCCCTCGCCCTTGGGGCGCGGGCTTACCTGGAGGTACGATGAGCGAGCCAGTGCAGATTCAAGCAGAGCGCGGCGAGGACTACGACATCCTCCTCCCCGACGGCAAAAGCCTCTTCGTCTCCGTGTTACGAGAGGCCGTCGTGGTGCTGGCGTATAACGCCGACGGCAGCAGGAGAGGCGAGAGCCTTCATCTCCGGCTGGACGATTTCGACGAGGACTGCTGGGATGCCGCCCGCGCGAGTGTCCCTGTCGGTGGAGACCCCGACGAGGCCCTCGCGCCCGAGCCCGACGAGGAGGACACCAGCGAGTCGCGGGACTTCTTCGGGGTCCTCGATAGCGTGGCCCCTCTTTTCCCAGGCGACGACATGGACGAGGTCGACATCGAGGACGAGGTCGACGGCATGGTCGACCCGACCGACCGCTGGACCTGCTGGGACATCGCCGGCGTCCGCGTGTCGTACGACCGCGACACCGCCGAGGAGGCGGCCTACGCCTACGTCTTTGACGGCGACTACGGCCACCCCACCCTCGGAGAATGGACCTCGTTCATCGAGGTCCAGGTCGCCGAGACTGCCGACGGCCCCGACGCCCGGGGCGTGACCATCCACGTCCCCCTCTACCCCGGCTCGCCGCCGTGCTCGGACGACATCAACGTCGTCGATCCCAACGACGCCGACGACGACGGTCACCTCTGGCACCGCGTCTCGACGTACGGAGACGGCGCCGGCGTCTACGTCACGGAGGTATGCGGCTGGTGCGGCATCCTCAAGGACACCCGCACCCGGCCGCAGTGTTCCGACTGCGGCGAGACGATGAACACGGAGGCGATCCGTTATCGCCGAGAGGAGGAGTGATGACCGACGAACGCATCCAAGAACTGATGGAGAAGAAAGGGTTCCGCACGAACGGTAGCGACGAAGATTGCTACTACAAGAGCGAGTCACCAGTCCTCAACAACTGCGAGTCGCCAGTCCTCATCTGCGTCGACTACTGGTGCTACGACGGGGCCTGGCGAGTTCACGCCTACGCCGTAGGCGTGAGGAATCTGATCCTGTTCGCCAACCCAATCGCGGCGGCGACCTACGCCAACCGCGTCGTCATCCCGGCGCTCCTCGCCGGAAAGGAGAGCCCATGATCCGCTACTACCGCTACTACTGGAACGAGAACTCGGTCGGCTACTACCCGGCCGACCCGAAGGCGCCTGTCGACTGGCAGGACATCACGCTCCGCCGCGAGCAGGTCCCGCACGGAGCCATAGTCCGCGTCTTCGAGGTCCTCGCCCGCGACCCCGTCCGGTCCTTCGGCCGCTGGTGCTCGGCGCAGCTCCAGCCGAGTGCCATCCTCCTCCGCCACGAGGTCGAGGTCTACCCGCCCGACGGAGTCGAGTGGTCGGACGAGGAGACGCAGGAGGCTCAGACGTGGGCCGGGGATCTCGCCGATGATCTCAATCGAGACTCGGAGACGTGGGCCCTCTACGGGCCTCGCTTCTTCGACCGTCTCCCTTTCGTCGAGGTCGAGATTGAAGTCGATGACGACGATGTCGAGAACATCGACGCGGACGTCATCGACGGAGACGTCGACGAGGCCATCGAGAAACTGTTCGAGAAGCGCCTCCATGCCTACGCGCCGGAGAACCGCCCCGCTGACCGACCCGCCGCGCCCGCCGCGGCCAAGGAGTAAGACCCCATGCAGATCCTCATCATCGCCCCGCAAGAAGCGGGCAAAGAGGAGGTCGCCAAGAGGATCGCCGATGCTCTCGGCCTCGACATCCTCGACGGCGGCGATGTCACCGCCGTCTCGCCGTCGGGGCGCAGCGGGATCGTCACGTCGAACGCCAAGTGGGTTCGACGTGGGCGCGACAGCACCATCCCGGAGTACGTCCGGGACGTCCTTGGCAAGCTCGCGGATGCCGAGATCGAGGACATCACAGGCATCCACTACCAGCGCCTCTGGCGCGAACGACAGAGGCTCGGCATACCGAAGGCGCCCAGGTGCGGCACCTCTCGGGTGGAAGACAGCCGCCGACGAGCCTCCCTGATCAGCGCGCTGCAGAGTGCGCACGACGCCGCGCCCGCCGCGGCCAAGGAGTAAGACCCCATGCCCTTCATCCTCGACATCTCCACCCCGCCCACCTATGGACCGGGGACCCTCCCCCTCGTCACCATCGACTTCCTCCCAACCGACCGCTCGACGCGCTGGTGCCTGTGGCGCGTCGAGTTCGGGGTCTTCACGGGGAACCTCGGGGTCGTATACGTCATCCGCTGCGACCTTGATGATGGCGACGCGCTCGAGGACGCGCTCGCCGCCGAGGTCTCGTGGGGTACGCCAGGCCGCGACTTCCCCACTGGCTCGTCTCGCCCGAGTCGCCAGTGCGAGGAGGACGCCCCTCCCGTGGAGATGGAGGACCATCTCTACTCCGGGGACGGGGACCGCTGGTACGACCTGACCTACTCGGCCCTCCGCGAGGCGCGTGAGGAGGAGCTCGACTACGAGGCCAGCCTCGCGCTCGCCCTCGCCATCCTCCGTCGGGGGATCGAGGAGAGCGACGACGGCCACGTCGAGATCGAGCGCGACCGGGTCCGCGTCGGCCCGTTCGAGATCGTCCTCCCGCCCGGCGCGAAGAGAGCGTACAGGACGTTCGACTTCGACGCCCAACTACATTACGCCGCAGAACGAGGGTGGGTTAGCCTCGTGCCCTACCTCATCGCCGCCGGCATCGAGCTCAGTTGGGTGGACGACCAGGAAGTCGAAGGGGCATACAAGCGCGTCTTCACCCTGGCCGACGAGCGGTCCTGCTCCGGCCCCGCACTCACCGAGAAGTAGGAGAGACCTATGTCGTTGAAGTATAACAAGAGTGACGTCAGGCACGCCAAAGAGATCTTCCTCCAGCTTCGAGATGAGGATGTCGAGACAGGAGAGCGCGGCTGTGAGACAGCCATGTTCTCTTTCGGCTACGCCGACGTCTGGTTCGATGGCGCTGTCGTCGCGCACGGTGGCGTCGTCTTCGAGCTCGATGCTGACGACGGTGACCTCGTCGAGACCGACGACGGCGACTCGGAAGAGTAGAGAGACCCCCTAACCCGCGCCCATCGGCGCCACGGAGAGACCCATGCGCAGCAAGACCCCTCTGTCCCTTACCCCCGCCCAGCAGGCGGCCATTGACGCCCTCTGCGAGCACTCCTTCCGGTTCGTCCGGCGGTCGAAGCACGCCATCCAGGACGAGATCGATGGCCGCCCGTTCAACGATGAGGAACACCACCTCCACTACGCCTGCCGTCACTGCGGCCTGAAGACCACGGTCGACGCGAACGAGGGCCCCGTCCCGCCGCCCGTCCCCGACGACGCGCCCTGCGTCGTCCTGGTCCGGGGCATCGTGTCCCACGACGAGGACGCGAGTTACCACATGTCCCCGGCCGACAGCCTCGACCCGAGCGTCGACGGCATCCTGACCGACTCCTCGTTCCGCTACACGCTCGGCTCGTTTCGCGGCCGTGGCGGGCGCAAGACCGACCTGTCTCCCGACGGCTGGTCCCCGAGCATCGCGGCCCTCGCCGCCTACGAGGACGACGCCATCCGCGAGGGCCTCGTCGAGGCCCGCGAGTGGTGCTCCTTCCTCCGCCGCTGGTCGGAGGTCCTGAACGACCGTGAGTCGGTGCGGCAGAGCGAGGCGGTGAAGGCCTGGCTGTCCTTCTTCGCCACCCTCCGCGCCGCGCTGGTTCACGACGACCTCGCGACGCTCGACTCCCTCCAAGAGCGGGTCCGCGACCTCCCCTCCCACGAGCGGCTGATCAACTCCTCGGCTGTCGTCGAGGCGATTGGTGCCGTGCCCGTCATCCACGACGGGTACTGCACGGCGCTCCGCTTCCGAGGTGTCGAGGGCGAGCGCATCGAGGCGGTCCTCGTCGCCTCCGTGTTCCACGGCGTGTCGACTGCGCACGACTATTGCAGCCGGCGCGTCGACGGCGTCGCCGATGCGTACCACAACGCGGAGGTGGGTGACTCCATCGAGAAGCTCAACGCCCTCATCGAAGCCATCGAGCGGTACGCCCTCTACGAGGTCGACCTCGACGGTGAGGAGTCGGCCGCGCTCATCGAGCGCGTCCTCACCCTCCCCGCCCCGCGCCGCCTCTCGGAGTCGAAGTACGTCGCCGCCCACCTCGCGTCGCTCCTCGACGAGTGGACCGAGGTCAAGCGCGACGCCCCGCTCCGTCCCTACGTCGACGCCGTCGCGGAGACGGCGGCCAACTTGGCCCGGGTCGGCGGCCGTCGTCTCCCCGACGGCTGGACTCCGAGCCGCTGGCTCGTTCATGATGACGCCACGGCGTTCCAGTTGGCCGCCTGGTGCGGCGTGGCCGAGTCGTTCCAGATGAGCGCCGAGGAGGACTTCGCCGCCCTCGTCAAGGACATCGACGCCCTCGTCCACGAGATCGAGTACATCTTCCTCGACCGCATTGGTCCGGGCTCGGATGTCGAAGCCGATGAACTGGACCGGGTCGCCGAGTGGCTCGTCGACTGGGACTACGAGCCCTGCTACGTCCGCGACATGGGCAGCAGCGGCTGCGACATCTGCTCGGCGGATCTCAGCGAGGACTACGGCCGCCGCGGGGACGAGATCTTCGTCCTCGTCGAGAAGCGCCGCCCCGACGGCAGCCAGCGGGACATCCTCAAGTCCCGGCGCGAGGAGTGGGACCACCACTTCCAGAATCACTACTTCCAGTACCGCGTGGAGCAGATGATCCTGCGCCGCCCGAGTGATCTCGAGGAGGACGGCTGGGAGTTCGTAGACTCCTGCTCCGGCTTCCTCGAGACCGAGCCCCACTCGTCCGAGAACTACGTCCACAACGAGGCCCGCGAGGTCGTCGCTCGTGTGGTCAAGGACCGAGCTGACGAGGGCGCCGTCGTCTTTGACCTTGGCGTCTTCGACCGCGACTGAACCTACAGGGCGCCAGCCCCACAACACGAGAGGGCGGCGGCTGGCGAGCCGCCCTCATACCCGCGCCCTCTCGGCGCTTAGGACGACTACCATGTCCGACCCCCGCAACGCTCCCCTCTTCATGGCCGAGTACGACGACGTCGAGGTCCTCGATAAGGTGACGAGCCCCTCGGCTCTCATCGTTCCCTTCGGGAACGACGCCTTCCGCGACGCGATCGACGACGCGCACGCCGACTTCATCACCATCGCCGACGAGACCCGCCCAGTCACGGCAATCGGTTGCCGGGACTGGCGCCTCGTCTGCTACCGCGAGTTGTTCCGCCAGGTCGGACACGGCATCTCCCCCTTCGATGGCCCGTGCTCGCACGTCATCGAAGAGGTCGGTGCCGAGGCGTTCGACGCCGCCCTCGCCGTCGCCGGCCCCCGGCTCAAGGCCCTCGGCGAGAAGGTCGAGATGGACTTCGCCGGCCTCAACACCTTTCACCATGTGGGGTGTGACTGGACCGCGAGCATCGAAGTGTTCACCGAGGCCTCGGCGGAGGACGGCGACGCTGCCGGTGTCGTGTTCCTCCCTGAGAACGTGGCCCTCTGGCAGTTCGTCGCGGACGCCCACGAGTGGGCCGAAGACGCGACGCTTGATGCGGAGTGTGACCCCCTTTCGACCACGGTCGCCTCCTTTGCTGAGCAACTGGACATGGCTCTCGATTACCTCACCAGGGACGAGGGCGGTCCTCGCTGGACCCTCCTCCTCGAGGAGGAGGAGCTTGCCCTCCGGACCGGCGGGCGCAAGCTCCCCCTCCTCCGCGGAGAGGTCGACCGCGAGGTCGACGAGGGCGAGACCCGGCGCGACTACCGCCGCCGGACGGAGATCATCTCCATCCGCGTGACGGTGTCGATCATCCGCGACTCCTTGCGACTCTTTGACAAGAGCAACGGCCCTGTTGAGTCGTTCAACTGGTACAAGGAGAACTTCGACGACCTCGTCCGCGACGTCGAGCGGTCGACCGACCACTACTACAAGACCCATCGCGACAACAGCACCGACGACGGCGCGAAGGAGGCTCAATGAAGGAACCCAAGACGGTCGAGGAGATCGTCGCGCTGCGCGACGTTCTGCGTCTCTTCGCCCCCGGAACCGAGGTCAAGTACTTCGCTGAGGAAGAGCACACAGGCCCCGCGTATCTCAACGCGGTGTTCTTCCCCTGCGCCGATAGCGACGGCAACGTCATCGACGAGGCTGACGCCGGCATCCTTCTCCTCTGGGAGAAGGAGACGAAGTGGCGCGCCTACATCTACGGCAGCGGCAAGAGGTATCCGATGGACCACGCGAGCAACACCTTCGAGTCGGCCCTCCGCATGGGGCTGGGTACGCACCTCTTCTCGCAGGACAATGAGGCGAAGGCCCTCGCCAAAGACGCGACTTCTTCATGACCACCCAGGCCGCCGGGTTCTCCCCGGCCCGGCGGCCTATACCCTGACGGGGAACCTGGAGAGATCATGCCCATCAGCCGAGACACAGTCGTTCGCTTCACCCGCTTCAACTCCGGCAAGCACTTCCTCGACTCCGGTGACGCCTACGGCCGCGTCTACGAGCGCAAAGCGCCGGTCGGCCTCTTCGACGTCGACATCCGGGACGGCGAGGTCAGCATCACCCTGACCGGGCTGCTGATGCAGCGCGCCACCCTGATGCGCAGCATCCAGCAGGCGCTGGACCACAAGTTCCGCGTCTCGGATCTCAACGTCTTCGAGGTCGGCGAGGCCGTGATGGAGGAGCGCGGCTACAAGCAGGTCGCTCGCGACAACACGTACAACAACGAGACGGACCTCGACCAGTGCTTCATCTGGGAGGTCTACACGCATGAGGATAGCCGGTCCCGCGACTGGTACTACGACACGGACGCCATCGTCCTCATCAACGCCCACACTGGGTGTGACGTGCGCGGCGGCTACTCGCCGCCCATCGCCGTCCAGTTCGACAGCGCGCGGCACGGCGACGCGGTCCTCCCCAACTTCACGGTCGACTACCGCCCTGTCGGGGAAGCGACGGAGAAGTGGCTCAGCGACAACGGGATCAACGAGGACATGTTCACCAGCGGCTACAGCAACTCCCCTGGCTACCGCCTCCGCGAGGCGGTCGGCGAGTTCGTCCGCGTCGAGAAGCGGAAGCAGGTCCTCTACTTCCGCCGTCCCGACGGCAAGCGCAACGCTCCCCTCCTCGCGTTCGACTACGACCTGTTCTAATCACACAGGCCGCCGGGTTCTCCCCGGCCCGGCGGCCTTTCCTCTCGGGGAACCTGGAGTACACAATGAGCAAGTCCATCTCGCAAGCCGTCCTCAAGAAGATCTCCCGCAAGGACGGCCTCGGCCTCGACATCCGCTTCGGTCCCGACGTCGGGTCCAGCGGCCCCGGCCTTCGTCCAATGTGCGCCTTCCTCCGCGTCGTCGAGTCGGAGAAGGGCTGGAGCCCCCGCGTCTACGTTGACGGCCAGGGCAGCATCCGCCTCCGCATCGACACGATCATCACGGACACCAGCCAGGGGCTCAACTTCCGCGGCATCGTGCGGACCTGGTCGAAGGCCGACCTCGACGACCGTGTGCTCGCCTACTACATCCACGCCGGCGGGTGCGGCTACGACATGCTCGCCGCCTCGACCCGCGGCATCAAGGTCTACGACAACAACGACGCCCTCGTCGAGATCGGTGACCACTGCGACGGCAAGGGCCGCCCGACGCTGGAAGTCTTCGCCTATGGGCAGGGCTGGCGTCAGGTCGTCTGACCGCGTTCTCACCCAGGCCGCCGGGTTCTCCCCGGCCCGGCGGTCTTTCCTCTCGGGGACTCTGGAGACTACGATGCGCTACTTCTGGAACCTGCGGAACCGCAACACGCCCTCCTCGATCGACCAGCCCCTCCGCGGCGAGATCGACGGGGACACCCTCCGCCTTGTCCTCCGCCGCTACCTCGCCGGGCTGCCCCTCCTCTGCGACGGCGACCGCCTCGATTGCTGGACCGAGGCCCAGGTCGAGGTCGTCGAGCAGGTCCGCGCCCTCGACTGGAAGAAGATCAAGGAGACCGTCCTCAAGGAAGAGGCCGAGTTGAACATGGAGTGCGACTCCCTGATCCGCTCCATCTTCTGGTGCTCCTACCTGGGCACCCCGAGCGGGAAGGTCTACACGCCCTTCGCCAACAGCAACATGACCCCGTGTCCCCACTGCTCGACGTGGCGCGACGACCTCGACGGCAACGCGAAGATCCTCATGGTCATCGTCGACGCTGAGCGTGCGCGTCTGGAGGAGATCAAGAATGTCATGTACGCCAAGATGCCTCCGGTGGACGCCCCCGAGCGCGGCCAGTTCTTCAAGACGGACGAGTGGCGTGCGTACATCGAACGGAAGAACGCCACGGCGATGTTCCCTCTTCGCTGTCCTGCCTGCAACGGCTATGGCAGCCACGAGGCGTCGCTCGACTCCGTCTGGAACGCGGAGATGGAGCGCATCGCCGAGCGCGAGGGCCTGTTCATCGACTGCCACGAAGGCGACTACTTCATCTGCGCCTCCGAGCCCGTGACCAACGATGACGCCGACAGTGTCGGCGACGAGGAGTGACCATGCCTACCCTGATCCTGACCTTCGCCTGGCCCCCGACCGACCGGCCGCACCTCCGCCTCGACATCGCCGATGACTCCATCGAGGACATCGACGCCCTGGTCAACGAGTTCCTCGACGTCACCTCCGAGAGGGAGCGCAAGGAGTTCTTCCTCGTCTCCACCGAGATCGTTGACGGCGACGACGCTGTCCTTGATTGGATGAAGGCGTTCATCGAGCGCCCCTTCCGGGTCAGGAGCGGCACGCCCATCCCCATCATGCCGGCCATCGAGGACGTCATCGAGCGGCTGGAGAACGCTGACACGGCGTTCCTGAGAAAGTGCAACCGTGACGCCGACGCGCTCCGCGCTCTTCTCTACGCCCACGGGGCGACGTACCACGACGAGGACCTCGGCAAGATCCAGTCGGTCACCGAGACGACGAAACGCAAGATCATCGAGGACCACATCGACCGCTCCGGCCCCATCAGCGACGCCCTCCGCTGCCTCCTCGACGAGGATGCCGTCCTCCGCGAGGCGTTGGAGATCGATGAGACGTTCGTCGAGTACAACGAGTCCTATTATCGTATCGACGAGTAGGCACCAGGCCGCCGGGTTCTCCCCGGCTCGGCGGCCTTCCTTCTTGGGGACCTTGGAGTAAGTCATGACCCCCACTTTCTATCCAGGCGACCGCGTCCAGGCCGTCAACCCGAGCGCCTTCTCCGGCACGGCGACGGTCATCCTCGTCATCGGCGGCAACTACATCGCTCAGCTCGACAACGGCCACACCATGCAGGCGTTCTGGCGCGGTGAGGAGCTTCGTCTCGTGGCGAGTGGCGGCCCTCGCGCCCGAGACTACTGGAGATACGCGGTCTACATTCTCGATAACCTTTACCGCGTCCGCGAGGCCCTGAACCTGGCCTCGTTTGAGGAGTGGCTGGAGTCCGAGGGCCGCGCCGAATACGGCAAAGACGGCGAGGAGTAGACTATGATCCGCAAGTACGCCGAGTTCAACACGAGTCAGTTGCCGCCCGACCTGATCGAGTTGCTCTGCCGAGGCCCTCTGCTCGGGTCGTTCAGCGTCCCCGGCTTCTTCGTGGACGCCCGTGACGACTACGGCTGGGACTTCCACCGAGACGTCAGCACGGAGAACAAGAGCGCGTACCTGGAGTTGACCCGCCTGCTCCAGGAGAACGCGGACGTCATGTTCGCGCGCTTCGACCCAGTCGCAGACGAGAGCGGGATGCTCCCGTCGTTCCCTGATCCGCTCA
>Ga0315905_10004048_pt1 | contig 15007 bp, 5 predicted proteins | sample LakEriMetagenome_5_FD_203522 | JGI IMG/M metagenome (GOLD analysis project Ga0315905, IMG submission 203522) | Freshwater fungal communities from buoy surface, Lake Erie, Ohio, United States - Buoy 4 MA121 | ecosystem: Environmental > Aquatic > Freshwater > Lake | place: USA: Lake Erie, Ohio... | reverse complement strand
CGCCGCCGCCGCCGCCGCCTCGTCCCCCGCCCCCCCCCTCTCCCCCCAACCACACACCAGGTCGCCCCTGTGGTCGGCGTGCGCACCCCTCTCGCCCAGACGCACGACCGCCGCATCGCCGTCTCCTCGCGCTACGTCTGCTACGGCCTCCCCCAAGGGATCGTGCGCGCCCTGGACCGCCGCTCGGGCGGCCGCGCGCTCTTCCGCGGCCACGCGCAGCCGATCGCCGATGCCGCCTTTTTCCGTCGCGTCGAGGAGGACGAGGGCGACGACCCCGACGACGACGCCTCGTCCCCGCAGCTCCTCGCCACGGCCTCGGTGGGCGGCGACGTGATCGTGCGCAGCGTCCGCACCCCGTCGCCGCCCGCCGACGCGGCCGGGGGCGGCGAGGACGCGCCGCCGGAGGACGCCGTGCTGCTGCGCGCGACGGCGCCGGGCGGCGGCGGCGGCGGCGGCGACAAGGCGTCGGCCTCGCCGCCGCGCCTGGCCTGGCACCCGTCCGAGCCGCGCGTGCTGGCCGTGGCCGGCGGCGACCGCGTCGCCCTGCTGGTGGTCCCGGAGGCCGGGGCCGCCGCCGCCGCCGCCGACGCGCCCGTCGTCGACGCCGCCTCGGGCGCGAGCCTCGTGCTCCCGCTGCCCGCCGAGAGCGCGGGCGCGGCCGTGACGGCCCTCGCGTTTGCGCCGGGCGGCCGCGCCCTCGCGGCGGCCGACAGCGCGGGCTACGTCACGTGCTGGCGCCTCGACGGCGGGGCCTCGCCGTCCGCGCCGAGCGCGCGCTGGCGGCCCTACGATGGCGACAGCGGCAGCGACGGCGGCCCGGCCGCGCTGCTGTGGCTCGACGCGCGCGGCGCGCTGCTCACGGGCGACGGCCGCAACCGCGTGCTGCGCCTGTGGCGCGTCGTCGTCGACGCGCCGTCGTCGTCTTCGGGCGCGGCGTCGCCGCCCAAGCCGCGCCTGCTCCAGTCCGTCGAGCTGCGCGCCTCCTCGGCCGCGTCCGCGCCCGCCGAAAGCGCCTTTTTCAACCAGGCCGCGCTCAACCGGCGCCTGGGCCTCGTGCTGCTGGCCAACGCGGCGGCGCCGGGGGCCGGCACGGCGGCGCAGGGCGCCGTCGTCGCGCTGCACTACCGCGGCCGCGCCGGCGGCGACCTCGCGGCCTTGGACTACGTCGCGCTCTTCTCGGCGCGCCACCCTTGCCTGAGCGCGGCGGTCGCGGCCGAGCCGGCCGCCGACGACGCCGTGGCCGGCAGCGCGGGCGGGCCGCCGCGCCCGGCGCTGCAGCTCTGGGCGGTGCAGCCCGAGGCCGTGCAGCGCTACGCGCTCGAGCCGGCGCTCGCGCGGCCGCCCCCGCCCGGCGCGGCTGCGGCGGTGGCCGCGTCTGCGGCGCCGCGCAAGGCGGCGCCCGCCGTCGCGCGCTCGCGCCCGCCGTCGGCCGCCGCCGCTGCTCCGCCCCCGCCCCCGCCCCCGCGGCGCCCGCAAGCCCCGGCCGCCTCCGCCGACGCCGACGAGGACGACGACGAGGACCGCCCCGCGCCGCTGACGCCGCCGCGCGCGCCGCAGGTGCCCGAGGTCCCCGCGTCGTCCGGCATCCTGGCCGCCGCGCACCACGGCGCCGGCAGCGCCAGCACCGGCAGCCACGGGGGCGCGGCCGCGTCCGCCGCCAACGGACGGCAGCAGCAGCAGCAGCAGCAGCAGCAGCAGCAGCAGCAGCAGCAGCAGCAGCAGCAGCAGCAGCAGCGCCCGCGCCCGGGCAGCAGCAGCACTGCCGCCGCCGCCGACGGCGCCTCTGCTTCCCCGAGCGCCGTGGCCGCCGCCGTCAAGGCCCAGGTCGCCGCCGCCCACGCCGACCTGCTCGGGGAGGTGCGCGGGGAGCTCGCGCGCGCCCTGCGCGCCCTCGAGGCGGGCGTGTCGGCCAAGGTCGAGGCGCAGGTGGACGCGCAGCTGAGGGCGGCGCAGCGCCGCGCCGACGACGAGGACAAGCGCCGGGCGGCGGCGGCCAAGAAGGCGGCGGCCGACGCCGAGCGCGCGCTGGCCGCGGCCGTCGCCAAGGCCGCGGCCGACGCGGTGCAGGCGCAGCTGCGCCTCGTGCCGCAGGCCGTCGCGCAGGCGCTGCCGCAGGCGCTCGCGCAGGCCGACCTCGCGCCGGGCGTCGCGGGGGCGCTCGAGCCGGCGCTGCGGGCCGCGCTGCGCGACGCCTTTTCGTCGGCGGTCGTGCCCGCGTACGAGCGCGCGACGCAGGCCATGTTTGGCCAGATCGAGTCGGCGCTGCGGTCGTGGGCGCAGCACGGGCAGCAGCAGCAGCACCAGGCCCTGCAGCAGTTTTTGCAGCAGCAGCAGCAGCAGCAGCAGCAGAGGCCGCCGCCCCACATGCTGCCGCCGCCCCAGATGATGCCAATGGGCGGCCCGCCCCCGCACGCCCCGCAGCAGCAGCACATGATGCCCTCGCCCCCGCCCCCGCCGGACCCGCGCGTCGCCATGCAGGCCCTGCTCGCCGCGGGCCAGGTCGACAGTGCCTTCGCCCAGGCCCTGTCGCTCGCGTCGCTCGAGCCCGTGCTGTGGCTGTGCCGGCAGGCGGGGCCCGCGGCGGCGGTCGCCGGGCGCGAGCCTTGCCCGCTGTCGCAGGTCGTGCTCCTGTCGCTCACGCAGCAGCTGGCCGCCGACCTGCGCGCCGACGGCGACGCGGCCCTCAAGCTCGACTGGCTCAGCGAGTGCGCGCCGCTGCTCCAGCCGCGCGACCCGAGCGTCGCGCCGCACCTGCGCGGCGCGCTCGCGCCGGCCGTGCCCGGGCTGCGCGCGCTCGCCGCAGGCGGCGGCGGCGGCGGCAGCGACCCGTCGCTGGCCAAGCGCGCCAAGACGGTCGTGCACCTGTTCAACTCGCTGCTGCACCAGTAGCAGTAGCAGGGACGATTGATTGCGTACGCGCGCGTAGGGTTTGGAGGTGATTTGGACGATCATTTGAAACAAGGACGATCTCAGTTTGCTCCTTAGTCTCGTCCTCGTCCTGCTGCGCCCCCCGCCGCCGCCGCCGCCGCCGCCGGCTGCCGCCCTCGCGACCACCGAAAGGCCTCCCACTCGCCCACGGCCGCGGCCTCCTTGGCGGCCGCGGCCTCGGCCGCCGCGGCCGCCTCGCGCCGCCGCCGGCGCCAGTCGAAGCGCCACGCGAGGTAGGCGAGCGCCGTCGCCCACACCCAAGCGGCGTACCAGCGCGGGCGCGCGCGCGGGGGCGGGGCGGCGGGGTCGCCGCCGCCGCCGTCGCTGTCGCCGTCGCTGTCGCCGCTGCTGCTGCCGCTGCCGCCGCTTTCACCACCGCTCCCTTTGCCTGCGCCCCCTGACCCCCCCGAACCCCGGCCGTCCTCTGCACTAGGGCCCGAGGCTGCTGCTGCTGAGGCTGCCGGTTTGCCCGGCGGGCCCGGCGGCCGCGCTCGCCGCCGCCGATGCGCCAACGTCGCCGCCGCCGCCGCCGCCGTCGGAAAGACGCGTGTCCTCGCCAGCGACGGCGGCGCTGCAGTGCATCGCGCTAGGCGTGGATGCGGTCTCGACCTTACTGTCAGCGCCGATGACTGCTGCTGCTGCATTGGGAGCGCGCGCGGCGATTTTTCGCAATGTGCGCCGGTGTTTCGGCACCAACTCCGAACGCACTCGCCCGCGCCAACCCGGTATTTTGTCGCTTTGGGTCTAGGTCGATTGATGAAGCGCGTTGTCGGATTGTAGGAAAATTGAATCTCGCTCGCGCGCGTCGGCGGCCCCCTCTTCAGTTGGGGCGGCCGCCGTTGACGGTCTCGGCGCGCGCTCGCTCGCTCGCTCGACGGCCCCAACAAACCGCCACCCGCCCACTGCACCTCTCCGCTCTCCGACCCAGATCAACAGGAGGTCTCGACACAACGACTCGGACCTCTCAGCCCTCCTCAAGCACGATCGTCCTCCTGAGCTCTTCTTTCTTTCTTCTTCCGCGACGACCTGCTGGTGCGGACGTGTCCTCCTTCCCGCGTCGTCGCCGTCGCGATCTCTCGGCCGCCCGCGCGATCGCGGCGACGCAATTGAAGCTGCTGGCAAGAACGTGAGTAGCCGCGTCTCGGTGCGCCATTGGCGATCCAGCGCGAGCCTCCCGGCGGGGGGCCATCGACGTCGGAGCAAAACGAAGCTGGTGCGTCCGACTCTCGAGCGCGCGCGCGCGCTCACCCGATCCCTCCGCCCCCCCCAAACCCCCCTCACGCCCGCGCGCCGATCGATCCACACGCAACCACAGGCACTCGATTTGGCAGGGTCGCCCCCCCACTCCAACCAGAGCCCGGACAACAATGGCGGCCCGCCGACACGCGGCCGGCGCCCGCGCGGCCCCCACCGCCCTCCTCCTCCCCCTCCTCCTCCTCGCCGCCGCCGCCGCCGCCCCCCTCGCCTCCGCCCGCCCGCAGCAGCCCGCGTCCGCCAACCCGTACGCCAACGTCAACTGGTCCGGCTGCGACCACGGCTTCTGCCCCCCGCTCGACCTCGCCGTCGAGCGGGACTTTTACGCCGCCGCCCAGCGCGGCGACGTCGCCGCGCTGCGCGCGCTGCTCGACGGGCCGCACGCCAAGCCCTTGTCCGCCGCCTCTGGCGCCCGCGCCGCGCTCAACCTGACGCGCAACATCGTCCCCGACGACAGCGGGCACGCGCGCGTCATCGACGTGGCCGTGTGGGCGGCCGTGCGCGCGGGAAAGCCCGAGGCCGTGCGCTTCCTGTTCGTGCGCGCGCCGACCGCGCGGCAGCCCGACGAGGACGGCCACCTGGTGGAGCTGGCGGCCGACGTCGGCGACGAGGCGCTGCTGCGCCTGCTCGTCGAGGACGAGGACCCCTCGGCCTCCCCGCGCTTCAGCAAGGGGGGCCTCGACATGCCGATCGGCCCCTCGGCCCTGGCGCACGCGGCCCTGAAGGGGCACGTCGGGGCGATGAGGGTGCTGATCGCGCGCGACACGGAGCGCGTGCGGCGCGAGGTCGCGGCCGCCGGGCGGCTCACGCGCCCGCCGCTCGACCTCAAGGCCGGGATGGGCGCGGCGAGCCGGTCCGGGAAGCTCGAGGCGATCGAGGCCATGGTCGCCGCGGGGGGGATGGCCGCGCCCCACCACCCGGCCACGGGCCGCAAGAGCGTCTACGACTGGCAGGGGGAGTTCGTGGAGGAGGCGCTGGGCGGCGCCGCGCACGAGGCGCGCGCGCCCTGGCGGCGCGCGCTCGTGCCGCTGAGGCCGCCCTCGGCCGAGGCCCTCGCCGCGGCCAACGCCAAGGTCCTGGCGGCCGAGAGGGGGGGCGGCGGCGCCAAGCACGCGCCCGCCTCCTCCTCCTCCTCCTCCTCCTCCTCCGCCTCCCCGCGCGGGGCGACGGGGTCGCTCGAGGCCGCGCTGCGCCTGCTGCTCGAGGGCGGCAACTACTCTGTCCCCTGGTCGAGCGCGCAGGGGCTCGTCGCGTCGGCCGCGCGCGCGGGCGACCCGGGCGCCCTGTCGTGCCTGTTCGAGCAGGAGACCGTCGGGGGCGACGCGGACGAGCTCGCCGAGGCCGCGCAGCGCGCCCTGGGCGTCGCGGCCGAGGAGGGCCAGCCGGCCGTCGTGGCGTGGGTGCTCGAGCGCCACGCGCCCGCGGCGAAACGGGCGTGCGGCACGGCCCTGCGCCGCGCCATCATGTACGACCACCCGAGCGCGGCCGAGGCCGTGCTGACCGCGGGCGGCGGGGTGTGCGGCGACGCCCCCGTGACCGCGGCCGCCGCGCGCCAGCCGTCGTTCCAGGACGCCGGGTGGCTCGGCGCGGTGCTGGGCGCGGCGCGGCGGGGGGCGAACGACGTGCTCGAGGCCCTGCTGGCGGCCAAGGTGGCGGCCGTGGGCGCGGACAAGACGGCCGCCCTGCTGGGCGCCCTGCACACGGCGCGGTCGGCTGGGGACGACCCGGACGACGAGGGGTCGGACGGCTCCGCCAAGAGGCCGCCGCCGGCGCAGCGCGCGGACCGCGACCCCCTGGCGGCCGCGGCGGCGCGCGGGGACGCGCGCGCCGTGCGCGCGCTGCTGCCGGTCGCCTCCGGCCTGTGCGCGTCGTGCGCGGCGGTCGAGGCGGCGCGCGGCGGCCACCTCGAGCTGCTGGCCCTGCTGACCAAGGGCGAGGAGGAGGAGGAGGAGGGGGGCGGCAAGGCGGGCTCGAAGCCCCGTCGCGGCGTCGCGGCGGCGGTGCTCGAGCAGGAGAGCTCGGGCGGCGCGACCGACGGCCTGCGCTGCCTGGCGCAGGCGCTCGACCAGGGGCAGTGGGGCGCGATCGAGTGGCTGTCGCGCGAGCACGCCAAGGGCAAGCACCTGCTCGCGTACTTCATGCCGGCCATCGCGCAGCACGCCGACGTCGGCAACATGGAGCGCGTCGTGGACGTGCTCGAGCGCGCCATCGTGGTTCCTGCGGACCAAGGGGAGGAAGAAGAGGCGGAGGACGGCGCGGCCGAGGGCGGCGGCGGCGGCGGCGGCGGCGGCGGCGGCGACGCCAAAGACGAGCCGAAGAAGAAGAAGAGGAAGCGCCGCGCCCCGCGCCTGCTCCCGGGCCTCAACCCGGAGGAGATCGCCTACGTGCGCGACCAGGTGCACAGCGCGAGCGTGAGCGCCGCGCTCAAGGGGCAGCCGGGCATGCTCGCGACGCTGCAGGGCTCGCGCCTGGCGCGCGCGCTGTGGGCGGAGGAGCGGCGGCAGTTGGCGCGGCAGAAGCGCGAGGAGGAGGAGGCCGCGCGGATGAAGGAGCAGGAGCGCGAGTACATGGAGCGCAAGCGCGCTGAGGAGGAGGAGGCCGAGAAGGAGAAGGACGAGCTGTGATATTGATGAGGCTTGGATTGGTGGTGCGCGCACCGGGAGGGAAAAAAAAAAACGCAACGCAAGAAAACTCAACCCCCAAACGTCCGGCCCCCCAACCCCCCCCCCCCCCCCCCGTTCCCGACTTGATTATTATTATTCTAGATCCACCGATATTTGTTTTACAGCGGCCCCTGTTACTACTATCGTCCCTCTTCCTCCCCGCGATCGCTCATGGCCGCCCACAGCTCCTCCGACACCACGCGCCAAGGCCGCCGCCGCGCTCCGTCGCCGCCGCCCTCCTCGAGCTCGCGCCGCGCCGCCGCCTCGACCGCCGCCAGCTGCCGCCCGGCCGCCTCGGCGCCGCGCCGCTCGGCCGCGTATGCCTCGGCGGCGGCGTTGCGCAGCTCGGCGCGTTCGGCGCGCCTGTCGGCGCAGGCGGCGCGCTGCCCGACGGCGGCGGCCGAGATGCCGATCGCCACGACGCCGCACAGCGTCCAAAAGGGGCTCGCGGAGTAGAGGCGCGTTGCTGCTGTGGTTGTTGTTGTCGGGCTCTGCTCGGTGAGCGCCGCCGAGGGCGACGCCGCGGCCGAGGACGCCGCGACGCCGCGCGCTTGAGGTACCGCGGTGCTGAGCCGCTGGTGGTGGAAAGCGCCAACACGCGGGTGGACGAGGCACCAGCGCGCGACCGCCTCGGCCAGGGGCTCGACGAGGACGCGGCGCATCGAGTCGACGGGAGTCTCAACCCTCTCTCCTGGTCGCGGCCATCGTCGTCGTCGTCGGAGAGAAAGGTTGTCGTTCGTGATCGCACGTCAAGTGTACTCGGTTGCAAACGACGACGCTATGAGAGTCATCCGCCCCGCTCCTCAACCCGAAGAAACAGCGCCGCGCAGCGCCGCCAGCGCCGACGGCCCGCCGACCTGCCGCCCGCTCGCGACCGCCGCCATCGCGGCCGCCGAGCTGCCGCCGACGCCCGGCCGGCCGATCACGACCATGCCGCGGCCCGTGCCCTGCGCGGCCTCGCGGCGCCGGCGCTTGCGCTCGTTGTTGCTCAGCATCAGGCGGTCCATGCGCTTCTGGCGCTGCTGCTCGGCCTCGCGCCGCCGCAGCTCGTGCTCGCGCTTGGAGGAGGCGCCGCCGATCGCCGCCCCGTCCGTCTTGCTCTTCGTCTTGGCCGACGCGTTGGCGGCCAGGCGCGCGGCCAGGTCGGCGGCCGCGGCGGTGGCGGCCACAGCAGAGCCCTCGCCACCAGCGGCCGCGTCACCGCCGCCTGCGCTCGCGCGCTGCAGCAGGTCGGCCGACCCCCCTCCCGCGAAGAACCGGCGCGACACGGCCGGCTGCAGCGGGGCGGCGACGGCCGCGGCCAGCTGCGAGCGCAGGCGCGCGAGCTCGGCCGCGTCGCGCGAGGACAGGTACGACGAGGCGTTGCGGCCGCCGTCGTCGTCGTCACAATCTTCGCCACCACCGTCGTCGCCGTCGTCGCTCAGCGCCAGGCCCGCCGCCGCCGCCTGGGAGCGCGCCCACCCGGCCTCGGCGCGGCGCTTGCGCGCGCCGCGCTCGAGCGCGTCGACCTTCTCGGCGAGCGCCAGGCGCCGCTCGGCCTCGAGCAGCAGGCGCCCGTCGAGCGGGAACTCGGGGCAGGGCGCCGGCTCGTCGTCCCCTCCTGCCGCCGCCGCCTCGCTGCCGCCGGCGCCGCCGGCGCCCCCGAGCGCAAAGCGCAGCGCGCGCCAGCGCGCCGCCTCCTGCGGCGTCACGAGCGCCAGGCTGACGCCCTCGCCGCCGCCCGTGCGCGCCGTGCGCCCGCACCGGTGGATGTACGTGTCCGCGGACGCGGGCAGCTGGTAGTGCACGACCGACTCGACCCCCTTGACGTCCAGCCCGCGGGCGGCGACGTCGGTCGCGACGAGCACCCCCTGGGCGCTCGCGCGGAAGCGGTCGAGCGCCTTGAGGCGCTGCCGCTGCTGCTGCTGCGCGTGCAGCGCCTGCGCGGGGAGTCCCAGCAGGCGCAGCAGGGCGGCCAGGCGCCGGAGCGACGACACCGCGTTGACGAAGACGACGCAGCGGCCCGGGTGCGCCGACAAGAAGAGCGCGAGCGCGGCGTCGCGGCGCGCGTCGGTCGAGCACCGCACGTGCGCCTCGTGCACGCGGTCGGCGAGGCGGCGGGCGGTCGTGAGGTCGACGACCAGGGGGCCCCGGCCCCCCGCGCCTCCCGCGCCGCGGAAGGGGACGCGGTCCATGAGCGCGTCGAGGGTGGCCGCGCCCGACTGCCCGCCGCCGCCCTTGCGGAGGCGCTTGCGCAGCGCGGCCGGCAGCGTGAGCGTGGCCGAGAAGACCATGGTCTGCGGGGCGGCGGCGGCGGCGGGCGCGGGGGCGCCGGGGCCGTCGGCGCCGCCCCCCACGTGCGCCATCGTCACGTCCGGGTCCTCCAGAGCGGGCACCTCCTCGTCCTCGAGGCGGACGCGGTTCTTGCCGCCGCCGGGGGCTGCGGCGGCGGCAGCAGCAGCGGCGGCGGCGGGCGGGGCGCCCTCGCCCTTGCCGCCGCCGCCGCCGCCGCCACCGCCGCCCTTGCGCGCGCCCCCGCGCGGCACCAGGTCGAGGATCCCGCCCAGCTCCGCGTAGTGCCCGCGCTGCACCATGCGGTCGGCCTCGTCGATCACCAGGAAGGCCAGGCGCGACAGGTCGGACACGTGCGGGTGCGCGCTGCGCATCAGGTCCCACAGGCGCCCGGGCGTCGCGACGACGACCTCGGGCGCGCGCGCGAGCAGGCGCTCCTGCTTCGGCAGGGCGAGGCCGCCGACGACCGCGGCGACGCGGAAGCCGATGGGGGCGGCGAGGGCGGAGAGGTGGGCGGCGACCTGGAGGCCGAGCTCGCGCGTGGGCGCCAGGACGAGCGCGCGGAGCTTTTTGCTTGGGGCGGAGCGCGTGCCGCCGTCGTCGTCGCCGCCGTCCTCCTCCTCCTCCTCCTCGCCGTCGCCCTCTTCGGCCTCCTCCTCCTCTTGCTTCTCGCGCCGGCGGTCGCGCTCCTCCAGCAGCCGCTGCAGGATCGGCAGGCCGAACGCGAGCGTCTTGCCGCTGCCCGTCTGCGCCGCGCAGATGACGTCGCGGCGGTCGCGCGCGGCGCCCGGCACGGCCGCGACCTGCACGGGCGTCGGCGCGCCAAAGCCCGCGAGGCCGAGGGCGCGCTCGAGCTCCGGGTGCAGCCAGCCGCCGGGGAAGGCGCGGCGCCACGCGGACGTGTCGACGGGGGCGGCGGCGTTTTGGGCAGCGGTGGTGGGCGGCGGCGCGGCGTCGCCGTCGTCGTCGTCGTCGTCGGCGTCGTCGTCTTGGTCGCCGTCGCCGCTGCCGCTCCCGCCCCCGCCCTCGCGCTGCCGCGTCGTCTTGAGGCGCGCGTTCTCGCGCTCGAGCGCCGCCAGCCGCGCCTTGAGCGCGTCCACCTCCCCGCCGCCGACGACGGCGCCCGCCTCGCGCGCCGCCCGCGCCTCGGCGCGCCGCGCGCGGCGCTCCTCGGCGCGCTGCCGCAGCCGCTCCTGCTGGTAGGCGCGCCGCTCGGCCGCGCGCCGCTCCTTGCGGCTGCTGGCGGCGCCGGCCGCTTGCTGCTCGGCGCCGTCCGGGGGGGGCGCGCCGCCGTCGCCCTTGCCCTCCTCGCGCTCCTGCGGCTGCTTCTGCTGCTGCTGCCGCTGCTGCTGCTGCTGCTGCTGCTGCTGCTTCTTGGGGGGCGGCGGCGCCGTGTCCTTGCTGCTGCCCTTGCCGGGCGCCACCACAGCAGCGCCGCCGCCCTCGCCGCCGCCCCCGCCGCCAAACAGCGCCCGCGCCTGCGCGTCCAGCTCGGCGAGCGCCGCGGCGTCGACGTCGCGCGGGTCGAGCTCCTCGAGCCCGCCGAAGCCGCCCTCGTCGGCGCCGAGGAAAACCTCCTGGTCGGTCACGGAGACGTTCTTCCAGCCGCTCACGGACGACCAGTAGGCGGTCGACGACGACGACGCCGCCCCCTTTTTGGGCTTCTTGGTGTTGTGGTTGGGGCTCGCGCGCGGCGGCGGCGGCGGCGGCGGGCCGGGGGCCCCGGCGGCGGGAGCGGCGGCGGCGGCGCGAAGAGCGGCAGGTGCTGCCGCCGCCTCGGCCGGCGCGTCGGCCGCGGCGCTGTCGTCGTCGCGCCGCGGGCGCTTGCCTGCCTTCAGGGGCTTGGGCGCGCCCATCGTATCGCTCTGGTCCGGTGTGCTGCGGCGCGAAACGGCTCGCGGAGTTCTGCGCCGACTTTTGGGCGCCGTCCGAGATGTCGATGGGGTTTTGATGTGGCGGCGCGCGTGTTGCGTTGTGTCCGCGCGCGGACGAGGATCGATGGGGTTGTTCGTGGTGCTGCCGAGTATACGCGCTGTGCGTGTGCGCGTTGGCGCCACAGGGGGCGCGACCAGTGCCGTGTCTGTCCGCCCGCCAGGCAGCCCTCCCGGGCCGTCGGCGCCGTGCCGTCCTGTCCCGCCCGCCTGTGCTTGCCTCCTCGGCCGCCGCCGCCGCCCTGCCGGCCTCGCCCCTCCTTCTTCTCGCGCCGCCCCCCCCGCCCCCCCGACCACCTCGCCGTTTTCACACAACATCCGCGAGAAGCAGGCGCGCCTGTGCGTACCTCCCTCCCACTCTCGAGTGCAGACCTTTCGCCCTCGGGCTGACCGCCACGAGAGGGAATTTGCGAGGACAACCAACCCCTTCTCCCTCTGCCCGCCAAACAAAACCCCAAACGACGCCCGATCATATCCGCTGCCCGCAGCGCCGGGCGTTCGCAACCTGTGCTGCTCCTGTTGAGGCACATCGCCCACGACCGAACGAGCCCTTCCCCTGCCTTTTCCCGTCCCTCCGTGCGAAGCCGCGCAAAACCACGAGGCCGCGCTCTCCCCTCCTCGACCCTTCGTCAACTCCCAGCGTCTCCGCGCGCGCGCCCCGCAAAACGCCCGCGGCCGCCCAAATCCCGCCGGCCTGCTCCAATCAGCACTCTGAACCGCTGCGCGCCCCAATCAGCCCGCGCGCGCCCACTTTTGAACGTCCCCGACCGCAAAGATGCTGTCCGCGACGCACGCGGCATCGGCATCGGCGGCGCCGACCTCGGCGGCAGCGCCCCGGCGGGCGTCCTTCCGGAGCACCAGCAGCGTCGACCTTCGCCGCCGGCCCGGCCCGCCGTGGTGCATCGACGGCCGCGCGGGCCGCTGCTGCATCGCGCGCGCCGCGCCCGCGGGCGGCGCCGGCGGGGCGGGCGGCCCGGCGCCGCCCTCGCGCCCCGATGCTGCCGTCGGCCGCGATCGCAGTGTCGCGGCTGCCGCGGCCGCCGCCGCCGCCGCCCTCCTCGCCCCCGCCTCCGCAAGCGGCACCGACGACATCGCCGTGACGGGCATCGCCGGCACATTTGCCTCGTACGAGGACCCCGCGGACGCGCCCCGGCTGGGAGCCCGCCGCGCCGCCGGCCAGCGCCTGCTGCTCGAGGCCGTCGGCGCCGAGGGCAGCGTGAGCCTGCCGGACGAGGCCGCGCGGCTGTCGGCGCTGCTGGAGCGCCTGCGGGCGTGCGGCGGGGACGCGAGCGCGCGCCTGGCCGTGCTGGAGGCCGACGCGCGCGTCATCGCGCTGCGCGAGGCGACCAGGTGAGAGATGCCTTTTTTGGGGGTCGCCCGCCGTCGCGCGAGCGCGATTCCCTCGACACGCGCCGCGAATTCAAAATATCCGCTCGCTAATCCTTTTCCTCCCTCCCTTCTCCCCCCAAAAAACCACAAACGAAAACAACACCAGCGCCACGCACGCCGGCCTGTGGACCGTCCTCGAGCGCCTCTCGCCCGAGGACCGCTTCGTCGCCCTGGCGCTCCCGGCGATCGGCCAGGCGCACGTGCTGGCCGTGCCGCCTCCCGCCGCTTTGCCCTCGTCGACGACGGGCGGCGGCGGCGGCGGCGACGCCTCGTCGTCGGCCTGGGCCGCCGCGCTCGAGCCCCTGTGCGCGGCGCTCTCGCGCGTCGAGGCCTTTTACGACTCGATGGGCGGGCTCGTCGGCTACCAGCTCGCGAGCCTGCGCCTCGTGATCGAGGGCACGGCCGCGCTCGAGGCCGGCAGCAGCGACGGCGGCAGCAGCGCCGACGGCAGCTGCGACAGCGCCTCCCCCGCCCCCCCGCGCCCCACCTACCACGTCCCCCCGCCCGCGCTCGACCTCACCGCGGCAACGCCCGAGGCCCGCGAGGCCGGCGCGCGCGCCGTGGCCGCGGGCGTGCGCGCGACGCCCTTCCTGGCCGAGATCTGGCCCGTGGGCGGCGCCGGCGACCGCCTGGGCCTGCAGTGCGAGTCGACGGGGGAGCCGCTGCCGGCGGCCATGCTGCCCTACGCCGGCCGCCCCATCCTCGAGGCCCTCGTGCGCGACCTCCAGGCGCGCGAGCACCTCCACTGGCACCTGACAGGGCAGCAGTGCACGACCCCGCTGGCCATCATGACGTCGGACGCCAAGGGCAACGACCGCCGCATCCGCGCCTTGCTCGACGCGGCGCGCTGGTACGGCCGCGGGCGCGACAGCGTGCGGCTCGTGCGCCAGCCGCTCGTGCCCGTGCTCGACTCGGCCGACGGCCGCTGGCTGCTCGCCGGCCCCTGCTCCCCGGCCATGAAGCCGGGGGGCCACGGCGCCATCTGGAAGCTCCTGCGGGACGAGGGGGTGTTTGACTGGCTCTCGGAAAAGGGGCGCTCGGCGGCGCTGCTGCGGCAGATCAGCAACCCGATGGCCGGGACCGACACGACGCTGCTGGCGCTCGCGGGCGCGGGCTACTCGGGCGGCAAGGAGTTTGGCTTCATGTCGTGCGAGCGCGTCGTGGGCGCGTCGGAGGGGATGAACGTGCTGCGGCGGCGGCGCGTGCCGAGGGAGCAGGAGGAGGTTCGTGCTGTGGCGCCGTCGTCGCCGCCCGACGACGCCGCCGCCTCGGCCGCCGCCCCTCCTTCCTACGACGACGAGTACGTGCTCACCAACGTCGAGTACACCGAGTTCGAGAAGCTCGGCATGTCGGACGTCCCCGCCGAGGAGGGCAGCGCCACCTCGGCCTTCCCGGCCAACACCAACATCCTCTACGTCGGGCTGGACGCGGCGCGGTCGGCCGTCGAGCGCGCGGTCGCGGCGGGCGGCGGCGACGTGCTGCCCGGCCTGATCTTCAACCTGAAGAAAAAGGTGGCGTACAGCGACCCGCTGCGCGGTGGGGAGGTGCGCGAGGTGCGCGCGGGGCGCATGGAGTCGACGATGCAGAACCTGGCGGACCAGCTCGGCACGCGCTTTCGCGAGGAGGGGGGCGACGGCGGCGGCGACGCCGCCGCCGCCTCTGGCCTCCCCCCGCCGTCGTCCCTCTCGACCTTCCTCGTGCGCAACGCCCGCCGCAAGGTCACCTCGAGCGCCAAGAAGAAGCGCCCGTCGGGCGGCTACCCGACCCCGCACAGCCTGCACCAGACGCCCGACGGCTCGTTCCTGGACCTCATGACCAACGCCCGCGAGCTGCTCGCCGGGCGCTGCGGCCTGCGCTACGTGCCCCCCGTCGGCGACTTTGCGCGCTACCTCGAGCGCGGCCCGGGCTTCGTGGCCCTCTTCCACCCGGCCCTCGGCCCGCTGTGGGACGTGATCGCGCAGAAGGTCCGCGGCGGCGCCATCATGGACGGCTCGGAGCTCGTGCTCGAGGTCGCCGAGGCGCGCCTCGCGGACGTCGTCGTCGAGGGCTCGCTGCTTGTGCACAGCGACGCGCCGCTCGGGCACACGAGCTTTGGCGGGGGCGGCGGCGGCGCCGCCTCTTCCTCTTCCTCGCCCTCTTCCGCCTCGCCCTCGTCCTCGCCGTCGGCCTCCCTGTCCTCTGTCGCGGACGCGCGCGAGGCGCGGGCCGGGGCCAAGCAGGACGGCGGCGGCGAGGCCGGGGGCGAGGACGAGGAGGAGGAGGACGCCGGCCGCCTCGTCTTTTCGTCGCGGTGCGGCCGCGCGAGCCTGTGCAACGTCGAGGTGCGCAACGTCGGCGTCGACTGGCGCCACCCGTCCAACGAGCCGTGGCGCCACCGCCTCGTGCGCCACGAGGCGTGCCGCGTCGTGCTGCGCGGGTGCGCCGAGTTCGAGGCGTTCGACTGCCGCATCACGGGCGACGCGCTCTTCGAGGTGCCCGACGGCCACCGCATGGTCGTCACGCAGGCGCCCGCCGCCGCCGCCGCCGCCGCCGCCGGCTCGGGCTCGCGCTCGCGCTCGCCGGCGGCCGAGG
>Ga0315905_10004047_pt1 | contig 15012 bp, 15 predicted proteins | sample LakEriMetagenome_5_FD_203522 | JGI IMG/M metagenome (GOLD analysis project Ga0315905, IMG submission 203522) | Freshwater fungal communities from buoy surface, Lake Erie, Ohio, United States - Buoy 4 MA121 | ecosystem: Environmental > Aquatic > Freshwater > Lake | place: USA: Lake Erie, Ohio... | reverse complement strand
AAGAATAATCGCTCAGCACTGGAAAATTCATGATGATTAAAGGCATCGAGAGCTTGCTTTGAATTTGGATCGATAATACCGAGCGCCTTAAAACGGCTCATGTCGACACCAAAAGAAAGACCGGTCATGCTATCGCTGTATGGTGCTGGTGAGCTCATGAGTTTTTATCCACTTTTTTGTTACTAAGTTTATTATAAGAATAATTAACTGGAATTTTTAAGTCAAGCTTTAGTCAATAATGTAGTTCAAGTTACGGATGCTGCCCCCAAAGACAAATTTTGATGTGCGGCTAATAATTTTTACATGGGCTGTTTAACTGCGAAGATCTGTGGGGGTCGATAAAGCGGGCTTGTGTTTATAGTAAGCGTTTTACAACTCGCGATGAAGTCAAAACGATGGTCAAGAATTGGTTGGTATTTTACAATTCAATGCAATTGCACTCGAGGCTAGGCTATATAAGTCCGATGCAATTTGAGAAAACTGTCGTGTAGAACAAGCACAGCATTCTGGTTAAACGCCCAGATTATGGGGCTCGTGGTTCAAGGTCCAGTTCATTTAATCTTTTTTGTACGACAAACGCAATTGGCTTTGAAACAACACTTGATCCATAAACAGTGAGGTGATTCGTATCTCGATATAAAAAATTATCTTGCCTAACCATCGAACACACTTTCTTGCTACATATTTCATTATCAAGATAAATCATTGGTAGATCGAAATTATTCGACAATGATTCTAAGTCACGTAAATATTGATGGCTTTCTAAATCATGCATGCCACGGCTTTTCTGGCATAGCCTATCATTCTGTCGCATAGATAATGAGGCCTCGCATCGTCTAGGATGCACTGTAAATCTTTACTTACAAGCGAACAATAGGATGAATACTCAACTCAAAATTCAGCGACTACTTTCAGCAGCGATTGCCTGCGTGCTGCTGTGTTGCGACGCTATGTCTGCATTAGCACAGCAAACGAATCCGAATAATTTGCCCCAGTGTCAGAATATTGACTACTCAATAAAAAATGACATTCAACGAGTTTCAAATTGGAACAATTGTTGGGGAAAACATATCTGGGAATTCGTAAACAAAGGTCAAGTTTTTGAGGGTGAGTTTCAAAATGGAAAACCTGAAGGATTTGGTATTTATCTGTGGAATACTGGCGCAAAACATATCGGATTTTATAAAAACGGAGGCAAAAACGGTCAGGGAACCGAAACCTTCATCAACGGTGATAAGTATGTCGGTCAGTACAAAGACGAGCAGAGGCATGGACTGGGGATATATACCTACGCAAATGGCAGACGGCAGGAGGGAATTTGGGAAAATAGTAACTTCATTCGTGAAGCCAAAGTCAATCTTCCCAACTTAAACGACAATATCACCGCAAATATTGACCGTATTGACATTGAACGTGAACGTCAACAACTAGCCGAAGAACGACGCAGACTTGAACAAGAAAAACGTGAGCGTGAGCAGCAACGAAAGAGTCAGCGTATCAACCTCCAAGTAACATATACGCAACCTGCTGCTGATGGCAGCCTCACAATCAACTTACAGACTAATTCTGACACAGCATCTCTGCTTGTTAATAACGAAGAGCAAGGTGGCAAAGCAGACGGTAACTACATCATTAAAAAAGTAGCTCGTGTCGGTCAAGATACTCAATTCAAGATCACTGCTACTGACATCAACGGTAACTCTGACACAAAGATTATCACCGTGACCCGTCAGGCAGCATTATCGCCAGCTACACAGGTCGCTATACTCAAACCAGAAACAATCAATCGCTCTAAGCCACGTGACGCTGTAGCTATCATTATCGGCATTCAGAACTACAAGCGTGTACCAAATGCAGAGTTTGCAAACAATGATGCTCGTGAGTTTCATGAGTACGCAATCAGGGCATTAGGCATCAAACCAGAGAAAATAAAGATGTTACTTGATGACGAAGCTGATGAAGTCAATATCGTCAAAGCATTTGAAAACTGGTTACCCATTCAAGTCAACAAAGACAAGACAGATGTTTACGTCTTCTACTCAGGGCATGGTTTACCCTCATCCGATGGCAAGTCATTATATTTTCTACCGTACGGTGTAGACAAAGAACTGCTTTCACGCACAGCTGTTGCTCAAAATGAGATTGTCGCAGCATTGACAGCAGCAAAGCCAAAGTCAGTGACGATGTTCATAGATGCTTGTTACAGCGGTCAAACACGTGGTGGTGATGTGCTAGTTGCTAATGCAAAGCCACTAGCGTTGAAGGCAGATAAAAATGCATACCCAGCCAATTTCACCGTGATTACTGCATCTGCAAATGATCAGATATCTTCATCAAGCCCCGAACTCAAGCACGGTATCTTCAGTTTCTATCTCATGAAAGGTATGGAAGGTGACGCAGACGGCAACAAAGATGGCAAGATAACGGCGGGTGAGATGCAAGAATACTTATCTGACAAAGTGTCACGACAGGCAATGAGTATGAGCAGAAAGCAAGACACGCAGTTGGTTGGTGATGCGAACAAAGTGTTGATGGGACGATGATATCTTTTTTGTTCTACTGTTTTCCAAATTATGCGTGGAATGACATGATTGGTTTCAGGCGTGAAACCGAACGCTAATTAAACACTAATCACCGAATACACCGTCCCTACACCGATCTGTAATTCCCGTGCAATCTGCTTGATACCCATACCTTTTTCACGCAGCAGCTTCACAGCAGACCGCATCCCGTCATTCATCTTTGACGGACGACCCAGTTTGACACCGTTCGCCTTTGCCCGCTGCTGACCTGCTAGCACACGCTCACGAATCAGATTGCGCTCAAACTCACCGATAGCACCAAAGACGCTGAATATCATCCTGCCGCTCGGGGTAGATGTATCCATCCCCTGCTGCTGAAAGAAGAGATCAATCTTGAGTGCTTTCAGTTCGTTGAGTATTTCTACGAGATGCTGAAGTGATCTACCGAGACGATCAATGCTCCAGCACATGACCATATCGAATTTGCGCCTTGTAGCGTCTTTGAGGAGTAGATCAAGTGCCGGTCTGTCATTGCGACTCTTAGCGCCCGAGATGCCGCTGTCGGTGTATTCCTGAACGATGGTGTAACCCAGTCGCTCACAAAGGCTGCGGAGTTCGATCAGTTGATTTTCGACTGTTTGTTTGTCAGTAGATACACGAGCGTAGATTGCGATTCGTTTGGTCATTGGTAGATCTGTCAAAAGTTAGATACTTTCGATGGTGACAGGACCTCCAGGACGGTCAAGAGTTTGTTCGGAAATCCAAATCTCTGACGCCACTTTCTTGATTGCTCTTTCCCAAAACCAGCTTAACGCTCGATTAAAAATGGCAATTAAAATTAATTTTTACGCATGATTATTCACGGCAACAGTTAAATAAACATTTGTCCAGTCTATTTTGTCACAAATAAAGTCACTATATTATTTTTTGCGTGAACGATAATCTCTTGATTTATTTGCTCACTCGAAAATTAAAATATATGTTTTAAAGCCAAATGCAAACTTCTTTGCTGCTTCTAATCATAATTCTTCTTTTAATAGCCCTATTGCCTTAGTTCAAGCATATCTGTAATCTGCTGTCAGTTTTAAGTCAGCGAATTTCAAATTATTTGGATAATTAATCATCGAATCACTAGAGGTTTATGTTCAATGAATTGATGTACTGCGACCTGGCTATAGAAATTGCCTAATGAAAAGTAATGTCATTGAGAGCAAAAACAACTTCATTGAAATCGTAGATGATTTTTACACCTTTAGGGTTCTTTCTAATTACAGAAATGCCCGCACCTCCTGCCCATATTTGAATGTGCGGCGGAAGTAATCGACGAACGTGTAGTAGCGTTGGTAGGACAGCGCGAGCGGGGTACGCAAAACTGAAGGAAAGTGCGACTATGTCAGCTTTGCATGAAATAGAAGCCAACTTTAGATTATTCAACGGTATATCAGATCCAATATTGATCGTAACAGCGCCCTGCTCAGCCATTACAGCCTCAGCCATCAACAAACCAAGCAAATGGTGTTCTCCTGGTGGAAGAGAGCACAAAATGACTGGAAATCCTTGCCTTGGTAGAAAATTAAGAATCTCTGACTGTAAATAGCGTTCAACATATGCAGTGCAAAGATGTTCATGGTGAATGTCGATTTCATCGCGCCTCCAAGCATCTCCAAGACTGATCATAAGTGGAGCGATCGTACATTGAACGAAATCTAGCATGGTTTGCGCGAGTCGCGTTTCCTTTAAAAAAGCCGAGAAACCTTTCATGTTACTAAGCTTGATGTAGTCAATAAATTTAATAGTCAATTCATTGGGTAGTACAGCCTGAATATTAAGACCTATTCCTAATTTTAGCCTTTCAAGTTCCACTGTTGACTTGCCTACAACTTGCGCAGGTCTAAAGCCAGCTTCTAACAATCGTTTTATTAATAGAAGCTGATTGACAGTTATGAGTGAGTAGGCTGTCTTACCAGAAAAGTTTGCTTCCTTTGGAGGAAATCCAAATCTCTGACGCCACTTTCTTAATTGCTCTTTCCCAAATCCAGTTTCACGCTCGATCTCAGATGGACTGTAAAATTGGTTTTTACTCATGATTATTTACACTAACAGCTAAATAAAAATTTGTCTGATCTATTTTGTCACGGACAAAGTCACTATATTTTTTTTAACGCGCTCGTGGATCTCTTGCTTTGGCTGTTCACGTTAAAGTTAAAACATATGACTTAGCCTCCTTAACTTAAAGGAAAGCACTAGTGAACTTAGAAAATAAAAGAGAAATTCTTCAAACATTGTTTTAGTAGTTAACTCACAGTTAAGATTTTCTGAATGCAGGGACAAATACTTTCGTACTTAACAAGAAATTTGGATGCAATCTTAATAATTAATTCTACTTTCTCCTTTTTATTTTATTCGTTCCAACCTTTGCACGATTAGGTGAATTTCAAAGTGACTAAACGTCAACGTCCGTCAGGCATATATTTTCGATTTCTTCAATTGACTGAGACCGGTCGCGATCAGCCCGCATTACCAGCTCTTGCGCTTCTTGAGAGCCGCATACTTGAATTGATCGTATTGCACGTTAGAAAAAAGAGATGCTGTCGGTTTGAGACCTAATGGGCAAGCGCGAACTAGGCTCGTCAGCCATACTTCATAGCTGCCTAGTGTCCATGCTGGGAAAAGGTTGGATTTTGTTGGAAGACACCGAGGGTGATCAACTCAAACAACCTGGTCTTACAACAGCGGCATTGATCTATTTTGCCAAACTATCTCGGCTCATGGTACAAACCGTAAAAAAATTAGAACTGGGTTAAGTCAGCACGCAGACGTTCATTATGAATGCTTACCTTGATTTCAATTCGTATTAAGCCTAAGTTTCATTGAGCTTCGATGTTATTTTTTATTACGGCATTTCTGAAATGGAACTAAATTGGCTCAAAATTTTGCTTGGAATCGGTTCCAGACAAATAGCGCAGACCTTGAACGTTTGATTAAAATAGAAAACAATCTTCGAACTACTCCATGGTCTAGCGATCGTAGTTTGGTAACTGAATTAAGCCATTCTTATTTACTCAGGTCTAGAACCGTTATATATAATTTATCCAATAGAAAATTTTGTTGCTGCGTATTAAATCACCGAATAAACAGTCCCAACACCGATCTGTAACTCACGAGCGATCTGCTTGATACCCATGCCCTTTTCACGCAGCAGCTTCACAGCAGACTTCATCCCGTCGTTCATCTTTGACGGACGACCCAATTTCACACCATTAGCCTTAGCCCGCTGCTGACCTGCAAGCACACGCTCACGAATCAGATTACGTTCAAACTCACCGATAGCGCCAAAGACAGAGAAGATCATCCTACCGCTGGGTGTCGATGTATCCATCCCCTGCTGCTGAAAGAACAGATCAATCTTGAGTGCTTGCAGTTCGTTGAGTATTTCTACGAGATGCTGTAGCGATCTACCGAGACGATCGATGCTCCAGCACATGACCATGTCGAATTTGCGTCTTGTAGCGTCTTTGAGGAGTAGATCAAGTGCAGGACGTTCATCACGACTCTTAGCGCCAGAGATGCCGCTGTCGGTGTATTCCTGAACGATTGTGTAACCCAGTCGCTCACAAAGGCTGCGGAGTTCGATGAGTTGATTGTCGACCGTCTGTTTGTCGGTCGAGACGCGCGCGTAGATAGCAATTCGTTTGGTCATTGGTAGATCTGTCAAAAGTTAGATACTTTCGATGGTGACAGGACCTCCAGGACGGTCAAGAGTTTGTTGGGTGGCGATGAAATGAAAAAAGCCCGCAGCGTTAATTCTGCGGGCTTCCCGATGCTGCTTAAAGTATCTAACTTACGACTTAGATACTTTTGAAAATCAAGCTGTTCGTTTTTGTTCGTAACTGCTTAATTTTACTGAGTATTTTGGCTCCCCGACCAGGACTCGAACCTGGGACCTGCGGATTAACAGTCCGTCGCTCTACCAACTGAGCTATCAGGGAACAGACGCGAGATTATGCCCGAAGGACATTCCCTTGTCAAAACACTCCCCGCGCCGGTGAGTAGGGTCAGGGCCGACGGGCAAAACGCTTAGAGCACTTTGGCAATCGCATCGACCACGCGGTCGATATTGCGGGAATTCAGCGCTGCGACGCAAATTCGGCCCGTATCGACGGCGTAAATCGAGAATTCAGTCCTCAGACGCTCCACTTGCGCTTTGGTCAGGCCGGAGTAGGAGAACATGCCCCGCTGCTGGACCACGAAGTCGAAATCATGTCCCGGTGTCTTTGCTTTGAGTTTCGCAAGCATGTCGCCGCGCATGGCGCGAATGCGCACTCGCATGCCAGCCAGTTCTTCTTCCCACATTTGACGCAGTTCTGGCGTGGCCAACACGGTGGCGACGACCTGACCGCCGTGAATCGGTGGGTTTGAATAGTTAGTACGTATGACACGCTTGAGTTGGGACATGAGACGGGCGGCTTCCTCTGCGCTGGCAGCGACGATGGAAAGCGCACCCACGCGCTCACCGTAGAGCGAGAATGACTTTGAGAAGGAGTTCGACACCAGCAGTGGACCACCAGCGGCGGTGAATTGGCGAACCACCTTGCCATCTTCGGCGATGCCGTCACCGAAGCCCTGATAAGCCATGTCCAGAAACGGTACCAGACCGCGTTGCGTGACGACTTCGATGACTTGCGCCCACTGGGCATCAGTGAGGTCAGCGCCGGTCGGGTTGTGGCAGCACGCATGAAGCAACACAATCGATCCAGCGGGCATGGATTTGAGTGCATCGAGCATGCCGGCGAAATTTACGCCGCGCGTGCTGGCGTCGTAGTACGCGTAATTGTTCACGACGAAACCAGCGGATTCGAAGAGCGCGCGGTGGTTCTCCCAGCTTGGGTCGCTGATGTATATCTGCGCATCCGGGGCGAAGCGCTTGAGAAAGTCAGCGCCCAGTTTCAGCGCGCCCGTGCCGCCCAGTGCTTGTGCCGTGATCGCGCGTTTGGAAGCGATGACCTCGCTGTCTGCACCAAACACCAGTTCCTGAACCGCTTTGTCGTAAGCGGCGAGACCTTCGATGGGGAGGTAGGTGCGTGGCGTAGATTTCTGCATCAGTGTTGCTTCGGCCTGCTGTACACATTGCAGCAGAGGTACTTTGCCGTTGTCATCGTAATAAACTCCGACGCCCAGATTGGTTTTGTCGGGGTTCTGGTCGGCGTTGAAAGCCTCGGTGATCCCGAGAATAGGATCGCGGGGTGCCATCTGAATAGCTGCGAACAAGGGTGCGGATAACGGAGCGTTCATCGTGATACCATGAAAAGTTGTATTGGGTTTTGCTCTTACGTGTCTCAATTGCACGTAAAAAGACGACAAGTACTGCAAAAACTGCGAAACCCATCATTTTACCAAAGGTCAAAATCAGATGGCTGAAATTTCCGAAGCCGAAAGTCCGCTTGATGAATCGCGATTCGTGCGTTTTCCGGATTCGCCGTTTCAGTTGTGCCAGCTCTTCGAGCCGGCCGGTGATCAGCCTGCTGCGATCGAGAAACTGGTCGAGGGTGTGAAGGACGGTCTGTCCTTTCAGACTTTGCTCGGTGTGACCGGTTCCGGCAAGACGTTTACGATGGCCAATGTGATTGCCCGTATGGGCCGTCCGGCAATTGTATTTGCGCCGAACAAGACACTCGCCGCACAGCTCTATAGTGAGTTTCGTGATTTCTTTCCAAAGAACGCGGTGGAGTATTTCGTCAGCTATTACGATTACTACCAGCCTGAGGCCTATGTGCCGCAGCGCGATTTGTTTATCGAAAAAGACTCTGCGATCAATGAGCACATCGAACAGATGCGGCTCTCTTGCACTAAGTCATTAATGGAGCGACGCGATGTGGTGATCGTCGCGACAGTGTCTGCTATCTACGGTATCGGTAATCCTGCTGAGTACCACCAGATGGTGCTCACCCTCCGAACTAAAGACAAGCTTTCGCAGCGCGACGTCATTGCGCGTCTGATTCAGATGCAATACACCCGCAACGATATCGATTTTGGGCGAGGTACCTTCCGGGTACGTGGCGACACGCTGGATATATTTCCTGCTGAGCATGCCGAACTGGCGGTGCGGGTGGAATTGTTCGATGACGAAGTCGACAGCATTCAACTCTTTGATCCGCTGACCGGCCGTGTGCGCCAGAAAATCCCGCGCTTTACTGTTTACCCGGGCTCGCATTATGTGACGCCACGTTCGACGGTGCTGCGGGCGATCGAGACGATCAAGGAAGAGCTGCACGAGCGACTGGATTTTTTCCGTAAGGAGAACAAGCTGGTGGAGGAGCAGCGCCTCGAGCAGCGCACGCGCTTTGATCTGGAGATGATGCAGGAGATAGGTTTCACCAAAGGCATTGAGAATTACTCACGACATTTGTCAGGTGCGAAACCCGGCGAGCCACCACCGACACTGGTCGATTATCTGCCTGATGATGCGCTGATGTTTCTCGACGAATCTCATGTGCTCATGGGGCAGCTGAACGGCATGTACAACGGCGACCGTGCGCGTAAAACGAACTTAGTGGATTACGGATTTCGTTTGCCTTCGGCACTCGATAACCGGCCGCTGCGCTTTGATGAATTCGAAACCAAGATGCGGCAGACCATGTTTGTGTCGGCGACGCCGGCGGCTTATGAGAAGCAACATTCTGGACAGATTGTTGAGCAGGTGGTGCGCCCAACCGGACTGGTTGATCCGCAAGTCATTGTGCGGCCTGCGAGTACGCAGGTGGATGATCTGATGAACGAGATTGCTGACCGGGTCGCCAAGAGCGAGCGCGTGCTGGTTACTACGCTCACCAAGCGCATGGCAGAGCAGCTGACTGAATTTTTGAGTGATAACGGCGTTGCGGTTCGCTACCTGCACAGTGATATTGATACGGTAGAGCGAGTTGAAATCATTCGCGATCTGCGGCTCGGTACCTTCGATGTGCTGGTAGGTATTAATTTGCTGCGCGAAGGTCTGGATATCCCCGAGGTGTCGCTGGTCGCTATTTTGGATTCAGACAAGGAAGGCTTTCTGCGTTCCGAGCGCAGTCTGATTCAGACGATTGGGCGCGCTGCTCGAAACATCAACGGCACGGCCATTCTTTATGGCGACAGGATTACCGATTCAATGCGCCGTGCGATGGATGAAACCGAACGTCGTCGTAACAAGCAAATTGCTTTCAATACTGAAAATAATATTACGCCGGTAGGTATCAAGAAACAGATCCGCGATCTCATCGATGGCGTTTATAAAATCGATGAAGCACGTCAGGAACTGATGGCTGCGCAAGAGCAGGCGAAATACGAATCTATGAGTGAAAAACAAGTCAGCAAAGAAATCAAGCGACTTGAGAAGCTGATGATGGATCACTCGAAAAATCTTGAGTTCGAAAAAGCAGCCCAGGTTCGGGACCAGTTACATCTGATGAAAGAGCAGCTTTTTGGCTCATCAGGTGGGGATAACGTGATCTCCATCACAGGAAAATAAAAAGAGCGGGAGAGTTCCCGCTCTTTTGCATTCAGTCGCAAATAGTTATTTATTCAACGGCAGTGGTTTAGTTAGGGATGTCGACGACCACGTCATTGAATTTTAAATTTTTGACTGTTTTACTGTCTTTGTCTTTATCTTTGTCTTCACTCATATCTCTCGACGGTTCAGTCTCTACAATATTTGTGGCCGAGTCGCTGCTTTTTTCGGTTGATGTGCTGACTTCTCTTAACACTTCAGGTACCGCCACGGTCCTGTTTTTTACGATGCCGTCGATCATTCGATTGTCTGTTATTTTTTGAGCCACTGGCCTTGGGTTTGGATGGTCATCTTGGCTTTTCTTTTTATCCGATTTTTCTTCTTTACGCATGACTGCGCAACCAGCGGCGATTGTTAACAAGACGCTACTGACCACACCTATTCCGGCCAAAGTTAGTCCACGGCTAGCGTTAACTTTTTCTGTATCGTCGACCCGTATGTATTGAAAATTCAGACTGCCAACATGCGATAGTTGCCAGGATGCGTAGCTGTCAAGTTGCTCCGTTGTGAGGTAAACGCGAGTAGCTTTATTTTTTTGCAGAGCGACATGAATTTCAGCGTTGATTGTTTCCGGATTGGTTGATGTGTCGCCACCGAGGGATGCTCGGATCTGTAGTTCCTGCGAAGGGTAGTCTGACACCCGCGCTTTTAATGATCCCAGGTATTGATTACTGCAGACAATAAATTCTGGCGTATCCGCCAAGCAGGCGGTATCTAGGTTGCCAAAGCCCACGAATTCATAGGTTAGCGGACCAGATTTTTCCACTGCGTCTAAGTATTTTCTGACGCTCAATCCGGATTCACAGTTTTGTGTGTCAAGTAAGGTTCTTGCGGTTTGGTAAGTTTTTGTCTCATCTGAGGTATCGCTTTGTGGGAGCGAAGCCTATTGATCTTTAATTTGTGAATGCGATGATTTTTGAATCATCGCCGGCGTTTTATGTTTTTCTAGTGCATTTGGTTTGTTGATGTCGATATCCGAATTGCCTTTGACAGACTTCAGGTAGCGGGCGGCCATTTTCTCTCGAGTCAATTTGGGGCGGTCCGTATGAACTACGCCTGGTATGGGAATGTTTGCCGGCGTGGTGACATAAGATTGCAGAGCAACGTAAGCTTTGTATGTGTTGTCTTGTATATTGGCAAGCATGATGGACACTCCTGTTAAAGTTAAATGGCTTATTTAAGCCGGACGATATGTGGACGTGTGCGTGGAGAAGTTCATTTATTTTTTTAAATCGGGCCAACCTTGTTGAAGGCATTGTTTGACAGAAGATAAAATGATGTTTTTGATCCGTGTGTTTATTAGCTGCTTGTGATTCCTTCTCAGTTTTCTTCCGGCACCGGACTTGCCGCCTCCTCATGGCAGCCTTTTCTGTTGAAAGGCTTGGATGCGATGCGTGCTATCGATCCAGCGTATTTGTCCGTGCTGGCAAATGACAACTTTTTTCCTACTCAGGGTCGTCTCTTCGCTGCCTTCTCTCAGCCTTTGGATGAGGTTCGTTATGTGCTGGTGGGCGAGGGGCCTTATCCTCGTGAATCTAGTGCGACGGGGGTTTGCTTTATGGATGGCGCGGTCAACGAACTTTGGTCCGCTCAGGGTTTATCCAAACCCGTTAATCGTGCGACTTCGCTACGCAATTTCATGAAGATGTTGATGGTGGCTGATGGTTTACTCGCGCCAGAGAACACCGGTGGCGAGTCGGTTGCCGTGGTGTCCGCGCAGGCGATGTCGCCAGGGTCGGGTTTTATTCAGACCTTGCCCGATCTGCAGAACAATCTGACCGACCAAGGATTTCTCTTATTGAACGCCGCGCTGGTGTACCGCCCGGATGTGCCACCCGTCAAGGATGCGAGGGCTTGGCGCCCTTTGCTAGAGGTCGTGCTCGAAGCGCTGGCCGAACGCCCCGGTATGCCGCCGCCAACCCTGGTCTTGTGGGGGCGGATTGCACAGTGGCTGGAGGATTTGCCGGTTGTCGGCCGTTTTCCTAAATTAGTGGCTGAACACCCGTACAACCTCTCATTCATCCAAAACCAAACGATGCAGGATTTGTTCGGACCGATGAACTTGTTACGCGCAAGGCGAACATTGCCGAAGTAACACCTTATTTCAGCGCCTCCTAGAATATTTCTATTAACGCAACGCCTCAATAAGTTCCCTTTTCCGTCAATACCTGACAAATCCAGTCGGCTTTGCTATACTCGACCAAATCGTTCGGGAATACCGGAGATCCCTTCGCAGCACCGTTCGTTGATTTGGAGTAAGCCAATGCGTCTGACTACCAAAGGTCGTTTTGCCGTCACTGCGATGATTGATCTGGCCATGCGCCAGCATCATGGTCCGGTGACGCTCGGCGGCATCAGCCAGCGACAGGAAATTTCGCTGTCGTATCTGGAGCAACTGTTTGGCAAGCTACGCCGCCATGAAATCGTGGAGTCGGTGCGTGGTCCGGGCGGTGGTTACAACTTAGCGCGCCGTTCTGAAGACATCACGGTGGCCGACATCATCATCGCCGTCGATGAGCCGCTGGATGCGACGCAATGTGGCGGCAAGGAAAATTGCCACGGCGAACGTGAGACGTCAGGCGCGCGCTGCATGACCCATGATTTGTGGGCGACGCTGAACGCTAAGATGGTGGACTACCTGGATTCAGTCTCACTTAAGGATCTGGTGGACCAGCAAAAAGAGAAGGCCGTAGAACAAAAAACCGTCGTCGTGATGCAGCGCTCGCATCAGGCAGCCTGATTTAATGGAGTAAAGAGATGAACGCACCACTAGACCAATCCCTGTTGGAAAGCCTCAAGGCTCCGCATTTCCCTATTTACATGGACTACTCGTCAACCACGCCGGTCGATCCGCGCGTGGCTGACAAGATGATTCCTTATCTGCGCGAGCAGTTTGGTAATCCTGCATCGCGCAGCCACATGTATGGTTGGTCCGCTGAGAAAGCGGTCGAGGAAGCGCGTGAAGAAGTAGCCAAGCTGGTGAACGCCGATCCGCGCGAAATCGTCTGGACGTCTGGCGCTACCGAGGGTAACAACCTCGCCATCAAAGGTGCTGCGCATTTTTATCAGACCAAGGGCAAACACATCATCACGGTCAAGACTGAGCACAAAGCTGTGCTCGATACCGTACGCGAGCTCGAGCGCCAAGGATTCGAAGCCACCTACTTGCAGCCGGGTGATGATGGCCTGATCACCGTGCAGCAGCTGGCAGATGCGATTCGTCCGGATACCATTCTGGTGTCTGTGATGTGGGTAAATAACGAAATTGGTGTCATTCAGCCGATCGATGAGATCGGTGAGCTGTGCCGCAGCAAGGGCATTATTTTTCATTCGGATGCTGCACAGGCAACCGGCAAGACACTGATTGATCTGGAAAAAACTAAAGTTGATCTGGTGACTTTCACCGCGCACAAGAGCTACGGCCCGAAAGGCATCGGCGCCATGTATGTACGCCGCAAGCCGCGTGTGCGACTCGAAGCACAAATGCACGGCGGTGGTCATGAGCGTGGTTTGCGCTCGGGCACACTGGCCACGCATCAGATCGTTGGTATGGGTGAGGCTTTCCGCATCGCTCGCGAAGAGATGGCTACCGAGATCCCACGCATCCGTGCTCTGCGTGATCGTCTTGCCGCAGGTTTGGGCAAGATCGAAGAAGTCTATGTGAATGGCGATATGGCACACCGCGTGCCGCATAACCTGAACATCAGCTTCAACTATGTCGAAGGTGAATCGCTGATCATGGCGATCAAGGATATCGCGGTGTCTTCCGGGTCGGCGTGTACATCAGCCAGCCTTGAGCCATCGTATGTTCTGCGCGCGCTGGGTCGCAGCGATGAACTGGCACACAGTTCGATCCGATTTACGTTTGGTCGTTTCACGACCGAAGAAGATGTGGATTTTGCGATTGATCTGCTGACTAAAAAAGTTCACAAGCTGCGCGAACTCTCGCCGCTGTGGGATATGTATAAGGACGGGATCGATATCAGTTCGATCCAATGGGCAGCACACTAAAATTTTTTCAGGAGTCAGACCATGGCCTATTCAGACAAAGTACTCGATCACTACGAAAACCCCCGCAATGTCGGCGCTTTTGACAAGGGCGATGAGACCATTGGCACCGGTATGGTTGGTGCGCCAGCTTGCGGCGACGTGATGAAACTGCAGATCAAGGTCGGCGCTGACGGCGTAATCGAAGACGCCAAGTTCAAGACGTATGGCTGCGGATCGGCGATTGCTTCATCCTCGCTGGTGACCGAATGGGTCAAGGGCAAAACACTGGATCAGGCACTCTCCATCAAAAATACGCAGATCGCTGAAGAGCTGGCGCTGCCACCCGTGAAAATTCACTGCTCGATTCTGGCTGAAGACGCAATCAAAGCAGCAGTGGCCGATTACAAAGCGCGTCACGGCGAGGAACAGAAGGTCGCCTGAGATGGTGACGAATCCCGGTATTTTCCGGGGTGAGATTTTGAAGTGGGAAGAGAATTATCATGATCACTCTGACTGAAAAAGCAGCGAAGCATGTGTCTCGCTATATCGAAAAGCGGGGTAAAGGTATTGGTCTGCGCTTTGGTGTGCGTACTACTGGTTGCTCGGGCTTGGCTTACAAACTCGAGTATGTGGATGAGACCGAAACAGAAGATCAGGTCTTTGAATCTCACGGTATCAAGGTATTTGTTGATCCTAAAAGTCTGCCGTATATCGACGGAACCGAACTCGATTTTGCGCGCGAAGGTCTGAACGAAGGCTTCAAGTTCTACAACCCGAACGTGAAAAATGAATGTGGGTGCGGTGAAAGCTTCACTATTTGATCAGTAACACCGATGTTCAAGAAGCCTGTTGCAGCATGACAGGCTTTTGTTTTTAAGCGGCTATGGAAAATCATTTCGACCTGTTTCAGATACCAGCCCGTTTCGCGATTGATGCCGCGCAGCTGGATGCTGCCTA
>Ga0315905_10004046_pt1 | contig 15013 bp, 10 predicted proteins | sample LakEriMetagenome_5_FD_203522 | JGI IMG/M metagenome (GOLD analysis project Ga0315905, IMG submission 203522) | Freshwater fungal communities from buoy surface, Lake Erie, Ohio, United States - Buoy 4 MA121 | ecosystem: Environmental > Aquatic > Freshwater > Lake | place: USA: Lake Erie, Ohio... | reverse complement strand
AAATGATTGAATTCAGCGAACAGACTCTGCCTGATTTGAAGTGGAAAAAGGAGATAGACTTGTATCAGGCTGGTGATCAGCGGGCCGCGGCTCTTCGGATGTTGAATTATATCAAGGCCAATGTGGCCCACCGTAAGGCTGTCGAGTGGATCAACCAATTCAAGAGCCTGGTCAACCCCAAAAAAATTCTACCATCACCGGTCAAGTGATGCTTTTTTGCTTCTGCTGGCGCTGGCAGGGAACCAGAGAACCTCAACAGGGAGGTTTCTCCGGGACCCTGTATGGATCACAACGACGTGAGTATTGTTTTGATCGCATCAAAATCGGGCAGATCTTTCGGATGCTCTTGCACCTCTGCGTAGATAATCGTTCCCGATTTGTCGATCAGGAAAGCCGACCGCTTGGCGACTCCACCCATGATCAAATTGGCTTCGGGAAGAAACTGCTCATAGGCTACACCGTAGGCCTTGGCGACATGGTGTTCGTAGTCGCTCAATAAGGGAAGCGTGATGCCCTCTTTTTCGGCCCATGCAGCCTGAGCAAATGGGTTGTCGCCACTGATGCCGATCACTTTTGCATTGAGGGCTTCGTATTCGGCAATGCCGTTCGAAATGTCACAAAATTCCGTCGTGCAGGTGCCAGTGAATGCCATGGGCACGAACAGCAGCAAGATGTTGGATTTGCCGATGTGCTCAGACAGCGTGAACAATTTCGGGCCTTCGGCTGTTTTGGTGACGAGTGTGAAATCAGCTGCTTTATCTCCTACTTTGATTGACATAGATGTTGTTTGGTTGTTCAAGGGAGCCGCAATGCTACCGTAATCCTGCAGCCGGTCAACCCCGAGCGGACAATATGTTTGAATTTTCACAAATGGGACAGCGACTCGGCGGACCGAGCGGGATTTCGGAATTGATGGACGACCTCGGTCATGCGCTGGCCGCAGGTGGTGGTCACATCAAGATGCTGGGAGGCGGACAACCGGCGCACATTCCTGAGATCGACGCCCGCTGGCGTCTGCGAATGCATGAGATGATGGCCCATGGCGATGACATGGAAAAAGTTCTCGGCAATTATGATCCGCCGCGCGGCAATGCGGCTTTTCTGGAAGCTCTGGCGGACATGTTGCGGCGCGAACTTGGCTGGCAGGTCACTGCGGATAATTGCGCAGTGACCGCTGGTGGCCAGACCGCTTTTTTCTTTTTGTTTCACCTACTCGCGGGTGAAATGGCGGACGGTCGTCGCAAAAAAATCCTGCTGCCGCTGGTGCCTGAATACATCGGCTACGCCAATCAATCGGTGCGCGGGGATTTATTCCAAGCTCATCTTCCGAGAATCGAACACACCGGACCTAACGAATTCAAATACAGGATCGATTTTGATACACTAGTGGTCGGCGACGACATCGCGGCGATTTGTGTGTCGCGTCCCACCAATCCAACCGGTAACGTGCTGACCGACGATGAGATTTTTCGTCTTACCGAGCTGGCTGCAGAGAAGGGTATCCCGTTGATCATCGACAATGCCTACGGGGCGCCGTTTCCCAACATAATTTTCACGGAAACAAAACCGGTGTGGAATCAAAACATGATTCTTACCCTCAGTCTTTCGAAACTAGGATTGCCCGGCACGAGGACGGGCATTGTCGTAGCGCATCCACAAGTGACGGCGGCCATCGCCAACATGTCAGCGATCGTTGGTCTCGCCAACCCGAGCATCGGCCAAGCCATCGTGCTGCCAATGCTGCAATCGGGGGAAATACTCCGCCTTTCGAATGAAGTCGTGCGGCCCTTTTACATCGAAAAATCCCGGTTGGCCCGGCAGTGGGTTCGGGAGGTTTTTTCGAGCCGTTTTGACTATCATGTGCATCGCAGCGAGGGCGCCCTGTTCTTGTGGTTGTGGTTTCCCGGATTGCCGATCACTTCACGCGAGCTCTATGTGCGATTGAAAAATCGCGGTGTTTTGATCATATCCGGCGATTATTTTTTCTTTGGACTGGATGAGAATTTCGACTGGCGGCACCGCCACGAATGCCTGCGGATGACCTTCACCATGCCGGAAAATGTTGTGCATGAGGGGATTCAAATCATTGCTGAAGAAGTTGAGCGCGCTTGGCAATAAATGCATGAATGATTTTTTTCAACTTCGTGTGGGATTCATTTAAGTATGACTTGGAGATACTTTTGTTAATCGATCCGGTTGAATGTATTACGAAGTAAAATTACAAGATAACCACGAAGTCCCTGATCCCTGCCCACCCAATTGCTGCTGTTTGTTCTGCTCTTGGTTTTCACGGCTGTGGCGGCCAAACAATTTCTTATCGGACGTTATCGTGCCATGCGCGCATCGGAGCGGCGGGTCACCAGGTGATGGAGGGCTGCGGCCTTGGTTGAGTCCGCTTTGCCGCCACACGGCGCGAACATTGGCAAAATATTCATGTCGCCAAGCGCAGCGTGATCATGAAGCGAGAGCACCATTCTCTCGGCTTGAAATACCAAGGAGCGCCCACTTGATCGCGAAATCAATGAATTTCGAGCAACTCAGCGGGTTTCTGTAAAATGGATGCCCAGTGAATCCTCTAGTTCCCGGATTTTGTTTCTTTCCCGCGGGTCCAGCAATACCAGCGAAACTCCGGTTTTTCCCGCACGAGCGGTTCGACCGCTGCGGTGGGTGTAATACTCGATTTGTTGCGGCAATTGGTGGTGAACGACGAATGCCAGGTCCTCGACATCAATGCCGCGGGCCGCGACGTCCGTGGCGACGAGAAATTGCACGCGTTCCTTTTTGAACGAGCGCATTACCTTATCGCGGTCTTTTTGCATGATGTCGCCGTGCAGAAGGTCAACCTTGAAACCTCGGGTAATCAGTTGCTGGGCGATTTTGTTGGCAGTCTCGCGGGTTCGGCAGAAGATCATGCCACGGTTGGAGCCTTGATTTTTCAGGAAATCCACCAGGCGTTCAAGTTTCTCATCTTTGCCGCAAACAAGAAACTCATGTTTGATGTTGCGATTGACCACGTGAACGCGGTCGACTTTGAGCAATGGCGCATTGGTGGCCATGTGTTCGCGGGTCAGTTGCTCGATGCCCGGTGGGATGGTTGCCGAGAACAACCAGGTGCTGCGGCGTTGCCTGACTTGTTGAAATATCTCCTGCAGTTCTTTTTTGAAGCCCATGCTGAGGATCTCATCAGCCTCGTCGAGTACCAGATACCGGACCGATGATAAGCTCAAGGCGCGCCGTTTCAGCAGGTCGATCAGGCGTCCCGGAGTAACAACAATGATGTGGGTGGGACGCTGCAGGGATTGAACCTGCTTATCGATGTTATCACCTCCGCAAAGAACTTCGATGAAGATTTTTGCGGAAAATTTAGTAAAGCGGAAAAGTTGCTTGCCGATCTGTTTCGCGAGTTCGCGGGTTGGTGCCACGATCAATCCTTGGATTTCTTTTTTCGTCGGGTCGACTTTCGCCAGCAACGGCAGGCCGAACGCCGCTGTTTTTCCCGTGCCGGTTTGCGCCTGGGCGATCAAGTCGGTATCTTTTTCCAAGAGGAAAGGAATCGCATTCGTCTGGATTGTTGTGGGTGTAATGATGCCCATCTCGCCCAGTGCTTGGCAAAAATCGCTGGCGACTCCCAGTTCGGAAAAGGTTTTCAAAATAGATGATTGATGATCAGATGAATTATTTTTTCTGCTTGGCTGATGCTCTGAGTCGCAGTGCGTTGAGGGCGATGAATCCCGTCGCGTCATCCTGGTTATAGGCTTGTTCTTGTCCGCCTTCCATGGTGGCGACGGCCTCGGAATAAAGTGAGTAAGGGGAGCGACGACCCGCATTCATGATGTTGCCCTTGTAAAGTTTCACGCGCACTTCGCCTGATACCTTTTGCTGGGTGTGGGTAACGAGAGCCTGGATGGCCTCGCGTTCAGGAGCGAACCAAAATCCGTTGTAAACGAGCTGCGCGTACTTGGGAATAAGTGAGTCGCGGGTGAACATAGCTTCGCGATCCATCGTAAGAGCCTCCAGATCGCGATGGGCTGCCAGCAGAATGGCACCGCCCGGGGTTTCATAAACGCCGCGTGATTTCATGCCGACGAAGCGGTTCTCGACGATGTCAATACGCCCTACGCCATGTCTGCCACCGATGCTGTTGAGAATCCGCATGATGCCGTAGGGAGTGAACAGGCTGTAGCCATCGCATTCGCCTGTGGATTTTACATCGCCTAGCAAAATGAGTGTGTTTGTTAGGTCGGCGCTGCGGATGCCGACCGCATTGCCTTTTTCAAAAAGGATTTCCACGTATTCAGCCTGGTCGGGCGCGTCCTCCGGGGAACAGGAAAGCACATACATCTCGCGGTCCGCTTCGGTGGTCGCATCGTACCAAGGGTCTTCCAACATGCCGGCTTCGAATGAAATGTGCAGCAGATTGCGATCCATCGAATAGGGTTTTTTCATCGATGCCTTAATCGGAATGTCATTGGCTTCTGCATAGGCGATCATCTCGGCGCGACCAGGGAAATCTTTGCGAAATGATGCGTCGCGCCATGGAGCAATACATTTGATGTCGGGCGAGAGAGCCGCCATCGAGAGTTCGAAGCGCACCTGGTCGTTACCCTTGCCGGTTGCTCCGTGGGCGATGGCATCCGCACCCTCTGCGATAGCGGCATCGATCATTCCCTTGGCAATGCAGGGGCGGGCGATCGATGTGCCAAGCATGTATCGTCCTTCATAAATGGCTCCGGCCTGCAACATCGGAAAGATATAATCGCGGGCAAATTCCTCCTTTAGGTCGCCGATGTAACATTTGCTCGCACCAGTGGTGAGAGCTTTTTGTTCCAGCCCGTCCAGCTCCTCTGCTTGTCCGACATCGGCGCAGTAGGCGATGATTTCAGCCGAATATTTTTCCTTTAACCATTTCAAAAGAACGGAGGTATCTAGTCCTCCGGAATAGGCGACGACGATTTTCATAACAGGCGAAGCAAGCAGCTAACTGACCCATGCGCAAGAGCGAAAAGCCAACTGCGGGAGATAGTGAAGCGAATCAAGTGTCTTTGATTGCACTGCTACAAAGCTCTAAGCATAGTTGATTCGATAAGCATTTATGGCAATATTGTGATAAAAAAACCTTCTTTTGGGCTCGACAAGCCGGGAAATTAGACTATCTTCGTTCCCCAACAAATAATCGAAATATGAAATTATCTCTCATTCCAGGCGTGCTGATGCTCGCAACGACTATGGCCATCTGCGCCGAAGAAACAGCCAAGCCAGCTGCCAAGAAGCAGGATGAGGCTAAGAAACCTGCTCCGGCTGCTCCGGCTGCTCCGGCTGCTCCGGCTGCTCCGGCTGCTCCGGCTGCTCCGGCTGCTCCGGCTGCTCCGGCGCTTGCGCCCGAGGTGGTCAAGAAAAACTCTTCGTATGGATTCGGTTTCCAAAACGGTCGCCAGTTTGCCTCGCAGGTGGGACGTTACGGGATCGGCCTCTCCGATATTGAAGCAGCTGAGTTCATGAAGGGATTTGTCGCCGCAATGAGCGAAAAAACACCCGAGGTTGCCGAAGCGGATATCCAGGCTGCAATGCAGGCGCTCGGAGCTCAATTGGAAGCGCGCGAGAAGGAACTCGCCACCAAAAATGCAACGGCGGGCAAAGATTTTCTCGCTGAGAATGGCAAGCGCAAAGAGGTGATCACTACCAAGAGTGGACTTCAGTATGAAGTTCTTGCTAAGGGTTCGGACAAAAAATACGTTGCCGGCAAGGATGGCGAGAATGAGAGCAAGCAGTTCATGGTCAATTATCGCGGCACCTTGATTGATGGCGCGGAGTTCGATAAATCGCCTGAAGGAAAACCGGTGCCAATGACCTTAAGTGTGGTTCCCGGTTTCAAAGAGGCTCTCACTACCATGCCAATTGGTGCCAAATGGAAATTGTTCATTCCTGCGGCTCTTGGCTATGGCGAACAGCGCCGCAGCGAAAAGCTGGGGCCTAACAGCACATTGATTTTTGAGTTGGAGTTGGTGTCGATTGAAGACGCTCCTGCCTCACCTCAGGGCGGCGGATTTCCAATGCCAATTCCTGGCGGAGAAGAAGGTGCAGGGGACCAATAAAATTCCTTGTTGTGAATTTCCAGCCTCCGCATTCCTATGCGGAGGCTTTTTTTATCGACAGTTTCCTTGTTGCAGAGAGTTTCTTCTTTATCCCGTTGCGCATATCGGGTGTAATTCGTTCCCGCCATGAGTAATCCTTTTCGAGAAGATCTGGTTTCGCGCACGCGCCCCGAGGCCTGCACTGTTGTAATTTTCGGTGCCACGGGAGATTTGGCCCATCGCAAGCTAGTGCCTGCCTTATACAATCTCACCCTCAGCGGTGAAATGCCTCCCGGTGTAAAAATTATCGGCTTTGCCCGACGAGAAAAAGCCGACCCAGAATTCCGCAACGGGCTGGAGGAGGTCAATCGCAAGGTCTCTCGCACCGGACACGACGATGAGGTCTGGAAATCCTTCGCCCCTAACATTTCCTATCATCAAAGCGAGTTCACCGATGCAGACGGCTATCGTCGATTGGCAGATAAACTCGACGCCATCGACCGAGATCGAGGCGGCAAGGGCAACCGCTTGTTCTACATCGCCAGTGCGCCGGAGTTTTTCGATAACATTCTCACCCAGCTGAAATCCGCTGGTCTGAATCGCGCCAAGGATTCCTGTTGGTCACGAGTGATTGTGGAAAAACCATTTGGCACCGATCTCGCCACGGCTCAGCATTTGAATCAGGTAGTCAATGATACCTTTGATGAGAAAGATACCTATCGGATTGATCACTATCTCGGCAAGGAAACAGCACAAAACCTGATGGTGCTTCGCTTCGCCAATGCGATATTCGAGCCACTGTGGAACAGTCGCTACATTGAACAAATACAAATCACCTGCTCGGAAAATCTAGGAATGGAGGGCGGCCGTGGCGGCTATTATGACAAGTCCGGTGCTCTCCGCGACATGGTGCAGAATCATCTCCTGCAGCTGCTCAGCCTGGTGGCGATGGAGCCGCCTACTGATCTCAGCGCCGACGGCGTGCGCGATGAAAAGGTCAAGGTCATCCGCTCAATGCGTAAATGGGATACGCCGGCCAAGGTAATGAAAAATGTAGTTAGAGCGCAATACGTCAAAGGCAGCGTCGATGGAAAATCGGTACCCGGCTACCGCGAGGAGGATCGCGTGGACCCCGAATCGATGACGGAATCCTACGTTGCCCTCCGTATTATGATCGACACCTGGCGTTGGAGCGGCGTGCCGTTTTACATCCGAATGGGCAAGCAGTTGCCGAAAAAAGCGTCGGAGATTTCAGTGCATTTCAAATCGCCTCCCGGCGTATTGTTCAATGCCCTGCCCACCGGTGTTCCCGGAGGCAATGTGCTAGCAATTCGCATTCAGCCTGACGAGGGGATTTCGTTGCGCATGGTGTCAAAAATCCCCGGCACAAGTCTGCGTCTCGAGCCGGTTAAGATGGATTTCCAATACAGCACCAGCTTTGGTAAAGCGAGCCCCGAGGCGTATGAGCGGCTCTTGCTCGATGCGATTGCCGGCGATGCTACGCTTTTCGCGCGACGCGATGAGGTTGAAGAGGCATGGAAATTCATTGACTGTATTGAACACGCCTGGCAGCAGGAAACAAACATGCCGATGGCAGAATATGTGGCGGGAACTTGGGGGCCCAAAGAGGCTGACGACCTGTTGCACGAGGACGGCAATAGCTGGCGTAGACTGTGAAATTTTCTCAAGTATGAACGAGTTATCCATGGATCCCGAACTTGGCCAAGAGGTCGTTGTGGATGGCATCCACGCCGCCTTGCGACAGTTGTGGGCTCAGGATGAGGCGCGAACCAATGCCTGTCTGATCAACTTTGCGGTGTATTCCGAACAGCCTGGTTCGCTGCGGAAAAATTCGGAAATTGTTAGGAAATTAACCCGTGAGCATGCCTGCCGTGCTTTGCTGATCGAAATGGATAGCGCGGCTACGCAGGCATCAATTCGTGCATGGATCACAGCGCACTGCCATCTCAGCGAGGGTCGCAAGTCGGTCTGTTGTGAACAGATTTCCTTTGCGCTCACTGGAGTGTCGCGCGGTCGATTGCGCAACACCGTGTTTGCCCATCTCAGCAGTGATTTGCCCTTGATTCTTTGGTGGCAGGGCGAGCTTTCACCGATTTTTGAAGAACGCCTCTATTCGGTGATCGACCGTTTTGTTTTTGATAGCGCGGACTGGGGAAATCCCTCTGAGTCCTTTCGTCTGCTAGATCATGCAATTTCTGATAGTTCCCGTCCGCTTGTCATTCAGGATCTGGCCTGGACGCGTAGTTATCATTTTCGGCTCGCAGTGGCGTCGCTCTTCGACGACCCGCTCGCACAACAGCAGATCGGTGCGATTCGTTTGGTGGAAATTACCTGTCACCCCGGACACCGGAATTCCGCTATGCAATTGCTTGCGTGGCTAGCTGTTCTAGCTGGCTGGCGATCCGGATTAGAACTACATCTGGCCATTTCCAAAAAACACAGCAACAAGCAGGGTTTTTCTTTCGAACAGAAAAACGGCGAGCTCATTGAGGCGACATTGACGTTCGATGAAAACTCCGCACCTGTGGGATTGTTGCACATCGCCGGAGGCAGTCTGGATATCAAGGTGGATCGGGAAAAGGCGTCGACTCATATTCACATGCGTTTGGCCATGGGCGATCATGTGACCGACTCCCTGGTCCCGGCTGGTTGCGATGATTGCGCCCTGTTGATTGGCGATCAGTTGGCTCGCGGAGGGAAAAACTCATTGTTCCTTAAAATCCTGCCGATGTTTCGTGAACTGCTGGAGTAATCCTTGCTGTTCGCCGCATAGGGATATTTAGAGCGTTCAAGATATTGTAGCTACATGTCCGCGAAGGCGACGAATATACCCGCGCGATAATTTCTGTAAAATAAATGCTCTCCGGTCTTCCCACTTAATAAAGCTAGATTTGATAGACTAGTTTTATCAGATCAAATTAACCTGAATGGGAAAATAGAAAACACGGATTGCACGGATAATGAATAAGTTATGAATATTACGGCATTCACCAGTTGGGTGAGCCTGAGATTTGATCGATCAGGCCCATTTTATCCGTGAAATCCTCTCAATCCGTGAAATCCGTGGTAAAAAACGGCATTGCAACCCCTTTCCATTTTCCCTTCAAGGATTAAAGTCGAATTCTTTTCACGAAGCCATACGAAAATTTTACGGAGTGCTTCTTAAGTGCTCAATCGCAGTGCGCAGGTCATCGAGGGTAACGGCTGTGCTTACATGGGCGCTGCCGGCGCGCTCCAGTAGGACAAAGCGAATCACACCGGCGGAGAATTTTTTGTCACGCGAGATTTTGCCGAGAATGGTTTCAGTGCTCAGGGTTGCGGGCAATACCAGGGGAAGATGGAATTTTTCCAGCAGCTTCAGGATCTGGTCCGCATCTTCACTGCCGAGAGTTGAGCGTAGTTGCGATAGCTGCAAGGCCGCGCGCATGCCCAGAGCGATCGCCTCTCCATGGAGTATTTCGCCGTATGGCAGACTGGCTTCGATACCGTGGCCAATGGTGTGACCAAAGTTTAACAATGCACGGATGCCTTGCGTCTCGTGCTCGTCTGCTTCCACGACACGGGCTTTGATTGCGATATTGCGGGCGATCAGTTCGGCCGGGACTTCACGGGTGGTTGGATCCAGCATTGAGAGATCGTTGAGCATCGCGGCATCGCGAATCGCGGCGTGTTTGATCGCCTCGGCGAACCCCTCATGGTACTCTCGGTCGGGCAGCGTTTCCAGCGTCAGCGGATCGATCAACACGAGCCGCGGTTGGTGAAAAGCGCCGACCAAGTTTTTTCCCTCGGGAATGTTCACACCTGTTTTGCCGCCGACGGAGGAGTCGACCATCGAAACAATGGTCGTTGGCACCTGCACGAAGGGAATGCCACGGTAAAAAATCGCCGCGACGAAACCGGCGAGATCGCCCACGACTCCGCCGCCGAGGGCGATGACAAAAGACTTGCGGTCATGCCCGGCACTAGCGAGTGACGAGCAGAGATCGTTGGCGCAGGCGAGCGACTTCGATGCCTCGCCAGCGGGAATGCTGTGCAGTGTCGAGGTGATGCCAGCCGCTTCAAGAGCTGCTGTTAAAGTTGCTGCGTGCAATGGTGCGACGTTGTTATCGGAAATGATAGCCGCCTTTCCCTGCAATCCGGAGCGAACGATGTGGTCGCCGGCAGTTGAGAATATCCCCTTTGCAATGACAACCGAATAAGAGCGATCCGCCAAGTCAACATGAACCTCGTGCACGCGGCCAGAGTGCGACAATTTTTCCGCGCTGTGAAGAACGAATATCTGTCAGTTGCTGCGGAAATGCAGTTGATTTTGTCAATGCGGAATCGGAGAATCGACCGGTGAGTATTTCAGCAACAGCTCTTGCGGATGTGGAACAGGTTTTTGAGGGGAATTTTTTCCGTCAACTTGAACTTGGGGCTTCTGTTAGTGTCTGGTGGCAGGGACAGGAAATCCTGAATCGCGCTAAGGGTTACCGCGATCGGGAAAAATCGCAGGGCTGGAACGAAGAGACTCTGGTTCCCGTTTACTCGGCGACCAAAGGTCCAGCCAGTGCCTCGATGCTGCTGGCGCTGTATCGCCATGGACTGGATGAAAACACACCGGTGGGCGAGGTTTGGAGTGGTTTCCCGCTACCAGAAGCCACCTTTGCAGAAATGATGTCGCATCAATGCGGTCTGGCCGCGCTCGATCAGCCGGCGAGCATTTGGGATCACGATGCGGTGATTCGCGCGGTGGAGAGGCAAAAGCCGGCCTGGAGTCAGGGGCAGGGGATTGGTTATCATCCGCGCACTTTCGGTTTTTTGTTAGATGAATGCGTTAGACGATTGACGGGCATGCCATTGGGTCAATGGTGGCGTCGGGAATTGGCCGAACCGATGGGCTGGGATTTTTGGATCGGTTTGCCGGAAAACCAATGGCATCGGGTCGCGCAACTAGTGCCGGGTCGCGTGGAAAAAGACCAAGCGGATCATGCGTTTTATCGGGATTACATGAGCGAGGGCACGATGGCACGCAGGGCGTTTTTTTCTCCTTCGGGCTTGCATGCGGTTCAGGATATGAACACACCTCAGTCCTGGTCAGCTGGCTTTGCTGCAATGGGTGGCGTAGGCACGGCAAGCTCACTGGCACAGTTCTATCAAGCTGCCATCGGTGCGTTGGACAGTCCGCTCAGCGTCGGGATTTGTAGTGCTTTGGCGACCCAGCAAATTCAGGGCGATGACCGGGTTTTGCTGCGCCCCCTGGCTTTCACCTGCGGCTGTCAACAGGACCCGCTGGATGCGCAGGGAAAAAAATTGCGCACTTTGTATGGACCGAATCTGTCGGCCTTCGGGCACCCCGGAGCGGGCGGTAGTCATGCGTTTGCCGATCCTCTCACCGGCCTGAGTTTCAGTTATGTGATGAATCAAATGACCCTGAGCGTCATGCCCGGTCCGCGCAGCAATGATATGGTGTTGGCACTCTATCAGGATTGAATTCCTTAGTTGCTCTCCTTGAATAAATCCAGCGCGAGTAACAGGGCGGTTTTTCGATCCAGCAGGAAAAGATCCGGTTCACCGGAAAGTCGGCCGTAAAAATATTCGCTCTGTCCCTCAGGTGCCACGGGAGTAATTTCCAATCCGTGTTTCCTCAGATCGCTCTGTTCGCCAAATTCGTTGAGCGAGCGGGAAAGAATGCTGATTTTCATGAGCGGATTGGCAAGGGTTTCCTGAGCGTGCTGGTCGTCGGGTTCCAGCCAGCTGTTAACGCGGAGATCGCCCAGCGTTTCGAGCACCTTGTTGGCCCGCGCGAGATTAAGCTCGGGACTGGCTTCCTTGCCATCTGCCGCTGCCTGCCAGCTTTCCTTGATGTAGTTATATTGGAGGGTCAGAGCGGGGCTGTTGACTAGGGTTCGCTCAAGACCCACGAAATCAATCGGTGCGATCGTCAGCAGGCGGGTGTCTTTCCATTGTTTTTTGCGCAGGGGCAGACTTTCTAGGAAACCGTCGGCCAGTTTGACGACGGTATGAATGGAGTCGGGGTGATTCAGGTAGGCTGTGGTCACGCCTTCTTTGGTTCTGCCGATTTTTAGGAGCAGAACGGAGTCGTCCTGAAACACAAACTGCAGAGCCAGCAGTGGTGAGTTGAGGCCATAAGTCATCAGGTCCTTCGCTTCTTCAGTCAGGAACGCGCTGTCGGTTAAAAAGTCCGAGACTTTCGATTCAGTCACGGTTTTCAGAAATTGATAGAGTGTCAGTTCATTGAGCGGACTGCTATCATTTTCATCGTTTTGAAGTCGCCACGCACCATGCGGCGGACGGGAAATGATCAAGGGCGGTGTGTTCGGTGTGATGATGTTAACGGCTTGCAGCTTTCCCGGTTTGAACGACGTGAGATTTTGTGAGCGCAGTTCGTTGTAGTTTTTCAAGGGCAGTTCGGAAAGCGAGATGATGTCCTCATGAGGGCGCTGCGGAAGTTCGAAAACCGTGTTGGGCCGATCGGAAACTGTGGCGTAAACCGTGGTGGCCTTGTCGTCCGCTGGCGGGTAAACGTCCAGAGTGACTGGGGCATTTTGGCCGACGGACTGAATTTCAATGGTGAGATAGTTAGTTTCACCGCTTGTCGGCAGGGTCACCTGGGTGCGGTCAAAAACGCGCAATGCCCGCAGGGAGAAAAGACCATTTTCGATCAAGTTCTTGACGGCGCTGGTTTCGGTTGCGAGTTTTTGAGGTTTGGTGATGCGCCATGGCACCGTCTGGCCCAATCCTTCCAAAACGAATTCAGAGCTTGCCGACTTAATATGGATTTTTTGCAGTTTCGACGGCGCAAATAGAAATGGCTGGTGGTCGCGGAAGTAACGGAATCCGTCCTTGAATATCGCACGGATGTCGCCTGTGCACGCATAGGTGTGGGTCTTGCGGTTTGGGTCGCGCGGCTGCATGAAAACCGTGGGGACCGCCTCTTCTGTTTCTGGGTCGCTGGCAATCCAAGCGGTGCGACGACCCAGTGTGTACTTGGCGAGGGGATCACCAGCCTGGTTTCCCAGCCTTACGCTGACCATGCCGTTCGTCAGTCCGGCCTGGGTGCTGTCGATTTTTTCGTTAGGAATGACGTCTGCCGCGCGGGTTGACAGGGTAAAGTCGATCAATGTTTTCGCCCAGCGAGGGTCCATACGATCCTTCACCGGGGAGGTCATCATCCAGGCACCTGAGGAACGCGAGAAACTTACCTTGGCATCGTTGGAGCTCAGGCTGATTTCGGTGACATCCTCCGCAGTGAAACCGGAGTAGAGAGTTTCGCCGATCGGTGTTGGTGGTGTGCCGAAAATGCCATTGAGGTTCCCTTTGGAGATGAGCATGCCGCCCAGCACCAGCATGATGACGGCCAGGGAGCATTGAACGATGGTGGTGGTGAGGGAGCGCACAGAGGTATCGGTAAGTTACACTCGTCGGGCATTCCAGACGAACAGCGACATCAGTAAAACTGTAGCGGGCAGGTAAAACAGGTTGATGCGATTGATAAACGATGTCTGGGTAGTCAGCAGCGGTAGTTTGTAGGTTCCGATGGTGCGAGGTCCGGTGCCAGACATCTCCTCGCGACCAACCAGCCAGTTCGAGCAGGCATTGAAAAAATCGATGTTTTCATTTCGCAGCGAATTTGGTTCCAGAAAGTTGGCGTTTGAGAAGACAATCATGCGTGATGATTTTTCTGCAAAGCGGTCATCGGCAGCCGCGCCCCGGATCACCGCGGCGGCGAGGGTGAGCGGTCCCTTGATATCCTCGACCTCGCTGTAGATGGGAGCCGAGGCACTTTTGTTTGTTTCCCCCCAGTATTGTGGCAGGGACTCGAGGAGTTTGATCGGGACAATCCTCCTGTTGTTGAGGTCCTCGGCACCCTCGCGCACTTCCAACGATGAACTCAGCCCATCGAAGCTGGTTGTTTTATTCCAAAAATCCCGGGTAAATTCGAAGCCTGAAGTGAAGGTGGAATCGACACGAAACACCGCGTTTTTCCCTTTGTTGGTGACGATCTGATCGCGGCGCGGTGTCACGCCGTGATCGCGCAGGAAGGACCGCAGGTTGTCGGGCGTTTGCTGGGCCCGGAGAATCACCATGATGTTGCTGGCCGGTCGATTCCAATATTCCACCAGCATGGCAAGTTCTTCCTTGGTGAAATCATAGCGCGGCGCGGCGATGATCAGGCCTGCAGCGTCGGCGGGAATCTCCTTCAGCTCTGCCATCTTCACGGGCAGGGGCACCATGTTTTGCGACAACAGCGAGTCGCGCATTACCGCCCACGCCCCGCTGTTCAGGTCGGTCTGAAAGTCGCTTTTGTCGGCGAGAAAGTAGAGAAGTCGTGGTTTGCCCTCAAGGGCGCACAGCAAGCCGGTGGTCAAAACATCCTCGCCTTGAAAGGCACTCATGCGCCGCGCGGATTTTCCCTCGCTGTTTTCATAGAGCAGCATGTGCTCGCGGGTGACGATGCGGACTTTCGCCGAGTCCTCCTTGCTGACCTGCGCTTGGGTGTCTTGGCGGGCATCGATGATCACGAGGTCGTCGCGGTTGATCACTCCGGCATTGGTTGCGAGGTTGTAGGTTTCCGCCACCTGCTGGGCGCGGTCAACATTACGCACGGGGTCGAATTTCTCGACAATGATCTTGCCGCCGGACATCCGCGCGTAATCCTCGATCAAGATATTTATCCTCTCGGTGATAGGAGTCGAGCGGCGGAAGGCGATGATCATTTTCACCGGCGTTTTGCGTGACTGCAAAGGCTCCGATTGCAATAACCCGCTGGTCCAGTGCGAGAGGCTGTAGTTTTCTCCGCGGCTTAGATCCTTTTTTGCATAGTAATAACTGCCCAGATAATTGGTGGCTATTATGGTCACTACCACTGCGAGAATTTGCAATAGTGAAAGCGTGCCAATGTTCCAACGGTTCATGGG
>Ga0315905_10004044_pt1 | contig 15015 bp, 21 predicted proteins | sample LakEriMetagenome_5_FD_203522 | JGI IMG/M metagenome (GOLD analysis project Ga0315905, IMG submission 203522) | Freshwater fungal communities from buoy surface, Lake Erie, Ohio, United States - Buoy 4 MA121 | ecosystem: Environmental > Aquatic > Freshwater > Lake | place: USA: Lake Erie, Ohio... | reverse complement strand
ATTGTTCTGCACCTTCTTTACGAATATTATATCCATAAATCTGTCTACGAGTCCATTCTATCTGAGCTTTATTAAAAGCTTCAGCAATTTGCCAACAAGTTAGATTATCATAGTCAAATGAGTCTAGCTTATTAAGACGTTGTTTAATTTTTATTTGTAGCAGATTATTATTCATCTTAACACTTCCACTTTCTTAATGACTTATTAATCCTTGAGTTAGGATCGTTAGCTGTTTTAGAACTAGTAAGTTTCTTTTTCATACCAGACATCCTAGCACAAAATGATTTCTTTCTAGGACCTCCTTCTGGTTGAGGAGCTTTAAGTCCAGGCTTACCAGGATTAGCTCTATTGTAAGAAGCTCTGCCTTTAGCATTTAAACCTCCACTAGGAGCTTTGCCTTCTTTACGTTGCCAAGCTGGTGATTTAGCCATAGTTACTTCTTTTTAGACTTTACAGATCCACCCATTTTCTTATATCCCATTTTATTTCTAACAGCTGTAGGAAGTTTAGAAAGACCCACTTTATCAGAAGGAACATCTTTCAAAGAACCACCCATCTTCATTTTAGAAGTACCTATAGAACCACCCTTTTTGTAAGAAGGACCCTTCTTAAATTTTTTATCAAAAGCATTGTAAGCATCATTATATTTCTCAAGAACTTTCTTAGGTGCATAAGCATTCATTTCTGTTCCTCTTACATCACCTGCAGCTGTAGTATCAATACCTGGATACTTTTTATAAAGCTCCTTCATACTCATAGCTTTTGGAGCTGTTTTCTTTTCTCCCCCTTTCTGCATCTTAGGTTTCTTACCTATAGATCCGCCTTTTTTCATAGCAGGTTTTCTCATTCCTTTACCACCTAAATCTCCATCTTCATCTCTAAAATTTCCTGCTTTAGAATCATAATTACTATATGTTTTTTCAAAAGCTTTATTTAAATCTGATTTTTGTTTAGAGGATGCTTTTTTCCAGCTATAATCATCAAAGTTTGTATTTCTTGAAGCAGGTGTACTTAAAGTATCCCTACCACTACCAGGATATTTATTTACATAACTTTGAAAGGGTGTCATACCACCACCTTGCATTTTAGGTTTTTTACCTTTAGCTTTCATAGACATTGCAATAGCAGCTTGTTGTTTCTTACCTTTAGAAGAACCACCTTTTTTCATTTGGTACATATTATTTCTTTTTAGAGTTATTAGACTTTTTTACTGTTCCACCTTTTTTCATCTTAGTTACAGAACCACCTTTCTTCTTCTCTCCAAGTTCTTCCAACTGCATTTTACTAAGAGCAGATCTCTTTGTTGAATCACTACCCTCTCTTCTTGCTTTAGATTGAGCTATAGCCATGGCCATATTATAATCAGGAGACTGTGCTGTATAGTATCTTGGACCACCAGCTGTAGGTCTTCTTACAACACCTGTGTATGTTCTTCCATCACTAGTTGCACCACTGGCACCTGTAACAGTCCCTGCCTTTTGATATTTCTTTAAACTTGAAGAAGATTTCTTACTTTTCATATCTTATCTAAAGTTTTTAGCTTTTTGTTTAGCAGACTTAGGTTGTGGCACAAACTGTTTACCTTTCTTATTTCCTTCAGCTTTAGCTTTATTAGTAGCAGCTTTTTCACTAGGTGATAATGCATTCCATGCAGCTTCCGGAAGATATCTTTTAGAACCTTTAGACTTAACCTCTTTAGAAGAACCTTTCTTCTTATTAGCAGCTGTTCCAGAGGTCATCCACTTTTGATCACCCCAGTTCTTAAGACTTTGTTGTGATTTAGCTAATGCCATTATTTATATCCTCCACCTTTAGATTTATACTCTTTAGCAAGAAGTTGTGCTTTACGAGCAGACCACTCACCTGGATCTCCACCTTTTGTACCAGCTTTAATCTTATTAAATAAAGACTTTCTCATTCCAGGTTTGGTATAATTACCAGCTTGATTAACTTTACTTTTTGCCTTTGCCACTGTTATTAAGTTTTTTATTTTCTGTTTCTTTCATAATCTGGTCAAGCATATTTCCGTTAGTAGGAGGAACACTCTTAGCATTAACGGAAGTTGTTTGTTTTACAGAAACAAGAGATTTATTAGGTTTCATTATCCTTTACGAGCTTTAGCCATTTTCTTAAGAGTCTTTGCAAGAGCTTTTCTTCTAGGAGTACAAGTAGCTTTAGTCATTGGAGTGCAATAACCTTTATGAGCTGGGTTAATAGCTTTCTGTATCCACTTCTTATCTTTCTTAGCTGCCATCTTATTTCTTTTTACCCGTTTTCTTTTTAACAGTCCCACCTTTCTTCATACCTGGAACTCCTCCTAACATAGAACCTAAACCACCCATTCCACCAGCTGCTCCTGCTGCTGCACCTGCTCCAGGAACTCCCATTAAAGTACTTACCATAGGAAGATCATTTTTAATTTTCTTTTGTAACTTTTTCTGAAGCATGTTTCCCCCTATTAAAGCTGCTGGAGCGGCAATCATTGCACCTAAAACAGCTTTAGGAAGAGGTTTCTTTTTAGAAACCATTCCTCCTTTTTTCATCTTATTTGAACTACATGAAACTGTTTTAGATTTTTTCACGTTTATTTCTTTTTAGAAGATTTATTACTAGCAACTTTTACATTACCTAATTTAACAAAAGCAGCTTTAGCATCCTTTTTACCTTTCATTTTTTCAGCAATGCCTGGCTCACCATAAGAACCACCCATTTTCATTTTTTTAGAAGTCTTCTTCATTATGTAAAATTTTTTATTGATTCCAATATTTTTCTACTTTCTTAGTAAGATCAATAAGAATTTCTTCATTCAAAGGATTCTTAAGATATTCTAAAACATCAGCGTGAGTTCTACCAAGAAGAACACTCTTTTCCATATGGTAAATAAAACCATCAGGTTTAGTAGCAATAAATTTATAAGAAGAACTATCTTTAACTATTGCTCTAATCTTTAGAGTTTCCATATCCATAGAAGACATATCCAAAAACTTCTCAGCTGTTCTTTTCTTATCTTTATCTACTAAGTCACCGTTAATATATTTATCCATGTTATCATAGACAATATCATTTGGTGTTGACTTCTTGTATTGTGTAGAATTTGCATCCAACACTTTAGCTACATAGAACAACTTATTCTGATTCTTATCAAATAACTTCTGAAGTTCTGCAAGAGCTTTGTTTCTAAGCTTCTTAACTTCTGTATTAAGAGATGCAGTTTCTTGTAGTTTATCTAAATAAAACTTTGGAGGTACTGCTTTTTTACGAGCTTCTTCCAAAGACTTAGCTACTAATGAAAAACCTCCTGCTTCTATAGCATACAATCTAATAAGATCATATGGATCTTTTTCTGGATCTAGATGCAACGGTTCGTTACTACATCTAATTTTAATCTTGTCCCAAAATTCCAAATTATCGTGACGAAGAAGTTTTACTTTATTCCAAAACTCTTTGTCGTCAGGATCTACTACATTACCAGCTAATTCTTTTTCAAGTTGAGCTACTACAGCTCTAATTTGTTTAACTTTAGCTTCTTGTTCTTCTAATGGAAGAGTTTTAACTTCTGGAGCAAATTCATTTAGTCCTGTTAAAAATCTTTTAATCCCATTAATCTCTAAACAAGCTATAGATTCTTCGTGAAAGGCTCCATCAAAAAGACTTAATCCATAATTCTGAAGTCCCATATTATCCACTTTAGAATTAAAGTAGGGACGAATAGCAATTGTAGATTTTTTGTTTTGTGGATACTTCTCCACCATTGTAATTTGGCTCATGTTTTGTTGGTTTTTTTATGTAAGTTCTAATATAAATATACGGAAAAATTCCGATAATCTATTCTTAATCTAGCAATTTAGACCAGAAACTTTGTTTTGGCTGATCTTCTATATTCTTGTCAGCACGAGCTTCTGCCTTATTTAATTCAATGTCTGTAAACATAAGACATCTTACACGTCCACATTCTGTCTTTATAAGAACAGCTTTGTAAGTGTCATTTTCATTAGTAAATGTTTTAGATTTACTGTTTTTAATTGTTAGAAGTTTTCCAATACGTGTAAGCATATTAATCTAGTTTTACAATGTCATAATAAAAATAAACAAGTCCCCAGTCTTGTGCAGCTTTAACATCTACTATTTTTAAACTAAGAGTATCTAATCCAAACCCTGTTCCAAATATAATAGGAGCTGCACTACCTGTTACATAAACGGTAAGTTGAAGATAGAACTTTTCTCTCTCTTGTGTAATCTCAGAATTCTGAAGAGTTATAAAAAGCTCATCAGAAGCATCATCAACATTTATAAGATCAACAATTCCTTTTTTAGAAAATATTCTTAGCAAAGCTGAATTTCCAGTTTGCATATCTAATTCATAAAACTTAATATCATTTATATCCCTAGATAAACGGTTTACATGAGCTATTCTAGCTAATGCTCCTTCTGATATATAATAAGCCTGCTCCATTGCTTTATCAGGAGAGCCAGGACGCATTATAAGTTTCTTTAGAGATATCATGTTTATTATTATTAGAACCTACTATGGGTTGCAAACCCATCACGTGATCAGCGTGGTGTGCATACTATAGGTTGACCCAAGGATACTATCCATGGGGAGGTGACTTACTTTTTCTTCATTCCTTTCTTAGCCTTACTAGAACCATAAGTTCCCATAGACTTAGTAGTAACAGCAGTAGAAGATACAACACCTTTTCCTGCATTTTTACCAACCATTACGCCTTTAGAGCCTGGTTTAGTTTGAGCAGAAGCGGGAGCAATAGATTTTGGAGTTTTAGGATTTCCAGCCATTGTAGTTTATATTTAGTAGTTATTAAATTTAGTATAAAGACCCTGGAGCTGATCTTACGGTAAGCTCCAGGGTACTGTTATATTTTATTAGAATGAACCACCAGTGATTGGGTTTCTCATAACGATCTTCAACACTTTAGTTGGATCCTTAACCCAGATAGCTGGCATAGTTTGTGTCATGAACACACGGTAACCATTGAACTGTCCAGAAGACTGGAAGCCTTGAGTACGTCCCATGTAATCCATAGTACCATTTTGATAGAACCACTTCAATTGATTGTCCCAAGACAACTTCAACAAGAAGATATTATCATTTGTGTTATCAGTGATATCAAAGATAATAAAGTTGTAAGAAGATAATGGGAAACCATCAATGATTGGGTTTTCAATATCATTTGTATGTACGTTATCAAACGCAGGGTTCAACACAAACTTAACGTTAGCCAAGAACGGAATAACATAGCTAGTGTATGCAAATCCAAAGTTCAGATCCATACCTTTACCAGTTACAGCTCCAAGCTCATGAGCATTAAGAACCAAACCAGAGTTAACTGCTTCACGCTTAATAGCTTCGTTTACAAGCTTCATACCACCCAAACCTGTCTGTACAATTAGAGAACGCTGAGGATCAGGTCCTTTAAATTCCACACGACCATTGAAGAAGTTGAAAATTTCAGACTTGAACAAATCCAAGTTGAAAGATCCACGATTGTAGATACGCTTGTAAGAGTTATCCAACTGCTTCCAAAGACCTACTGACAAACGGATATCATCTGGACCGTCTTGCTTAATACGTCCACCTTGTCCCCACATGAGGTAAGTTTCAATATCATTAGCAATCTTAGTTAAGTGAGCAGCTTCCAAAGTAGTCAAGAATGAACGTGTCAACTGACCCCCTTCATAAGCTTTCTTTACATAGTCTTTACCCATTTTATCAGCCATTGTTTCCAATGAAGTGATAGAAGGATCCAAACCTTTGTCAAAGTTTCTCCACATTTCGATAACTGGTACAGTACCGTCAGCTTTCATACCACCTTTCATCATCAAGTCTGCACGACTAGAGATAGAATAGTGTACGTGAGCTTCAGCTCCACCTACGAAATTGTAGAACTCACGGAAACCAGAACTAACATTTCCAATATCAGAGAAACGCTCACCGTATTCACCACGAGCAGAACCTTTACGGAAGATCTTAGTACCGATTGTTAAATACTGATTGTTTAAAAAAGCAGCATTGTCGTTGTTTACCAACTGAACAGTGTAGATGAAACCATCACCAACAGGAACTACGTCATCAGCTGTGATGTACATTTCCAAACCATTGTACTTGTCATAAGTGATAATATCACCATGTCCAAAAGCACGCTTGTTTAATTTAATTTGGAAGTTAGTACCATCAACACCTTTTGCTTCATTGTTAGGTTCGATGTCTTCTACGATGTAAGGAAGATCCTGTGCAATAGGAATCTGCCATTTGTACTCACCACGGTTATTATCTACCATAATAACGTTCTTACCTCCGAAGCTTGACATTTGGTACAAAGGCATTTCTACCTTTTGTGCCATAGCCCACAGATCTACTGGACCAAGGTCAGTAGGCTCTGCACTCTTCAACAGGTTAGACAGGTGGTACGAATCTACGTGGGAAGTCGTCTGATACTGGTTATCACGTAGGAATATACCATTGTTTAAAACTGGAGTTGCCATAGGGCGTTTAAAATTTAAGGGTTAATAAATTATCTTTTAAAAATATTTTGTGGTCTTGATATCTTTCTAGGTTTACTTTCTTCTTCTTGCTCATAGTAGTTTGAAGCTGTTTTTCTAGACTGTTCTGTTTTAAGTTGTCTAACTGTCTGAGTTACAGCATCATTTTTACCTTGTTTCTTAAGTTCATTTCTATAAGAATCAGGGTCAGAAAGCAACCAAAGAGCTTCAGCAATTAAAGGATAGTTAGGATCTACAAACTGATACTTCTCTAAAAGGTGTCCTAATAAGTTAGTAGGCTTACCTGATATAGAAGGATATTGTGGTTGAACAAGTCCTGAATAAAGCTGAGCTTGCGTTTTCTTATCTAACTTAAGACCATTAATTTCAGCAGGTCTTAATGCTTCAAATACATTTTGAACATACGCTTCAGCAGCTTCTTCTTGTTGCTGTTTTCTATACTCTTGTTCTTGAATCTTAGCCTGAACAATCTGTTCTTGCATAGAATCTAACTTAGGTTTAAACTGCTTAGCTTTCTTTTCTAACACTCCAAGATCTTTCCAAGTGGTAAGCTCTTCATCAATTTCTTCTGGAGTTCCAAAGTTAGTAGCTTGTAAATAGTTTCTTACAATAGCTTCTTGATCATTGTCATCTGCAGGATCCATTTCTCTCACTTGTTCCACCTGAGCTAAAGCTTGAAATAAACCTTTAAGATCTTGTCCTCCATCTGCTACATATTTAGCAGCATACTGAAGTTCTTCTGGAAGACTTTGAAAAAACTCAGCTGGTGTTGCTGCAGCAACTTCTTGTTTAAGATTGTCAACGTTAGCTTGCCAAAGTTCTTCTACGTCTTTTTCTCCTAATCCAGAAAGATAATCATCCAAAGATTGTTTAGTTTCATCATAATCATCAAAAGCAAACATTTCTTTTGACTCAATACGTTTCTTTAAAAACTCTACAAGTCCAGACTTTTCTGTTTTAGGTCTACCTGGTTTAGCTTTTGTTACTTCCTCTTCTTCATCTTCAGGTTTTTTCACATCCTCATCTAAAATGTCTTGCAACACTTCTTTAGATGTTTCACGTGAAACACTTTCTTTTTGACCCTCTGCATCTTTTTGAGAACCGTCAGCATCTAAGAAAGTAAGATCGGTTTTCTGTTTACTAAACACATTAGGTTTAATCTCAGTTGGTTCAGAAGGAGTCACTATGCTATCAGCACCAGGGGCTCCAGAAAACAAGCTGTCAATATCTAAATCAACTTGTTGTACAGATGTTTGATTATCAGTCATATTTGTTGGTTTTTTATGTGTATCTCTACATTAACAATATACTACTTTAAACTATAAAAATTTAAAAAACTTTACAGAATAACAATTAAGTTGCGGATAATAGAGCTATAATTTATTTTTCTTTCTTAGAAGAAGCTTTTACATCATACTTATTTTTATTTTCTCTAGCAATTTGAAGTTGTCTATCTGCTATTTCTTTCTGAGTTTGTAACTTCTCTCTTTCTAAAGTATTCTTTTGTACACTCTGGTTCTGTCTATTTACTTCTTGTTCTCTTTTTAAATTCATCTGATCCTGATAAGTCTGCTGTTTTTGAATACCCTCCATGGCATCTTGATAATCAGATTGTAAGTTTTGATTAATATCTGATTGTGCACCATATCCAGCAGCTCTAATCTCGGCTTCTGTAAGTCTAGTCTGTCTGTCTTTCTCAGCTTCACTAGCTTTAAACTGTTGAGCCATCTGAAGCTGTTTTTCTTGAGCCTCAATCTGCTGCTGCTGCATCTGTTGTTGTTGCTGCATTTCAGCTTCTTTTTGAGTTTTTACTTTTTGTTCAGCAGTTTTAAGAACATTAGTAAGTTCAGCTATAGACTCTGCTTTTATAATATTTCCAAGATCATATATAGAAGCTCCCGTAGTATTATTGTTAAGAGCAAGTTGTTTAAGCTGCTCCATTATAGCACGAGAGTTTGTTCTTGTAGTACAGAATATATTAAGATCTCTCATAAGAAGATCTGTACCATTCATCTGAAAGTTAACCTTTTCATCAGTACCTGTAATATATTGAAGGCGTACACTAGGTTTCTTAGAATGATAATATTGAGCTACGTCAGTTCTCATCTGATGCACACGTGGCATTAAGTTATCACTATGCTGTATAAAGTATTGTTCTGTCTGAGCATAAGAAGCATTAGTAGCTTGTTCTATACCAGTGGCAGTTTGCTGTTGAGCAATTGGTTGTCCCATACGTTGAGCATTTAAACCAATAACTTCAAAAGCTTGATTTTTAAAATACGTAGCAAGTTGAATTCTAGACATTAAACGCTGTGTCTGTTCTAAGTTCAACACTTGATAGTGTTGGAAAGACAACGGGTTTTCTGTATTAGTAATAGTGGTGTCCAGAGGAAGCATCTGGAAGTTCTTCATGGCCACATAGGCTTTAGCCAGATTATTTTTACCCCAGTCTTCTCCCAATGAGTGACGTGGTAAAGCATTCTGGTCTAACATAATAACCGTTCCAAGCTCATCTACTAATATATCAGCTATTTGGTTATTAACAATATTATAGCCTATCTGGAATGGTTTCATCAAATCTACAAGACTTACTGATCTTGTATTTCTATCACCAAATACAGCTCCTTCTACAGGAAGTTTGCATCCATATATAGTTTGATCACCTTTAAATTGAAAAGGCACTCTACCAGGACGTCCGCCACTTAGTCCTAAATAAATAGGATTTAAACCACCAGGATTACTCATTCCCCAAAAAGAAGGTCTATTAGGACCAATCTTAATACCACCCCACACTTCATTAATCCATATCCAGTCTATATGCTCTCCTGATACAAGATTGTCTTTTGTTTTTTGTTTATATATAGCTGTATTATAAACACCTTTATCTGTAATCTTATAATCTTCAGAAACAATATCTTGAATAAGTTGACCCTCTTCAGTAAGCTTAGTAAGATGTCCCACCTTACGCTGACTCTTCCAATAAATTGTAGATACACGTAACATATAAGACTTACCAAAATCTTGTAAATCCTCAGAGTCAGATAATATAAATTGAACTATATCACCAAACTGATAGTTTGCGTCATAGAGAGATGTAAATCTTCTATAGTTCAAACTTGGCATTTGGGTATTCCACTCATGAGTTCTTGTAGGATCGTAATACGTTCCATCATTCTGATATCCTTGTATAGCATAACCAGCAGATCTAGCAGGATAAATAGCTTCTAAAGCTTCTAATTGCTCTTCTGTCATCATCCAACCATATTTGTCTACAACATCTGATATAGACATCATATCCATCTTACCAACCCAGTTACCTTGAGATATATATCTAATTTCTGGAGACTTATGGTAGAATGTAAGAAGAGGATTCCAAAGTTCCACCTCGTAATCATCTTCTCTCATATTAAAATGCCAGAACTCTCTATCTGTGATAAGCATATCTCTAAATGCCATCTCTTCTAGTTCTTGCATTCTGAATCTTTCTTCATCCACCTTCATTTGATGACTAGCCCACTCTTCAATCATAGATCTATAATCCTTCTTAAAAAAGGTTTCAATCTCTGGAAGTTGTTTCATTACATCAGGTGACATCATTTGTTGAAACTCTTCTGACTCAGGTTCAAAACCCATTTCAACAGCTTTAAAAAGTTGTTTTTGTTGAGCCTGTTGAAGTAAAACATCTTCAATCATTTGACGTTTTGTTTCTAACATTTCGTTATATGAAATATCATCAACAGCTCTAAAGACAACTTTAGATGTTCTTTTAGAAAACTCGTTTGTAAGAACATTAATTACATTAGGAATAATAGGATAAAACTTAAGTTCTAATGCTGACACATCCTCCTTAGTAAGGACATCTATAAGATCAGCCATGTCATTATCTTCCTCTACTATATAATCTTGCTTATCAATAATGCCTCTAGCTAGTTTATAATTTTTCATTAAACGCCTAGCATTACGTCTAAGCATTTTCATACCTTGAAATTCTAACCAATCAAGATTCCAAGCTCTCCACTCATCATCTTTTTCTTTTTCTGGTATAAACTGAAAAGGCTGAACAAGAGTTCCCATCTTGTTATATTCAACCTTAGCACCAGCTTTTAACTGTAACGCATTATATACTTGCATGATTATGAATAAGTTATAACAGTAAATACAACATTACCTGTAATGTTGCTAGTAAATTTGTAAGGATAAGTAATTGTTATCATCGTATGTTTTTAAAAGCATTACGAGGAGCTTTCATAGAATTACTGGTATGTTTAGAACCACCAATGTGTCTAAATGGACTCCAATTTAATTTACTAAATTTTTGCGAGTTATCCAAATTATCTTGTGTAACTTCTACACGTTTAGACATACCTCTATTAGCTTGTTGTACTTTAGCAAATGCTACCAAAGCACAGAATGCCACTATTCTATCCACGTTTAGCCCATCTCTATAAGCCAACATCTCTTTAAGAAGCATGGGGTCCGAAATCCTTTCAACCCCATACGTGGTTTTAACGATAGTACCATCAGGTAGTGTTTCATGATCTATTTCCTCTTTTAAAAATTCTATACCATAACTTAAAATGGTACCTTTAAATATTGTACCTACGTTTTTCCAACCATACTCTTGGAATACATTTTTATTAGCACCTATATCTTTTAGAAACAACATCATACTTTTAGGTACGAGATAACGTTGTTTCTTTCTTTCCATCATGTAATGTATGAATAAAGATACGTTATTTTCCACTAATGTCCAAGCATTATACCACTCTATAAGAATTTCTAAACGTTCATGTGTTTTCTTTATGTCATCAAATCTACCGCACCAACTAGCTACAATTGCGTCTCTCTCTACAGAATGTGATAGGTTATCACCATCTTTCTTAACCACTTCTACAGGTGTTCTATACACATATATAGAACATAATGATTCTGATGTAGTTGTTTTACCCTCACCTACAGGATCGACACTAGCATAGTACATACCAAATGTTGGATCTTTATGAGGACGTTCATATATACATATCACGCCTTCCTTATCTTCTGTCTTTTTAGAAATAGGAAACTCCATAATAGGAGTTTTTCTAGAAGGTTTGTCAACTATTCTACCTTCCGCATCTCTTGACAACTCAAGATATTCTACAGGATATTGTTTATCACTTATCCTTTGTAACTGTTTAGAAACCAAATGCGTAGGAAATACACTAGCTTTTCTAGAAGCAAAAGCTTCTTCTATATTACGAGGTTGCTGAGAAACCGTAAGTTGATAAGCAGCTGGCTCTAATTCTTTCTTCATCCTAGCAAACTCCTCTTCTAAAGCTTGCAATGCTTCTTCCACTTTAGAGTTTCCGTACTGGTCTATATATGGAGGCATACTCCACTGCTCTGGTATAAATAATCCAATACGCCCTATTGTACCATCAGAGTCTAAAAGATTAGACTCTACACCATAGAACCCATTCTCATCTGGATGAAGAATGTACTCTTTCATAGGATCACACTGATCAAGATCACCCACAGATCCTGCAGCTATAAACTGACCAGTTATGATATGACCAGACTTAAGGGCTGGTTTCATGAACCCATAGGTGTCATTCATCTTAGGAGCAATACCTGCTTCCTCATGAAAGAAATACGTTACTGGACCACCGACACCATTGGTAGGATCTTTCTCAAAAGAGTAGGAAGATATGGTTGACTTTAAACCTCTGTATGTGTCACGGTTGTTAACCCTCACTTTAATTCTCTGCTGCCATGCTCCCACCTTCTCAGGTTCTGAAGGTCTATACCAAGCTGTATGAGCATTAAGAAAGTTCTTATATTCATCTAAGAATTTCCAAGATCCTTTCTCATTTATATAGTCCTTCAAGCTTGCTCCTATCTTTAACACAGCACCCTCTTCAAACCAATACTGGTTAATGAGTTTAGCCATGTGAAAATAGGAGGAAGCTATCTGACGTTTCTTTAAAATAATAACATGCTTATAATGAAGCTCTGCTAGTATTTCATACAAAGCCATATGATACTGAGCATCTCTTACTTTCGCAAAGTCAAATCTTTTTTCCTCCTTATCGTAGATAGGAAGAAAATTAAGCCACATATAATAATCGCGAGTGAGATACCAAGTATGCTCCCCACTACGAACAATAATTCCTTTACGGCATTTATTTTTTTGATCATCCCAATAAGTTATAAAATCTTTACTTTTTACAGGAGCTGGGCAATAGTATCCTTGTTTTTGAAACTTACGACCCTCTGCATTAAATATAAGAGACACTTCATCAAACTTATATTCACCAGGTTCTTTAAATAACCCAAGAAGAAAGTCTCTAAAGTCTTCTCTTGTGGCAAAACTTGTAGCAGTCCACTGACCGTTATCATATGTTGGTACTTCTATAAAACTCATGGTTTCACAATCTCGTTAAGTAAGTCTACATCTCCCTTAGTTTTATGCAAGAGTTCAAGCAATGTTTCTATCTTACTGCTTCTTATTATACCAGGAAGGTCATATTTATCCCAGTATTCATTATACAAAGATCTTGGAACAGCTGCCCACTGATTTGTATAATTATTGTAATGAAATACCCAATCATAAAGATAGGACATGTCATCTTTACCAAATTGATAATCTTGATACGTTTCCATTTATCTAATATTTAAAATGTAAATCATTGACATTGATGCTATACCTATTAACACAAAGACCACCCCATGTAAAAGGTTTTGTCTTCTCCATGCTTCTTTCATATCAGCTAGTTTATTTTGTGTAGCTTGTAATGATAGATATACTTTTTTTCTATCATTCTCAGCTCTATCAAATAAATTTAAATAGGTGTAATATCCTGTAGTATGTAGAGCAAGTTGATTCTTTATAGAATCTAAATATTTTCTTCTCACTATTGTATCTGTTTTCTGTCCTTTAGAAAAGATTGCAATCAATAGAAAAAGAAGAACAAACAACATTTTTCTTTTTATTTTAAATCTATTCATAAATGTTTATTGATCGTAAGCTAGGTTTTGTCCTCCTCTTACACTAGACTGTTGTTCATCTTGTAAGTCTCTGTACACACCCTTAAAAGACTGTCTCACTTGATCAAACCTTTCTGCTATTCTAAGAATAGCTGTAGCTGATCCATCTCTACCAGATGTCACTTGTTCTGTGGCCATAAACCTAGCCATATTATCTAGTGCAATCTTAATACCCTGGTATGCTCTATACGTAGGAGTTTCATACATCTTCTTACATTGAGCTAAAGCATAAACCACACTATCTTCTTCTACACTAAAATCTCCATCCACTTCTCTAAGAATAAGTTCTTCTTTGTCTTGTTCTGGTACATCAAAGAATGGATTTAAGTCTGGGTTTGGACAAGTCATGTAAAATAAATAAGAGTATATTGCCAGATGGTCTTCTGGAAATTCATCCATTATTTTCTTTAAAAAGTTTAAGGTGTAGCAATGCTCACTAGGTGTCACCTTCCCATTCTGTACATCAAATAATCTTATCATTTGGACATTTCTTGAATTAAAAATAAAATATAAACTGGTAAACCTCCCAACACAATATAAAATGTGTTAGAAGAATTTGGATGATCATCAAACATTTCTTTAAAAACCGATACTACGTACACCATAAACAAACTAAATAAAGGATCAATAAATGTTGCAAAAAAACAAACCAATAATGTCCCTGTAATAAACTGGTTAGCTCTATTAACGTTCTTAAATAAAAGTTTCATAATTATTTGTTTCTTAATAAATCTCTAGCATTTTGTTTAGCCAGTCCTCTAAAAACAGCATGTGATTTTAACTCATCATTGTGAACCCATGCCACTCTATTTAAGTATTTTTCTTTTTCAGACATGTAACACTTTCTAGCTTTTTGTGTCATGTCTAATGTACCATTCTGGTATTGTTCTAATACTTCTTGCAAAAGAGGGATGTTATTTTCCTGAGTATTCATAGTCTAAAATTTTACCTACTAAATCTGATCTATGGTTATGTTTAAGTTTTACCCACTTAATCTCTGGTATCTTTTTACTAAGTTCTATAGCATATGATAGACCATTAAAGGGATCTTTAATATCCTTTTGTTCATTGTCACCATTAATTATAATCCTACCATTCTTCCCAAGTCTTGTAAGTATTGCAAGCATCTCAGCTTTAGTAAGATTCTGTGCTTCCTCCACCACAAGTACATCGTCAATCGTCTTACCACGTATAAACTGCACTGGTAATGCCACCACCTTTCCATCTTGTATAAGGGTATCAATCTTACCCTTGTCATAACATTTAACCAAATTCTCCTTAAAGGCTTCCAAGTATGGATCAAATTTGTCATTAAGGCTACCAGGCAAAAACCCAAGAGAATGCCCAACTTCCACAGCTGCACGTGTAACGTAGATTGATTCATATTCTTTTTTAAATAAAAAGTCTAAAGCTGTCTGTGCAGAAACAAGACTTTTACCACATCCTGCTCTACCTATTATCACCGTAATT
>Ga0315905_10004043_pt1 | contig 15015 bp, 25 predicted proteins | sample LakEriMetagenome_5_FD_203522 | JGI IMG/M metagenome (GOLD analysis project Ga0315905, IMG submission 203522) | Freshwater fungal communities from buoy surface, Lake Erie, Ohio, United States - Buoy 4 MA121 | ecosystem: Environmental > Aquatic > Freshwater > Lake | place: USA: Lake Erie, Ohio... | reverse complement strand
GTGGGGGGTCCGGGTACGCCGCCATTTTGGCGCACGCGGGATGATTTCTGTACGGTATGGAACTCGGCTCGGTGACCTTAAAGAGAATTGGTTTCTTTTGTTTTCCAATTAAACACTCAACACACACCACTATGTTCCCCTGCTCGAGGAAGGTTAATAGGAAATGAGTGAGCCATAGTTCGAAGATGTGCCGAGAGCACCGGATTACAGATTCAGTGTGCGAAAGAGAGAGAGTGTTGATTATTGGTACTCAATTTAGTATCCTTTGCATCCTTCTCACGATTTGAAAAAGTTCAGGCAGTGCGTGGAAAATACTTCTTACGAACACAAAGAGCATTCTGGGAATTTCAAGGGCGACAGATGCCTAATCGCACAATCAAAATGTTCGACGATCCGCAATTTCCAGCGATGAGCAGGGGATGCACGTTGACATACGATTTTTATAAAAAACAAACCACAACGCTGATGAATGGTATAGAAATAGTCTCGCTCGGCAATAGTCTCGCTCGGCTGTCTCAACGGGAGCCCGCCGCTCTACCCATAGTAGGGGAAGCCCTCCTCGTCCGTGTAGAACTTGACGTTGTCCTCCCCCATTGTGTCAAAGGTTTCAAGCGCCAGTTCCCTCTGCCAGGCACTCGCCCCTCTGTCAGCTGTCAACAACTGCAAAACCCCTTGCCTGCGAAGCGCTCTCTGATACCGGGGCGCGGAGACAGCGTCTCGGCATGGCAGGCACCACACAGGCCTTTGGCAGTTGCAACAACGGAACAAAGAAAGCAATTTGCGGGCAAGAAGAGAGGACAATGAGGCAAGGAGATGAAGCCTACGAGGTGTGACACGAGGGGTAAACGTACCTCGTGGCTTTTGATTTGATAAGCAAGGGTCACGTCTTGCGGTACATGCGCCGTGGCTCCATCGTACAGAATCTGTCGTTTTCATCCGCACACACAATGCAGAGAGGCAGGAGGAGAAAGTCGGGGTGAGAAGAGGCGTGAGATGAATGGGCAAACGGGCGGCTCGAACAAGGCGGGCTCGTCAACGGCAACCAGGCATGCCTCGTCAACGGCAACCAGGCGTGCCCAGTCAACCAGGCACGAGTGAATCAGTGAACCAGCACAGCCTTCAAGACCATGGCCATATGGGCCTCCAGCATGGTAAGAGGCACGGTGCTGGGTAGCGATAGCAGGAGGAGGCAGGCAGATTGCTTTAGGCTCAGTTCGTGAGAAGGAAGCGGGTCAAGACAGCAGGAGGCAGGCAGATGCTTTAGGCTCAGTGGCTGCCGGCGCAACACTCCGCAACACAGACCTTGAAGAGGAGGAGGAGGTGCTCGATCATGACGGCATAGAATGTCTTGTCCACGTTAGTCATGTACGGAAAGTAGTAGTAGAGCCCTTTCGACACAAACGCCATGTAGCTAAGCACATGTATGTATAGGAGTATGTTTGTTTGTACGTTTGTGTGTGTGTGTATGTGTATGTATGTATGTCAAGTAGTGTCAAGTAGTGTAGAGTGTGGAAGCAAGTCAAGTAGCAGCTAGCTCCTTGTCTCCCACCGCCTCCACGCCCCAGGCAGAGAAAAGGCTGGGTGGGTGCTCGAGGTTGAATGGCGAAAGCATGTGCCTGGTCAAATGGCCATGAGGCATGTGCCAAGTCTCATCAAGGACATGGCATGAGGCAAGTCTGAGCAACTACGCTTCGGGGGTCACGTGCCCCATCATCTCGTGCCTCACGCGGTCCATCGCGAGCAAATTGTTGCACCACACAAGCGGGCGCGGCAGGAAGCAAATGCTTTGAGAAAGCGCGTCATGTATGCTTTGTGCAAGCGCGCACCGCTTGCATGCACCGCTTGCATGGCCTCCAGCCCGCACCTGCTCTGTGAAATAATAGAAATGATGACGAGGATGTCGACCATGTCCTCCCACTTGCCGATGCCCTTGCCGCTCACATACCGCGGCCGCTGAAGAATGACGAAAGCAAGGCGTCCAAGAGACGAAAGCAAGCCGTCAAGAGATTCACCCACGCACGCCGTCACTCCATTAAGGCACCACTCATGCGTTGATGACTGAGGAACGGAGTTGGGGGATGGTGTGACAGAGGGTGTGACAGAGGGTGTGACAGAGGGTGTGACAGAGGGTGTGACAGATGGAGGCATCTATCCTATCCTGCCTTGGAGCAAGCTATGTCGTGGGCTAATGACAACGCTTGCAACGGTGTAAGTGTTTGCCTCATCACAAAGCGCGTTGTAAGCATCAAGCATCCAGCATCCAGCACCCGTCCCTTCCCATCTCCGTGCTCCTCGCCTTTTGCGGCGCCTTGCATGCCGGCATGCCCTGCACACACCTAAGCCTCATAGTAGATCTCTTTTGCCAGTACATCTCTTTTTCCAATATATCTCTTTTACCTCTCTATTGGGTGGCTTTGGCACTACCTGAACATTGAAGAGGAAATGGTGCGCCTTCTGCCTCAGCTCCACCAGGCAATAGATGAGCAAGAGGAGCGGGAGCAGCGGGCACGTGGCGCCAAAGAGGAGTATAAACCCTGTTGGAGGACGAGGGAGACAACGAGGGAGGCTCCCGGGTTGTCAGCAACCCCAATGCTGAGCAAGCCCCCACAACATGCACCACCCCCAGTGAGTGCCGACGGCAGATGAGAGCGGAGACAGACAGAGTCTGGGGTCACAGGCAGAGTCAAGTGGGGCCACAGACAGAGAGAGGCGAGTGCGGTCCTTGAAAGCCAACCCTGCGGCAAGGGGATCGTGTGTAAGATGTGTAAGAGCCAGCAAGAGCGAGAAGGAGCAAATCATCGTGTGTGTAAGAGGAAGCATGAGCTGGGCGGAGCGCGGGTCGGGGGGGGCGGATGGACTGAGGGAGGGCAGTAAAGAGGGAGCGCGGTAGAGAGGGAGGGCGGTAGAGAGGGAGGGCGGTAGGGCAAACTTGTGTCCACTTACCAAGGTCCATGACATTGTCAAAGAAATGGTCGTCCAACGTCTCGGGCGGCACTCCGTTTTCGCCCTTGTCCTGCTCCTTGGTGAGTTGACACTGGAAGGAAGGCAAGAGCATGGAGATCTCCGCGGCCTTTTCGTCCTCAGATAATTCTCGCTTCATACATTTGGTGCATTTGCAGCCTTTGGAAGGGGTTGGCGCGTCATCAGTCTCGTCGCTTCCATTCGTGCTCAAGTATTTTGTGAAGAAAGCTCCCATCTGGGGCAGGCACTTGATGATACAGAGCTGGACGAACAAGGTGACAGCCAGCAGCCCCACATAAGGAAAACAGTCACGCCCGGGACAGGAGAGGTCGAAATCGAGCAGCCCGAACCAGTTGAAGTCGTTGGACATGAAGGCGAAAAAGAAGAGGGCTGAGTAGCTGTTGATGCACCCGAATGCAAAGAGCTTGGAGTAGAAGGCAGTCGCGTACTGCGCTTCCGTCTTCCAGTTCTCATTGTCGTTGAGACGTCCCGAGACCTTTTTCGCCAGGAGCCGAAAGCCTACGATGAGCCCGCCCTGCATGATGGCGGCAATGACCACACCCACCTGCCACCGCATCGCATGCCCGCACTCGCGTCCGTCATCCCAAGATGCAGAGCAGATGCAGAGCAGAAGCCACGTGTCAACCCTCACTCGTTTGAGAGTGTACCTAAACCCAAAGTACCTTGAGGGTCTTGTCTTTCTCCAGGGGGGGGGAACGGGGGAACCTGGGGAATGCCCACGAGTTGGAACAGCTGGTGCATGACGACTTGGACCAGAAGCACCATGATCATGTTCAACACCACCAGTATGCATATCACTGCCCCCTCGCACACGCACGCGCCAGAGTCAGGGAGTGAGGGCGTGAGCGACCCAGGCGTGGCCCAGCGCTTTGCTATGCGTTCTGCACCCTCGTCTGCATGCGTGGCGAATGCGCGGGGCATGACGGCGCACACGCATGCAATGGGCATGAGACCAAGGGCCCTTCAGGCACGGCGCTGGCACATGGACGGGGGGCGGACACACCTGCAGTGCTCACAACCAGCCACAATACGCGAAAGATGGGGTCGGGATAATATTCTTCCTTTTTTGACACGGTGTTGAGCATCTTGTAGGTGCTCGCGCTCTGTGCACAGCCGACCGCAACACTGTCTGTCAGCACGTGCTTTCCTTGCAATCCTTCTCCATTTCGCCCACAAGAGAGTGAAGCAATCGCTTTGCAAGGGCCTCGCTTTGCAAGGGCCGTGGCACACAGGGCAGAGAGGTGGAGGCAGGCAAGGGAAGCGACTTCTCTGCCGTGCCTGCTCTAACCGAGCTTCTGTCTTGCCTGCCCTGCTCTCTCCTACGGCCTACAGCACCTCTCTCCTGCGCCATGCAGCATCTCTCTCCTGCGCCATGCAGCATAAGCTGATGCCAGGAGGGAAGCCGTGACAAAAAGCTGCAAAGAGAGCTCGAGGCCACCCAAAGCGCAACGGGAGAGAGTGCTGGCCGCGGCGAAGCCGCCGAATTGCATGTGCGCCACCCCTCCGGCCCCAACCCCCTGCGTTAGCCCCAACCCCCTCGCTTGCTGCTGTGGCCCCAGCGCGCCGGACCGGCTCCAACAGTGTGTGCATTTGCACACCTTGTCGCAGTAGGCAACGCCCTTGCACTGGGTGCATAGCAACAACTTGTGAGGAGGGAGAGGCAGGAAAGTTGAAGAGGGACCTGGACAAAGTCGCGGCGATCAGGGTTGGCGGGCTCAAGATGGACAGTGTCCCATTCGTGCTGGTACACCAGCTGAAGTCGCTTGTAGCCGCCGCAGAACATGATGCCCCACACCGCCATCAGCCCCGCAAACAGTGGGTTGTAGGGGTTGTCCATGGAGCCCGATTCGCCCTGGGCCAGCATCTACATACACGCGCAACTGGCTTAGTGCTAGTTGCCCTGCGCCTGCGCAACTTTGGATGCCTGCCAAGCCGCCCGCGCGTGCCCTCCGTGTCGCCTCCCGCGCCTACACTGGCACCTATCACCTGCCTGCCCTCCTTGCCTTGCCTACAGAGCAGAGGAGAGAGGGGAGGAGAGGGGAGGGATGCTGCAAGACCTGCATGACAAACACCCACACGCCAACGCCGGCCGGGATCCAAAGCATGGTGCACAGATATCCGAACCAAACGAAAAAGAGGGTGACTTCTTCTCCAAAGTATTCGCGAATGTCTTCGATGGGCTGCTCGTATGCGTACATGTAACAGGTCATGTACTGTATGTGAGCACATGCTTACAAATGAATGCCCTCCCTCCTCACCCTTGGTGGCATGCAGTACGTCGGGAACATGCGTTGCACGCCACTGCTGTATCTGCGGAGCTGCGGCCGCACCACGAGCATCTATGCTGCCTTTCCTGCTCTGCTCTGCTTCTGCGTGCTATGAGCACCCCATCCTGCTTGCTTTGCCTCGCTTCTCCGCCCTTGCATCACACGCTGGCAGAGAAGAGGACGGGAGCAGCCAGCGGGGCGCTGGAGCACGGAGCACTTGGCGCACGCCGGATGGGTCAACACAGTACCAACCCGGGCGGCACGGGCGGCGCTAGACCTGCCTGGTCAAGTAGGTGTGAATCCTCTTTTTGGGGTTAGGGTTTAGGCTGCTAAACCTGCCGCGTCAAGTAGGAGTCAACCCAGTAGGTCTTGAGCCACTTGCGTTTTGCGGGGTGATGGAGCGGAAAGTAAGCCACTATTCTTGCGTCCACCACCTGCCCGCCGCAGCACCATGCACAATTAGGCTCGCAACATGGCGTGTGACACGCGAGAGGCATACAACATGAGCATGCCGACATGCAACATGAGCCTCGCGACATCCCGCATCTATGCACCATTGCCTCCCTCCTGTGCATGGGCGTTGGGGGGCGCGGTTGGGAGTAAGAAGAGGTGGCAGAAGGGCTGATCAAGGGCAAGAAGGTGACGACCAGCTGCTGGAGCACATTGTTGCCTGGCACGCAGGCCTCCTTTTGCAGGAGCTGCGGTCCCATCGCTGCCTCATCAGCGTCGTGCATTAAAAACTCCATCATCTGCTGCTGCTGTGCCGAGCTGTGCACGCCCTTGTCATCAGTCACCTCGCTTTGTTCTTGGTGGAACAAAGCGACTCCGAGAAGACTTGCATCACGCCCCACATGATATGGGTGCGACTAAACTCTTTCTACATGACGTCACTGCCTCTCACGCCTCCCACTCGCGCTCCACCATGCGCTCTTCCAGATAGTGGAGCGGACGCGCTCTGAGAGCGCGTGCGCCATGCGCGTTCAAAAGAAGAGTGGGGTGGCGATGACGAGGACAAACATGAGCAGTAAGAATGAGGAGTAAGACCTGAAGAGCGTGCCCTCGGAGCTCTTTTCTAAGTACTGCGACAGGTGCTGCTTGAAAGTCGTCCACGCACCTCCATTTTTGATTTCGTTCCCTGTGAGCGCCACGCGCAGGAAGGATGAGTGTAGACAAGGGGTGCATTGATGGCGTCTGGGCATGGCGTGCCGGCATGCCGAGGCGCCATCGTGTCGAGCCAGCCCCGCCCTCCACACGCCGTGCAGCTGCCTGCCCAAAGCGAGCTTGCTGCGCCCCCCCCTGCCTTCCACCAGGCTTGCACTCACGCCAGCTTTGCGACGTACGTGGTGTGCTGGTGGTCTTTACTGCTGAGAAGCGCTCCCAAGACCCTGCACACGCCAGCAGCGCCCTAGAGAGGAGGAAGGTGGACATGCATGGGGAAGGAGGGAGGAGGGAAAGACCAATATCGTCCATCTTGCGCATCCGCAGCTTGATCAGCCCGGATTTGCCCATGATTTCAGCCACCGTCATCTGCCTCTTCTCGCCTATCGACACCAGGGCAAAGAAGTAGGGCATCTCATTTTCTTTGTCTGCTTTTGCGCTGCTATACAATTCTCGCACAATCATGTCGGCGGACCGGAGCTTGTCGACGAGCGGCTGCATGTTGAGCTTGCCGTACGAAATTTCAGGTCCGTTTTTTGGAGCCTTTGGGTAGTAGAGATTGGCATGATGCCACTCTTCGTCCATCTGGAATACCAGAACATAGCTTGCTAACGAGCCCGGAAACAGGGTCGGCGGCTCCTGCGATCCCTTGCCTGCCTGTTGCGCCCAGTGTTGAGCACAAACGGTAGCTAAGAAGTCTTAGATGTCTCTTAGGAAGAGCAATAAACAGAATCATGGACCAACATGCAGAATGAGCGTTGGAGCCTGCCCGGTAGGCGTTTAGGGTAGGCGCTTGTAGGCGCTACTGAGGTCAAAGTACCTGAAAGCCACCATACTGAAGGGAGGCGTTGTCAAGGAGTCCCTGCTGCTCGTGCTCCCCAGATCCGCGCGACTACAGACAGAAAGCCAAGCATAAGATTTCGTGACGCAAGGCGCAGGCGGTGGCAAATCGAGAACACAAGGACATTAGGCGTCCTCCTGCGCCTGGGCGCACGCTTTGCGGTACCTTGAGCGCCTTGAACCGTTGCTCTTGCTGCGGTGGCGCACGTGAAGGGCAGGGAGTCAACATTAAGGCTCTAGGGTCGGTGAGTGCTGATGCCTCGTCGCGCAGACCCTGACGAGCATCCTCTTGGGCTTGCGAGTAGATGAGCTGCAGTCCGCGGGGGAGGTCGTGCACCGCTCTGCGCAGCGGGCTCCGGCGGTAAGGTCAGCATATGCAGCACGCGAGCAGAATGGTCCCAGCCAACGAGCCCGGTGGGCGCAGCCGGGGGCCCGAGGTCGCAACAAGGCGCCTCTGCAGCCCCACACTCAGTGCGCAAGGCTGACACCCGTTGGCACCTGCGCGCCGGCCGCCGCTGCCCGCGCCCCGTCAGGAGCATCAAAAGGGGAACCTCCCAAGGGGCAAATGAAACGGTTTATCCGGCCGATGTCCTTTGGTCTCTGAGTGTTGAGGGATGAGAGTAAATGAAGTTGTTTGTCGGATGAGAGCCAGAGCAGGGACACGGCCGGGGCAGAGCATGCCGCCGGCGCAGCGGCGCAGCGGCTGGGCAGCAGCCCTTGTGACCATCCTCTGCTGGCTCTCTGCAGCCTCCGTCCCATGTGATGGCTCGGCGCCCCTCTTCAGCGGATCGCTCACATGGAGGGTGCACCCGGAGTTTGCCTCTGGCGTGCGCCAGGTTGAGTTCACGCTCGACACCGCTTTTGAAATGAACGTGAGTCACACTGCCGCCAGCGGCTGCAATTACACTGTCGGCGATACTGTCAGATGCGCAGATGGCACGGCCAGATGGGGGCGCTTGTGCGTCGATCAGTACAAGAGGAACCCGCTGCCCGCCTTGAACCCACTGGAAGCACTGAACCCGTATGAGACTGAAGGGAAGTGTCCGGGCGCCGACAACGTATTCATTGTCAAGGAAACGGCGCATATCAACGGGGCCAACATCGTCTTCGGGCGCTTCCAGCTCAACGTCACCGTGAAGCAAGAGGCCTTTGCTCTCATTGCCTTCCTGGCAACAGGGCGAAGGGGTGCAGACGAAGATGCACCGGGGGGCGCCGCAATGTCGGCAGGCACGCTGATGCCCCAGTGCAACGCCAACATGTCGAGGCTGGCCAGCCTCCCGTGCTCAGTCAACACCCACCACAGGCAGTACAATGCCACGCTGCCTATCGAGTTTGGGCTTTTCAAAACGCCGATACAGCAGCAGGCAAAGGCACTAAAGTACTTTGGGTCGCTCAAGCTGTCTCACGAGGAGAGGCCGGGGTCGTGGGCAGCAATAGATGGAGACTCGGGGCTGTATCGCCAGTTTCCCTCTCTCGAGACCCTCGTCGCTCTGTGCGCCTCCATGCCTGCATCTACGGCGTACAAGTGCGACGCCAAGGGAGAGGAGCTGCGCAATTACTTTTCGCCGCGACCAGTGATCCCTGGCGTGATTGAAGTAGCTGTGACGCCCTTCACTCAGAGCGCAGTCACCTCCCTCAATCCCTCGGGTCAGGTCCGGACGCGCAGTCTGCAGGGAATAGCGGCGGAGAGCGCGCCCTTCCGTTACTGGTACTTCCCAGGCTACCTTGGCACCTACGCGGCGCCGCACCCACCGCTGCATCTCAAGGCCTTTGACTTGGATGGGTAAGGAGGCAAAGCGTGTCTGGTTTCCCTCTGCTTCCTGTCTGGTTTCCCTCTGCTTCCTGCTTGTCTGCCTTTCCAGTTCTTTCTACTCGTTTCCCTCGTCTTCCTCCCGCCCCATCTCTTGACGCGCACGCTCGCGCGCACGCAAGCTTTGGCGAGAGAAATAAATACGCGTGAGGCGCTCACTGGACAACGTGTAAACATAAAAGCTGATTGGAGAGGAGAGCAGGCACCAGATGACGCAGTTCAATCCGCTCGCCGTCAATGCGTTCCCGGAGCGATCGAACCGGCGCTTAGAATGCTTTAACGGCACTCCCTCGGGTGAGTATGCACAACGCAGCAACCTTGCTGCTTGGCCGCAGCCACAGCCTGGAAACGTGGAGCAGTGTGCCAAGTTTTTTGACGCAGACGGATCCTCCGGTCTCCCACTCTCCCGCTTCTCCTCCCGCCTTTCTTTGCCCCGCGGCTTTTGCAGCTCCCAGGTGGAGAGAGCGCGTATTGAGGCAGAGACAGCTGCTACACGCGTCTTGTAGCACAGGGGTCACGTGTCAAGCCATAAGCGCCAAAAGCAAATGGGCGTCAAAGGGCAAACCATGACTTGCGCAAACCATGACTTGCGCCCGGCACTGCGTGTGCGGCCAGCAGGCAACTTGTTCAAGTTCGACTTCGACTTCGGTGGGCATGGCGCTAGCGCCACAGTTGACTCTCCGATCCTAGGGCCGCTTACCAAGAAGCGGTGCCCAGGCCCGGGGTATGGTCCCCTGTCTCAGCCCGTACCATCTCTTGGCCCGCACCATTCGCCTTTCACCTGCCGCGACGCAAAAGGCAACGCCGTCGCTGCTCTCACCGCCTCCCTCATCTTCTCCCAGGTCTCGTCGGGACGTGGGCGTCTAGCGTCTTGGGTTGTCTACATGTACGCTTTGCGCTAACTTGAGCACGCTTCCGTGCACATGTGCACCCTCTGCATGCGTGGCTGGGCAATGACTGGAGGTACTGTGTGCATGAGGGATGCCAGCACGTCATCAACACGGCCGACTTTCCGTTTTACGACGTGGACAATGTGGCCACAGACTCGCCGCATGTGCCCGGCGAGGCGCTCTGGTACTCGTCCAACATGGACGGGGTGGAGGCAGACTTGGCCGTCATCGAGAAAAAGGAGAAGCGCGAGCCCAAGGGGGCCATGGTGTCCTCGGTCTTGTCAGCCTTCGCGTGTTACGCGGGCTCGGAAAATCAGCCCCCGCGCTTCGTGGCCAATCTGGATACGAAACCGGAGCAGGGGGGCTACATCGCGCCTGACGCCGGCCGCTTTGCGGTGGAGACGGAACACACGTGCTACGGCGGCGAGCTGTGCGTGCTTCCGCTCTTTGCACAGGACTTCAACATGCATGCCAACGGATGCTCGAATCCCGACTCCTCCGATGCCTGTTCAGCCAGTGCCCTCCGCCGCCCCGCCAGCGGTCCCTTGCTCACCCGCGCCTCTAACTGCGCCTCCGCCGACTTTCCAGGCCCCCCCGATGCCAAGTTCCAGTCATGCGACGTGGTGCAGGTCTATCCGCTCACCCACTCTCTGCTTGGCTTGGCGCGTGCATGGGCAAGAGCGTGCCTACCACGCGAGAGGGCTCGAAGAGGCGCACACAGAGTCTTTGCCGCGCACCCAAGCTGCCGCACCCAAGCAGCCGCCCAGTGCTGTGACCATTCACACGCGCCTGCTCTGAGCAGGTGGAGATGGCGGCGGGATGGGACAATGGCGGCGCGCAGCTGGTGGTGGCGCACTGCCTCAACGATAACAACACACAGTGCAACACAGACAGCGACTGTCCAGGCTCGTCCTGCACAGGGTCCAACCCCACTGCGACGATACACGACCCCTCCACGGGCGTGTGCGAAAGCCATGACGGGCGGCAGGTCTTGTGTTGACATTGTGGCTCCTCTGTTGACATTGTGGCTCCTGTCAGCCCGCTTCCTGCCTTGTGTTTGTGGCCGCAGGCTCGTGTGGTGCGTGTAGCCTCGTATCGTGCGTCTCTCCCTTGTGTCGTGCGTCTCTCCCTCCCTTGCTCGCCCTGCTGATCGCGTAGCTGGTGTGCGAGGGGTACTGCTGACGCGATGCGGGCGGGCGAGCAGCAAGGCGGGGCTGTGAAATGTTACTACAAGGAGCACTTTGACGTGAAGCTGACGGGAGAGTATGCGGTTCGGTGCTTCACGGCGAAAGATCCTCATGGCGACCGGCGCTACTCCTCGGTTTCTCCTCTCGCGCCCCCCCGTCCCTCCTCTTCTGCTTGCAGCTCTCTGGCGTGTGCACGATCGGTGGCTAGGTAAGGGAGGGAGGCTAACAGTGTGCCGACGGCACGGGCTGATGGCTGCGATGGCACACAGTGTGTGTTGTCATGTATCTCTGATTGCAAGCGACACGCTGTGTGTCTCGAATGGCAGTCATGGGACGCTTTGCCGCCCCAGCATCCCAAAGTCACTGACGGCCGATGCAGCGCCACCAAGAATCCCAACCGCCCCTGCTCCACCCCACTCCCGCCCTACCCAACCAACCCACCCAGCGAAGAAGAAGGCAGCATATCATACCTCCAGTATTCATCTCCGCCTTCAAGTTGGAGTTGGTCAACATGGCAGAAAGAAGGGGAGCCTGAGGCCTCTCACCTCACCTGCCGCTCTATGCCCATGTGTTTCAAAATCAAGATCTCTGGGAGGGCGCCGGCGTTTGTAGCGCCAACGCCGCTCGACGCCAATTCCTACGATGATCAAGGGCTTCTTGTGGAGGGTCGCACGGACGTGCCGGCCTGCGAAGGGCACCCCCTCCACCTCATCCTGGCGGCTGCGGATGCGGACGAGGGGGACATGGTGCGTATCTTTGTGGAGGACCGCGACGAGGATTTAGGCGTGGTGTCTCCGCTCGACCTTGCGCTGCGCAACGACCCGGCCGCTTCCGGAAGCTTCAATCTCGATTTCTTCAACAACAGCACCTTGCGCTTTCCGGCGCAATGCGCCGGCTCAAGCCAAAACACCACCTTCCGTGCATACGGGGCACGGCGAGCGGGCGACAACATGATGCAGCACCACATCTTAGCCCTGGGGCAAACGGCGCCAAAGAGCGTCATGTCTCCATACCAGCCTCACCTCGTCTTTCGTCCCCTCCCTCGCCTTTCCATCCACTACAGTATGCCGCCATCCCTATGCCCCTTGCTCAAGATACTCTCGTAGTCGCACGTCCTCACACACTCGCATCCGGAAGCCAGCACAGATTTGTGAGTAAGAGAGGCTGGATGCATGCATAAGCCCTAAGCCCGAGAGGTGCGCTGGCAGGGCTCACAATAGAGGAGGGCAATGGTATCGTGGCACGGCGGGCGGCTACGGAAGGCAGACTTGATGCGCAGAACTGTCTAGATGCGTCCAACGTTTCCGCCCATTCTCGCTGCCGAGAAAAGGTGGGTCCTGACGTCAGTGCGTAACGTGCTGCCGTGCCGCCAGCGAGGCCACCAGGCACAGCAGAGCGCGGCAGGCGGCTGCTTGTGTAAAATGGAGAGGTAGGGGAGCACGTCGAAGAGGCAGGAGAAGCACTTAGAGAGGTGCAAGTAGAGAGGTGCAAGTTCTCGTGTTGCGGCTGCCGTCGCTCGACTGCACACTCTTGAGTACGGTGGCGGCGGGCAGATTCTGAACATGGACCAGACTATCTGCGCGGTGGCTTACGACAACTCGCGAACACGCCACCGCAAGTGGGTGGGCAAGACAAACCCAAATGGCCCCCATCTCCCGTGGCCGGTCTCTCCCTCCTTTCTTTCTCTAGCTCTAATGCGCGTCCTGTGAAGCCCCTCTCCCTCCCCTCCTTGCGCCCTTGCATCATTCCTTGGCAAGCGCACAATGACGGTGACGGCAAGTGCGCTAGCCGACCAAACGTGCAGGGGAGGGAGAAACAGAGGGCGACAGGAGCGTCAAGAGGTTGAAAAGGCCGGAGAGCTTTCAAAGGCAGGAGAGCGGGTGGAAAACAATGATGGCAGGGACGCATGAAGTCTTGTTCTAGCTAGTCGTGTCACAACTAGCTTTGGGAGCACGCCACCCCCCGCATGCCTCACTCAACGCTCGACGGCGGCAGGTGCGGGACCATAGCAACGGCGACATGGCCTCGCCCCTCCACTGCTGGCGCATCCGCCTTCAGGCGCCTCCGACCATGGTCACAAACTTTCTGCGCTCCGCCACGCCCTTTAGCGACACTTATCCCCTCCTGGACTGGCGTGGTCACACTCTGTCGCCCCAGGTTCAACGTAGACAGGAGCATGTGTCTACTCACGTGAGGAGACAGGAGCATGTGGCTCCTCACGCCAGGAGACTGTCTCCTCACGTGCCCGCCCCTCGGCGCTCCTTCTGGCTGACTCCCTTGAGAGTGTGTCTTGGTGTCTTGGTGTCTGCGCCTTGCTTCCTAAGAGAGTGTGTCTTGGTGTCTGTGCCTTGCTTCCACACCCTTGAGAGAGTGTGTCTTGCTCATTCAGAGAGTGTCTTGCTCATGTGCTCTCTTGGCACTGGAAGCAAGGCACAGACACCAATTGACAGGGGAGGGGGCATGGAGAGCAGGTTGGGGGCGATGAGGATGAGCAACAGAATATGCTGGTCGAAATCAACGAGCTCATTTCTGTAGCGTTTGTGGCGCAAGACCCCAACCCGGGGGACACGGTCGAAATCATGATACTTGACGACCCTGGGCTGCCAGCAGGCATGACCACTTCGGGCACCGTGTGCATCCCGCGCGCCGGCTCGTCGCCTCCCGTCCCGCCGCCCGCCGCTGGCATGTGCTCCGGTCTGCTTCCCGGCTCGTCTTTTGTTGTGGGGCCCTTGCGTTAAGGGGCAAACGTCTCCAAAGGCGCGCGGCCGTCCAACGCGCTCTGGTCCACCACGATCTTGTAAAACAGCACAATCGTGGAGCCGCTCCCCGTGCTCCATCGTGCGAGGCAACTGTGGGGATTCGGGCCGGAGGGGTTGCAAAACCCGATTCCGCCCGAAGGGCGGCCGCCTTGGGTGTCTTGGGCCGTGCATCTCGGCACACTGAGCTCTGTCATCTCTATGTAGTGCCTGTCTATGCTGGCAGAGACAGCTGTCTATTCGTGCGTGGTCACCACCGCTGTTGCTGTGGTTGACCGTTGCTTCACTTTTGTTGGGTTTGACTGGTGCTGTTTGGATGCTGTGCTCGAGGTCAGCCGACGACAAGGGGGGGATACTCTCAGGACGCCCCACGCGCTTGCAGGTTGTGGACTCGGCGTGCAGCAAGGCTGAACTGCGCTTGTCCTGGCGCCCCTCGAAGATGCAAGCTAACTTCAAGTACAAGGTCGCATGTCTCTTCTTGCCCCGTATGCGCGAGCGAATCAGTCTTCTTGTCTCCTCCAATCAGACAGAGACTTCAGACAGAGACACAGAGACATCAGTCTCCTCCAATCAGACTCCTCGCGTGCAAATGGTCAAGTTTTGTGCATGTGCGTCGACGTCTTGCAATCCAAAGCTGCCATGACGTCTCGCAGTTCCAGCCGCGCGTACTTGCAGTGACGTGTCTTAGTGGAAGCGCCTGGGGGTTGAGGGGGCTGAGAGGTAGGGAGCATACACGAGAGGTAGGGAGCATACACGCCTTGCACAGCAGGACGTGTGAGTATGTGTCATGTACATGCATCCGATAGGTGTGCGCGGTGGCAAAGGACAGCTCGACAGCGTGCATGGGCAAGGGACCGTCGGCAGAGGAAGCCTCGTCACGAGGTACGCCCGCACCCCCCATCTCCATCCTCGTCCTCCCTCGTCTTCCGTGTGCCCCCTCCGAAAGCACAGCAAAGTGACGGGGGCAAAGATGCTCGCCCAGCAGTCCTGGAGCACCATCCTGGAGCACCATCCTGGAGCTCCGGAGCAGTTCTCCTACTTGCCCCGCGCTTGCGCCGTCCCCTTGCTGCACGTGGGCACGCGTGAGGTGTGACAGTCGCGCAGCAGATAGATCAGTCCATCTCA
>Ga0315905_10004042_pt1 | contig 15023 bp, 13 predicted proteins | sample LakEriMetagenome_5_FD_203522 | JGI IMG/M metagenome (GOLD analysis project Ga0315905, IMG submission 203522) | Freshwater fungal communities from buoy surface, Lake Erie, Ohio, United States - Buoy 4 MA121 | ecosystem: Environmental > Aquatic > Freshwater > Lake | place: USA: Lake Erie, Ohio... | reverse complement strand
ATTTCATATTTGGAGTATTTAGATTTTCAGCAAGAATAGCCGCACCAAATGGCATCAACGCCACCCAACCAAGCGTTAAACCATGGTTCCAAACTATGAATGTATTTGTTCCTACTACGTATTGACTAGTTACGTGATATTGATACCACCAGGAAAATAAGACAAAAAAACTAAGAGCGTAAGCAAAAAAAGTCGGCCAATGTTCAAACATTGCGCCATTAAAGTCTTCGCTCTTGCTTATTCCATGTGCCAGGCTGAGAACATCCAGTCCTAGGAGGGTCAGTGCAATGGAAAACACACCATCACTTAATGTGTCAATCAATTTATGACTGATGTGCTTCATTTGCATGGCCATGTTGGTCTCCGATTCCCATTGGACTTGGGAGAAAAATAACTGAGAGCCTTTAGAAATACACAGACTCGCCCAAATCAATCCTAAATTAACCGTTGCTGGTTGCGAATTAGCGCACTTCTAGGAACTGCTTTGAAACAGTCCGTGCCAGAATTGGCTTAGCGTTCGCCCAAGAAATTCCGTAGACTTTTTCAAACGCTTGATCAAAAGTCATTCCCGACGCATATTTATCCAATACGTCAAAGGTAAATGAAATTCCACCGATCGATGCCAGCGCCTCAACAGCTATAAATCCAATGTCATAAATATGTTTACGTGACTCTGAATCACACGGTTGCTGATGCTGCAGATCGAAGAATTTGTTGATGCTTGCTTCTGAAAAATCAGGTAATCCACGCAGAGGCGGACGAAGCCAACTGCGACGGTTCATTACGTATTCACTTAAATTTGCACTACCTGAAGTTTGTCCAACAACCTGCGGCTGTCCCTCAGAAAACCAACAAGGAATCGAAAATCTCTTCAAGCCATACTTTTTATAGATTGATTTCTGGATTGTGTGAGTAGTTTCGTGTGCATAGTGAGATCGTATAGTTGTAGTTCTTGTATTTGAAGAGTTTGGTAACCCAGACACACCCTGAATGATTAACCCTGAATCAAGTGAGATATTTCCAAAAGCACTGTCACACTCTGCTTGCGAGCTACAAGCTACGCTGACTTGATCTGAGAATGTGTCATTTAATGTAAATGGGGATGCAATCGTGCTGAGTCGAGTTTTTGCCCAATCCCTGTCGGTGAAATTAAATGCAACCACGAGGAATTTGGATTGTTTTGGGAAGTTTCCACCCAGTTGTTGAGCTCTAGAAATTCCATACTCAATTTCCGAGTAGGAATAAAGAATTTTTGTGGATTCACCTTTTTCAACATCTACCTTAATTGGCGTGCTCAATGGTTGATCAAAGAGTTTCTCGGCATCGGCCCAGACAGAATCAGGGATACCTTTATAATTCGCTTCTAAATCTGCAAATGAAGTTGGCGCTGCGGGAACGATTTCAATTTTAGGTGTTGGAGTAGGTGTTGGAGTAAGTGTTGGCACCTTTACTCCCTTATTCCAGACCATTTTTTTTCCAGATTTGGTACAGGTATAAGTTTTATTCTGATAAACAACTTTTTGGTTCAAAACTTTGCAGGAACTGCCAGGGGTAATCTTCTGGGCAGAAACAGCAGTAACTGGAATAAGGACAACAGCAAGGGCAATTAATAAGCCCTTTAGGAGACTCCCCTTGATTCCCATTCCAAAAGGATAATGGAAAGATCAATCCTTAATAGGTTTTGGGCAAACTTCTCTGCGCTTGCCTCCCAAATTGGCTTGAAGGATTGATCACGATTCTCTCAAAACACAGTTGGATTTCGTCTTATAAAACTCCCGGATCTTCTAGTCTTCTAGAGTGAATCGCGAAAACTTCAAACTATCCGATGGCCGCAATCTTGAGTTCCTAACAAACGGTCCGGTCAAAAGCGCCGCCATCATTCTCCATGCCGGAACTATGCAAGATATAACTGGGTGGCAGACATGGCTCGATTACTTTGCTACTCACGGGGTCTTTGCGCTTTCATTTGGGCGCAGTGGGTACTTCGATAGCACTGCGATGCCTGGTCGCATCACCATTAATGTTGCAAACGATGTTGCTGAATTAGCGACCAAGTTAGGTATTACCAAGTTTGTAAATATCGGTCTATCAGGTGGTGGCCAACATGCGATTGCAACTGGTTTAGATCCACGTTCTGCGGGCGTTGTAACAGTTGGAAGTTTGGCGCCATTTGCTGAACTTGGAGATGATTTCTATACCGGAATGCAGCAAGCTGATCTCGACGAATACGCCGATGCGCTAAAGGACATGAATCTTCTAGTTAAAAGATTCCAAAAGTGGCAAGAGGCTGGCGTTAGCGAAACTGTTGCTGGTAACGATCTAAGCGAACGTGACAAACTTGCATCCTCCAAACCCTCCTGGAAAGTGCTTCTGGATTCTTGCGCTTTAACAATGAAGCAAGGCTGGGAGTGGGTGGCCGATGATTACAGTTCTTACTTACAGCCCTGGGGATTTGATCCGCGCGATGTGAAAGTTCCGTCCGTGATCTGGCAAGGTGGCTTAGATAAAAACGTTCCAGTGCAACATGGCAAATGGTTGGCTGTGAATATGCCCAATGCGCGGCTAGAACTTCGTGCTGATGAAAGTCATATAGGAATATTTGTGAATTACGAAGAAGAGATTATGCAGAGCGCTATCGCGCTGCTTACTTCTTCTTAAATCCTGCAGGACAGACGGGTTTCGCAGCCGTTACCTTCTTCGATGTCTTGCCCTTTACACATGTGATAGTAACTTTGGCGCTACCGGCTTGAGTGATTTTCATCTTGATTGTCGGCGATGAGAATCCGAAACCATAAGCACCCATACGGAAGAACCCATTTTTTTCATTAACGATTGTTGTCGCTACCTGCGCCTGTCCATCATTGCTTAGTACGGATACCGTGGCACCTATTGGTGCTTTGCTGAATCCATATAAACATCGAGCAACAGTTGAATTTAAAACTAAGTCGTATGTGCCAGTAGTTAGCGTTCCATCTGGATCGGTGTGAGGTGAGGCAACTTTGTAGTCCAGTGTTCCTTCGGCTTTATTGAAAGCTGGTGCACCGGATGAGAAAACACTGGCATTGGTAAAGATCAAGCCTGCTAGCGAGCTAACGCTGGATGTGCACTTAGCCAATCCGGCTGCTGTTGTATCTGTTAAGTTCAACGTTTGGAAACTCCACTGGCTCGGCATCGCAACCGCCTTATCCCCCAAGAGCGGCATCCAAGAGAGAAATTCCTCAATTCCTAAATCATCATATCTATTGCTGTGGCCCTTAAGAATTGAGATGTTGTCGAGTGAACCCGTCCGATTATCTCCTGCGAAATTTCCGCCGCTTCTATCCTTCTCATACCTTGCACGCATTTCAGCGCTTAAGTCAGAGTTCTTTGTCCAGCCAAATACCACTGGCACCTTTACCGGCTCTGCTTGAATCTGAACCGTGACTGACTTCTTATCTGCTGATGTTGTTACAGATACTTCTGGATTAGCCATACGTCCATATAACCAACCACTGAAGCTCTGAGACATGCGTAGGGTTAAACCAAATGAGAAATTGTCAGGAAATGCTTGCGCCTTAATGCAAATTGTCTCGGTAGCCATCAAACAAGCTGGATCAACCACAAATCCTGCTAGATAAGGTGGCTTAAATCCTGTTGTATAAGGTGGCTTTGGAATATCACTGCCATTACCGACTGGCATGCCAACATAAGCCTTCGGATCCAAGTTTGGACCACCAGGTTTAAATCTTCCGGTTTCAACGGTAACTGCGTAGATACCGTTTGTGATCAGATCCAACACGAATTTGTTGGCCGCACTTTCACCGCGGTGAGCATAGAAGTCAGTCTTAACTAAATAAAGATCTCCCCCAGCATGTGGTGCACTTGGTATAGAAATAACCAATGGATTTCCACCGTTAGGAAGTCCAACTGCAGGATCTCCACGCACTTCAGCACCAAAATCTGCTGTTAGCTCAGGCCTTGCAATAATAGTTGAATCAATTTTCTTAGTAGTTAGATTCTGAGCCGTCACACCAGCGATGCAATCTATGGCACCAGCATCTGCGCAAAGTTTTAAATTTACATCCGCAACCTGGAATGAAAAATCAGTTGGACACTTATCCAACCCTTTACATCTGGCCATTCCAGCGATTCGCTGGTCCTGCACCTTAAAGGTTGCGATATTCGACCAGAAGCGAACGAGGGATCGCGTGTTATTTACAAGGTAGCCGGTGTAACCAGGCCCTGGTGGGGCAACAACTTCAAACTGCTCATCGATTACTGTGTCTGCAACTGCTGTCGAAACCAATGGAGCGCCGGTGGTTGCAAGTACTAAGACCAACAGCAAGGACTGGAGCTTTCGGCCTCTCAGGGTTCTCATCCTAGAAAGATAGCCGCTCGTCCCAGTTAACTCATCAGACCTCATGTGAATTTAAGGTTACTTCTTCTTATATCCAGTTGGGCACACGGGTTTTACCGCCGTGAACTTCTTGGATGTCTTGCCTTTCACGCAAGTGATGGTTGTTTTCTTCGCGACAGCTGGCTTCGCTGTCGGAGTAGGGGTTGCAACTGCTACGGGCTTTTCTACCTCCTGCGTCAATTTAACTCGAACAGTTGGTGCAGAAAATGTGAAACCGTTGGCTGACAAGTAAAGCCAGCCATTCTTTTCATTGACTGTTGTGGTGGCTACCTGCGCTGTTCCATCTGAAGAAACGATGCTGATTGTCGCCGATATTGGAGCCTTGGAGAATTTATATAAGCAGCGTGCTGCTTCGGAGCTTAAAACCAGATTGTAGTTTCCAACATTATCTTTGCCGTTAGCATCAAAATGAGGAGAGGAAACTTTGTAATCAAGGGACTGTGTTGACTCATTGAATGTGGGAGGGGCCGAGACGTACATATTGGCATTAGTGGTGACCATGCCCGTCAAATTATTGTTGTTTGAAAGACAAGCAGACGTGCCCGAACTAAAAATTTCCTGCTGGCTTAGAGTTCTAGCAATCCAAACTGATTTGCTACCAATCGCCTTGTCTTTGGCGACTTCAAGCCACCATAAATACTCCTTGAAGCCGTTTGTATCGTACTGATCGAAAGCCTGTAGTAACTGGACGCTATCTCTTCCTTTACCCAATTTATCGTCGTATACGAAATTTCCTCCCCAATCATTCATGGCGTAGAGGTAGTCGTAAAGACCTTTAGGCATCTCTGAATTCTTTACCCAAGCGCTTAACACTGGAACAGAAACAGGTCCGCCTTCAACTGAGAACACCTGTCTTCCCATCGAATCAGTTGTGATTTTTATTGTTGGGTCAAGGAGACGCCCATGCATAAAACTGGTTAACTGAATACTTGTTCTTATCTCAAGACGATAACGAACATCAGTTGGAAGTGGCCAGGCCAGGCCACACTCACCAGTGTCACCCGTATGCGCACCAATTACGAAGCAACCCATAGTTGCAGTATTTGAATACCAAGCCTTTCCAGATGAATCTGCCTTTCCGGCTTTCACGCGGATATCTGGGTAAGAAGGATTTTTATCTGCAGACATTGCAAAGATGCCAGAGTTAAACTGGTGAGGATACAAAATTGGTTTTCCTCCACCATATCCGCCAGGATGGAAATAATTTGCAAAGACTAAGAATTTATCTCCACCTTGATGGGATATTCCATCAAAGGTCCAAATGGAAGGCAATCCACCGTCAGGAATCTTTAGGCTGGCATCACCTTTAAACGTATAGTCTGACTTTTCGGGGAAGTTAACGACAAACTTTCCTGGAATTTCTTTGCCGGCTTTAATCGCCGTAACACCAACAATGCAATTTGTATCTGCCTCAGTCTTGCAAACATCGAGTACTGCGTCATACCAAATATTGTCTGCATTAGTGCAATTCGGATCTGAGTATGTGCGGCAAACGAAAGTCTCTTTTTGAACCCAAGCGCCATTTTTCTGCTCGTAGTACATTCCAAGCAACTTAGAATGACTACCTGTAATTCTTGCGGCGTCTTCAACCAAGATTCCTGTGTAACCACCGACATTCTTTACTGAAGGTCCTTGATCATAAAACTGTTCGATTGGCTTGGTATCTGCAGACGCAATATTTGGCACAATCATTGTTAATGAAGCAATCGCGATTATTGCGGCCTGAAACTTGCGCATTAAGGGCTCCCCAGCAGATATAGGACATAACGGTATCTAGAGGTACACCGTCACGCTAGAGCGTATTTATGCGTAAGGTTCAGCCTGTTTTACGTTGGCAACGAGGACAAAAGTGCGACGAACGAGCGCCAAAGGTGATCCGGCGAATGGGGGTGCCGCACCTTTGGCAAGGCTCGTCGGTGCGGCCATATGCGGCCAAGGACTGCTCAAAGAACCCACTTTCACCATTTACGTTTATATACAAGTCATCAAATGATGTGCCGCCCTTGGCAATAGCTTCTTGCATTACTTCGGTGGCAAAATCAATGATCGATGCGATCTTCTTCTTTGTTAAATCAGCGGTAGAAATTTCAGGATGGACTTTGGCTCGCCAGAGAGTCTCATCGGCATAGATATTTCCTACTCCGCTCATAATCTCTTGGTTTAAAAGCGCAGTCTTTATTTTGATATTCCGTTTAGCAAATTTATTGATTGTCTCTTCACGATCAAAGGATGGATCAAATGGATCCTTGGCGATGTGTTGGGCAGAAGAAGGGATGCCGCCAGTGATCTCTTCAACTGAGACCCAACCAAAGGTGCGCTGGTCATTAAAGACAAGCTCCTTTTTTCTGATGTTTTTTGAGAGTTCGAACTTGGCCCGCACATGCTTTGCTTCGGGGCGGTTTTTTTCATGAATTAGAAATTGCCCGCTCATGCCAAGGTGGGCAACTAATACTTGTGGGCGATCAAGAACAAACCAGAGAAACTTGCCACGACGATTTAAACCAACGATTTTGGCACCGCTAATTGATTTAAGTGGTGCTATCGATTCAGGCTTGAGTGCTCGCGGATGCAGATCGTGTGCAGCGGTGATGATGTAACCCTTAACGAGCTTTTCAAGACCGCGGCGAACGGTTTCAACTTCTGGTAATTCGGGCATTGCTTAACCTTTATTGATCACGCTAAGGGCTGCAAGTGCGCTGTCATAGCCTTTATCTTCTTTGCTGCCTGGCAAACCAGCGCGCGCAGTGGCTTGTTCTAAGTTGTCACACATTAAAACCCCAAAACCAATTGGCTTAGAGCGAGAGAGCGAAACGTCCATTACTCCCTGAGTAACTCCTTGGCACACATAATCAAAGTGTGGGGTGTCACCGCGAAGTACGAGACCAACGATTACTGCCACATCGAAACCTTCATCGAAGGCTAATTGTGCGGCGAGTGGCAGCTCAAAAGAGCCTGCAACTGTGCGAGTTACTGGGTTATTGATACCGGCTGCTTTAAAGCCCCGCACGGCGCCAGCAACTAGTGCATCGCAAATTTCAGGGTGCCATGCAGCGGTTATAACAATTGCTTTTAGATGTGGAAGTTGGGGAATCTTAATATCGGGTGCATGGCCAGCCATTAGAGCGCTCCTAACGCGTGATTGAGTTTATCTCGCTTGGTTTCTAGGTATTTCTGATTATGTTTATTGGCAACTACTTCAAGAGGCGCAGTCTTTACTTCTATTCCGGCTTTTCTAATCGCAGAAATTTTCTCTGGGTTATTTGTTAATAGCGTAAGGCTGGTGATCTTTAGACGATGCAGTATTTCTGCCGCGTCTTCATATGTGCGATCATCAATTGGTTGGCCGATTGAAACATTTGCTTGAACGGTGTCCTGTCCTGAATCTTGTAGTACATAGGCGCGAATCTTTTCAGCCAAGCCAATGCCGCGGCCTTCGTGATCGCGTATGTAAATAACGTAGCCATGGCCGTTTTCTTCGATCAGGCGAATAGCTTCTTGCAGTTGTGGCCCGCAATCACAGCGCTTGGAACCAAAGACATCTCCGGTTAAGCATTCTGAATGAACTCGTACTAGTGGTTGGCTCTTTGGAGAGTCAGCGAATTTAAGAATCGCGTGCTCTGCCCCTGTTGGAGAGATGTAGGTAGAAATTTGCCATTCAGCATTTTCCAATGGAAGGTCTGCCCACTGCATCTTCGCAACTTCACCACTTTTCTTAACCGGAAGCACTCGAGCTAATTCATCAATCGAAATGATTTCTAATCCATGTTCTTTGGCAAATTCAGTTATTTGCCCACCGCGCATCATCGAACCATCATCATTTACTAATTCGGACAAAACTGCGCTGGGGTTAGAACTTGTTAGCTCACACAAAGCAATGCTTGCCTCAGTATGGCCGCGACGCTCATGCAGACCGCCTGGCGCTGAAATCAATGGGAAAACATGGCCTGGGCGTGAAAAATCTGTTGGTAGTGACTTGGCATCCGCAAGTGCCCGTAACGTGTTTGCACGTTCTTCGGCAGGGATACCAGTAGAGCGCCCAGCGATCGCATCAACGGTCACAGTGAAAGCTGTGTTGTGGTTATCTTCATTGCGCTTAACCATCAGTGGAAGTTTTAACCGTTTGGCAGTTTCTTCGTTGATGATTCCGCAGATGACGCCGGATGTGTAACGAACCATAAATCCGATGTTTTCAGCCGTTGCTTTCTCGGCCAATAAAATCAGGTCTGCTTCATTTTCCCGGTTTTCATCATCTGTGACAACGACGAATTTTCCAGCCTTGAAATCTGCAAGGACTTTATCGAAGTTACTCATTTGCCATCCTGTCCACGTGCAATAAGTCTTTCTACATACTTGGCCAGAACATCTACCTCGATATTTAGAGATGCACCCACCTGCTTTTGCGAAAGATTTGTATTAGCCAAAGTCTCGGGGATTAACCAGACCGAGATCTGATCAGCAGGATCATTTAGCTCTCCGACTGTTAGAGAAACACCTTCGACACAGATAGAACCTTGCGCGACCACATACTTCATTAGCTCTTTGGGGATCGAAATATCCATGCGCGTCCATTTCGAATCTGCGGAAATTGCAACAACCTTGCCTACTCCATCAACATGACCCTGCACGATGTGACCACCTAGGCGGTCTGCGGTGCGAGTAGCAAGTTCTAGGTTTACTGCAGAGCCAACCTCGAGTGAGCCCGTGCTTGTTAAATTAAGCGTTTGCACCATTACATCAACTGCAAACTGAGATGCGTCAAATGAAACAACGGTTAGACAGACTCCATTAACGCTGACTGAATCCCCTTGTGCTATCTCTGATGCGATCTCCTTGCTGGAAATCTCAAGGCGCGCACTACTCTCTTGGCGCTCTATCGATGAAACCTTGCCAACACCTTGAATAAGTCCGGTAAACATTAGCGGCCGCTTTCTGTTGATTTAGCACTCTTTACAAGGGTGATCTTTAAATCTGCGCCAATAACTTCAACGTCAGTAATATCGAATTCTAGGCGCCCTGAGATATTTGAAATTCCTAAATCACCGATTGACGGTGTGCCTGAGCCCAAAAACGTTGGCGCTTGGAACAAAATGATTTCGTCAATTAAATCTGCGCGCAATAATGCGGTACCAAGCGTGGGCCCCGATTCGATTAGCAATTGATTAAATCCGCGATCATTAGCCAATGAGATCAACTCTTTAAAGTCATGGGACTTAATCAATACCGTCTCTGCGTCATTACCAAAAATTTGTGAGTCACCTTTAATTTCACTTAATCCCATAACAATTCTTACTGGGTTCCTGCCTAAGCCTTTGCTGGTTAGCAGCGGATCATCAGCGATAACTGTGGCAGTTGATGTAATGATGGCATCGGCTTGCGAACGGATTTTGGCGACATCGGCGCGGGCGAGTTCTCCAGTAATCCACTTAGAGCTTCCATCGGCTGCAGTGACTTTGCCATCCATGCTCGATGCGATCTTCCAAGTAATTCGCGGGCGGCCCTTTTCAATCTTGGTAAGCCAAGCGCGATTCTCATGACTTGCTTGAGCGTCTCCGATACCTGCCACAACTTCAATTCCAGCACTGCGTAAACGCTCTGTTCCCCCGGCAGCTACAGGGTTTGGATCACTGATTGCATAAACAACTTTCTTGATTCCAGATTCAATAATCGCATCAACACAGGGCGGGGTTTTGCCGTGATGGTTACATGGTTCTAGCGATACATAAAGAGTTGAACCTGCAGGTATTTCTTTTGCGCCCCGGATTGCAACAACTTCGGCGTGTTCTGCCCCTTGGTGAAATCCTTCGCTGATGAATTCTCCCGTGGCGTTAGTTATCACAGCGCCAACGATTGGATTAGGAAATGTTTTGCCAAGACCATAGTTAGCGCACTCGATGGCGCGCGCCATCGCGGTATCTGCGCTAAGTACTTGGTTCATGATCAACACCCCTGCTCGAGAACGGTGTTGCATCTCGGGGTGGAAAAAGCGGTACGAGCCAACGCACTAAACCTATTTACAAAAGTAAAAGGATGCGTCGACTACGCGTTGATTTTCTCTCATCCGGACTTTAACCGTCGGTTCGGGAATTTCACCCAATCAACCGGTCAATGGCCTTGACCGGGTCGCAGACTTTAACTGCCGGTTCGAAATTACATCGACCCCGAAAAACAACACCCTCAGTCTAGCGCGTTATAAAGTGTTGCGGATACGGCCCTATTTCTTTAAGTTTTAAGCAACACCGATCGCATCAACGACGAATATCAAGGTTTCATTTGGCCCAATCGGTCCGCCACCTTGTGCGCCATAACCTAGATCAGGTGGGATAACGAGCAAGCGGCGTCCGCCGACTTTCATCCCTGGAATACCTTGTTGCCAACCAACAATTACATTTGCAAGTGGGAATGTCGCAGGTGATCCACTGTTCCAAGAAGATTCAATTAGCGCTCCGTTAGACCAAGTCATAAGCGTGTAGTGCACTGTCATTGTCGAAGTTGGAAGTGCTTCTGCACCCGATCCAACGATGATGTCTTTGGTTACCAAGGACGTTGGGGCAGCACCTGTTGGCGCACCAATAGTTGGAGCTTCACCTTGATTGGTTGTAACAGTTGGCAAATTATCCGCACTTGAGCTCACTTCTTTATCTCCACATCCGGTTAGTAGTACTAGTGACATAGCAATTACAGCAGCAAGTCTGGCTTTCATTACTTCTTTTCTCCTTCACCGATTTCTCGGATTAATTTGAACTCCCCGCCACCTAGTTGATTTTGGTCGCGATACATCTCTAGTTTGGCGCGAGTATCTGCAATATCTAGATTGCGCATGGTTAGTTGTCCGATGCGATCGACCGGGCCAAAGGCAGCGTTTTCAGTGCGTTCCATAGAAAGCTTTTCTGGGTGGTAACTAAGTGCTGGACCTGTTGTGTTGATAATTGAGAAATCATCACCACGACGCAGGCGAATTGTTACTTCACCGGTAACAGCAGATGCCACCCAACGTTGCAAAGATTCGCGCAACATTAACGCTTGTGGATCAAGCCAGCGACCTTCGTAAAGCAGGCGACCTAAACGGCGGCCCTCTGCATGATAGTTAGCAATGGTGTCTTCATTGTGAATGGCACTTAGCAAACGTTCGTAGGCGATAAAGAGCAGCGCCATTCCAGGTGCTTCATAAATTCCGCGGCTCTTTGCCTCAATAATTCTGTTTTCGATCTGATCAGCCATACCTAAACCATGACGGCCACCGATTGTGTTCGCCTCTTGCATAAGAGCAACTACATCGCTGAAGTCCTTGCCGTTGATGGCAACTGGGCGACCTTGCACAAATTGAATCTTCACATCTTCAGATGGGATAGCCACCGATGCATCCCAGAACTTAACGCCCATGATTGGGTTAACTATTTCGATTGAAACATCAAGGCTCTCTAGATCTTTTGCCTCGTGCGTTGCGCCCAAAATATTGGCATCAGTTGAGTAAGCCTTCTCAACGCTGTCGCGGTATGGGAATTTATGGGCAACTAACCATTCAGACATCTCTTTGCGACCGCCGAGTTCGCGCACGAAATCCGCATCAAGCCACGGCTTATAAATCCGCAAATTTGGATTGGCAAGCAGTCCGTAACGATAGAAACGTTCAATGTCATTACCTTTGTAGGTTGATCCATCGCCCCAGATTTCGACCTTATCTTGCAGCATCGCACGAACTAGCAAAGTTCCAGTAACTGCACGGCCCAAAGGAGTTGTGTTGAAATATTGTTTTCCGCCAGAACGAATGTGGAATGCACCGCAGGCGATTGCAGCCAAGCCCTCTTCAACTAAAGATGTTTTACAATCCACAAGTCGTGAAATTTCTGCGCCATATTCTTTTGCGCGAACCGGGACTGTGTCGATATCGGTTTCGTCGTATTGGCCAAGGTCTGCGGTGTAGGTGCAAGGGACTGCACCTTTTTCGCGCATCCATGCCACTGCAACCGATGTATCAAGGCCACCAGAGAAGGCGATACCTACTTTTTCGCCAACTGGAAGGGATGCAAGAACTTTGGACATACGTGTAAGTCTAACGGTTGAGCAGGGATGCTAGTGCAGGCTTTACTTTCCAGAGCGAGAGCATTTCCTCGTATCGAGATTTCTCTGCGGCATCTGCAATTGCTCCGGTCTTCACTGCGCGAATCATTAGATTACGAGGCGTGTGCTCTCCCCCGATGAACTCAATTGCCTCGACGCGATATCCGAGTAACTTCATAATCTGCATACGAAGTGCATCCGTAATTAAATCCCCTAGCCGCTCTTTCATGATTCCATTTCTTGTCATCATCTGCCACGGCTCGGGAATGTCTACCATCTGCGCTTGGATGTCGTGGTGACAACAGGGTGCGATCAAAGCTAACTTGGCATCGGCTGTGACCGCCCAAGAAATCGCATCATCAGTTGCAGTATCACAAGCGTGCAGTGCAATTGCCACATCGGCGGTGCCTAGAGTGGTCTGAGAGATTTCTTCGGCCAAGAAGTTAATAGTCTTAGATATCCCCAACTTCTTGGCGATCTCATTATTTCTCTGGCGCGCACTCTCGCGAATATCAATGCCAATTACATTTACCGGGATTCCTTGGCTCCAAAGATATTGGTGGGCGGCAAAAGTTAAATAGGCGTGCCCACATCCCAAATCGACAACTGAAAGTGGTTTGGCAGTGGTTGGTTTTGCAATATGTCCTGCTTCTATCGCCGAATTCAGTGAAGGAACGAGCAGGCGCAGAAATTCTTCTACCTGCAGATATTTATCGCTTTTACTGGCTTTAACTTTTCCAGATGAGTCAGATATGCCAACTTCAATTAGAAATGGATCACTGGCATCTAAGAGTCGAGCTTTAGCTCGGTCATGCGAAAGATCGGCTTCAAATTTATCTTTAGTGCGATGAATCAGCGCCTCACCTTTCTTTGTTATCCGAATTGAAATTGATCCAGACTTTTGTTCAAGTAAGATATTGGCAAAACCAGAGCCAAGGTAGTCAAGTTCAATAAATTCGGCCGATGAATAATTTTTAGCTGTCATAGCGCGGCCATCACTTTGGGATACCTGATATTTGATTTCGCTTTTGATCATTACTGGCTTTACGTCAATTCGCTCCGCCGGAGTCTGCATATTACGGCGACGGCCAGATAGGACCAATCGCACAAAATTCTCCGAATTCTTTAAGGAAGTGACTACTTCTGCAAGCGCTGTTTCGAGTGTCGGTTCCATGTATTAAAAATACCGCAGATTCAATCCACTACGATCTCCCAATGATCTCAACCAACGCCTGGATTTTGACGATGTCGGTACTAGCCATAGTTGTTCTATTTGACTTCAGCTGGGCGGTAATTCGCCGTAACCAAGAGACCTCTTTAAAGGAAGCATCTCTCTGGAGTCTGTTCTATGTCTCACTTGCTATCGCCTTTGGAATCTTTCTAGGCACATGGACTGATTCAAAGACTCAACAAGAGTTCTTTGCAGGTTGGCTCACCGAATATTCATTGTCCTTCGATAATCTCTTTGTCTTTGTAATTATCCTAAGTAGGTTAAAGATTGAAGAGAAGAGCAAGCAGTTAGCACTTCTCTTCGGAATTCTGATCGCACTTGTCTTTAGAATCATCGCCATTACCTTGGGCGCTGCCGCGATTAAGCAATTTGAATGGATTTTCTTCATCTTTGGCGCGTTCTTGATTTATACCGCGATCCACCTCTTCATGGAAAGTTCGCAGGCGGATGAGGAAGAGAAGGAAAGCAAAGTAATCTCCTACTTGAGCGCCAAGGGAATGAAGCCTTTCACCGTTGCGCTTCTGGCACTTGGCCTAACCGACATCCTATTTGCTCTCGATTCCATCCCTGCGATCTTTGGCCTTACCGAAAATGTTTACGTGGTTATTACTGCAAATATCTTCGCGCTGATGGGTCTTCGCCAACTGTATTTCTTAATTGGCGGGCTAATGCAAAGACTTATCTATATCGGCAAGGGGCTTTCGGTAATCCTAGGATTTATCGGTATCAAACTCTTGTTCCACGCATTCCACGCCGTTGATATCCATGAGATTGCAGGAATTGTTCTTCCAAAAATTTCAATTACTCAAAGTCTTTCGGTAATTGTTGGAACGCTGGCAATTGCCACCGTAGCAAGTTTGGTCGTAACTTCTCGGAGAAAATAGTTAACTAGGTAGCTCAACATCAACGGCTAGGCCACCTAGTTCGCTCTTGCGCAGGTCAAGTTTTCCGCCATGTTCTTGAACAATGGCTGCGATGATGCTCATACCTAATCCCGATCCACCACTTTCACGAGATCTAGAAGGATCAAAGCGATTCATGGCGGCGATCTCGCTGCGGTAGGCACCTTCAGGTAATCCAGGTCCACCATCTTCAATAATTAAGTTAACTTTTTTACCTTTACTTCTCAAGGTAATCGCAACCGGAGCACTCGATGGTGCATGCCTTACGATATTTGAAATACAGTTTTGAATTAGACGATTTAGGTGTTCGCGTGAGCCCTGAACTGAAAGAGAATCCGAAATATTTAGATCCAGCTTTCGTTCCTTATTAAAGAAAGCGAAATCATTGGCGTGGGCGCTAACTAGCTCAGAGAGATCTACCTCTTCAAAAGTTGTC
>Ga0315905_10004040_pt1 | contig 15025 bp, 8 predicted proteins | sample LakEriMetagenome_5_FD_203522 | JGI IMG/M metagenome (GOLD analysis project Ga0315905, IMG submission 203522) | Freshwater fungal communities from buoy surface, Lake Erie, Ohio, United States - Buoy 4 MA121 | ecosystem: Environmental > Aquatic > Freshwater > Lake | place: USA: Lake Erie, Ohio... | reverse complement strand
GGGAGGGCGACGCCGCCGCGATCACGGCCTACCGCAACTCGGAAAACCTGAAGAACATCGCGGCGACGGATTCGTTTGGGAATCTGCCCAACCTGAACGCCGGCGAGGTCGCGATCCGGTTACCCGGGATTTACGGGGAGCTTGATGCCGGCGGGAACTTGTCAGGCTTTAATGTCCGCGGGATGGGCCCAGGGCTGAACAGCGTGACGATGGATGGCGGCCTGATGACCGGCCAGGGCGGAATGGGGCGATCGATCTTCGTCAATAATATCACGGGCGCGATGTTCGAGCAGGTGGAGCTGGTCAAGGGCCACACGCCGGACAAGGGCGCGGATTCCCTCGGCGGGACGATCAACTTCAAGAGTCGCTCGCCGCTCTCAATGCGCGAGAAGCGCCGCATCACCTACACGCTGACCGGCCGGCTCGCCCCGTCCTTTACGCAGCAAATCCCCACCCGCGAGGACCGCCGGCTTCACGGGCTCTTCACTCTTGGCTACCAAGAGGTCTTCGACGTCCTCGGCGGCAGCCGGAATCTAGGCGTCTCGCTCACCCTCTTTAACAGCGAGACGGCGATCGGCTCATTCTTTACCACCCGGGATTTCCAGAACACCGTGACGGAGCCGGCCTTCCTTTGGGACTATCGCTGGGATGACCTCTACAACCATCGGCGGCAGAAGAACGTGACGCTGAAGGCCGACTACCGGCTGACGCCCTCGACCAAGCTCTCCTTCCTCACTACGTACATTGATCACTCGGAGGTCTATCGGCGCCAATACGCCGTCCGCGCCTTCACCAACGGCCAGGCGCAGGACACCGTGCCCAGCGCGACCACCAGCATCGTCCCAGGGTACACTTCCCGAATCACGACGGTCCGTCCCGTGGCCTCATCGGTTATCGACGTGACGATGACGGGGCCGAACAACTTCTTCAACCGGCTGCGCCGCGTGGACCTCGGCGTGGAGCACGAGCAGGGCCGGCTCCTGCTGGAGGCGACCGCCCGCTACACGCAGACCCACATCAACATCGGTAACGGCGAGGGCGCGGTGCTCACGAACCGAATCAGCGGCACCGGCTGGATCATCGACCGAACCCGCTCGGACCTCTACCCGCAGTTCCTCGCCAACGGTGGGCTGGATTTCACGAATCCGGCCAACTACCGGCCGACTGCGAACGGGCTCTCCAACCAGAATGACCGGCAGATCCACGAGGTCGTCGAGGCCCGCGTCGACGCCCGCTACACCCTGCCGCTCGCCGCGCCCGTCTTCGCCAAGGCGGGCGTCCATTGGCGCGAACAGCACGTCGGCGTCCGCAGCGCCTCCCGCCGTTGGAGCTACACCGCTACCGGCCCGCTGCCGCACGATCCCAACCTGCTCACGATGGACCGCCGGATGACCGGCCGCGCGATCCCGCAATGGGAGGCCTCCTGGTTTATGCGCTCGCGCGAGGTCGCCGATCCTTCGCTTTGGCGCGAGGACCTCTACTTCCGCAACACCACCGGCTACACGAGTTACCGCGACGTGGTGGAGACCGTCACCGCGCCCTACGTGATGACGCAGGGCAAGCTGGGCCGTGAGGGCTGGGCCGGTCGCACCGGTTTCCTCGGCGGCGTACGCTGGGAGAAGACCGAGAATGAGGCCGATGGCTGGGTGCGTGCTCGCGCGCTTAGTACCGCCGCCCAGCAGGTGGCTGACCCGGCCGGGACCGCCCAGCGCGACTACGCGAACAACCGGCGGCAGATCACCGGTGATTACACCAAGGCATTTCCCAGCGTGCACGCTTGGCACGACTGGAACGCCAACCTGAAGACCCGCCTCAGCTGGTCCTCGAGCTTCGGTCGGCCCGCCTTTGGCAACCTGTCCCCCGCTGAGACCCCGAACGAGAACCAGCGGACGATCACGATCAACAATCCCTCGTTGCTGCCCCAGACCGCGCGCAACTGGGACGCGACGCTCGAATATTACTTCGAACCGGTGGGTAACCTCACGGTGGGATGGTTTCACAAGGAGATCCGGGACTACATCGTGAGCGGCATCGATTCCGGCACGGTCGGCACCAGCACGGATAACGGCTATAACGGGGAGTATGCGGGCTGGACCATCCTGAGTTCCGCTAACGCGGGCACCGCGATTGTGCAGGGCTGGGAGTTTAGCTATCAGCAGCAGTTCACCTTCCTGCCCGGCGCGCTTAAAGGCCTCAGCGGGATGATCAACTACACGCTCCTCGATACCCACGGCAACTATGGCGGAACCGGCCGCCGCGGGACCGGCCAGGTGGCCGGCTTCGTGCCGCGCACCGCGAATGCGAGCCTCAGCTGGCGTTACCGCGGGTTCAGCACGCGGCTGCTCGTCAACTACGCGGGCGAGTACCTACAGGCCTACAGCGCCGCCTCCGCCGCCCGGAACCTCTACCGGATGGAGCGTACGCTGGTGAACTTGGGCCTCGCCTACCAGTTGAGGCCAACGCTGAACTTCACCGTCGATATCGATAACCTGACCAACGTTCCACAGCGCCGCTATCGCGGGGTGCCCGAGAATATGGAGTACTACAATTACCCGGGCACAACGCTGACCTTCGGGATCAACGGGCGCTTCTGAGCGGTCCTGACTTCAGGGCGCGGACTTCTGCTGCGCCCTAGTCCAGTCTGCCACCACCTGCTCCAGCACCGCCAGAGGGACGGAGCCGGTGGTGAGGACCACGTCGTGGAAATCCGGCAGGGAGAAGGCGGAGCCGAGCGCCGTGCGGACCCGCTCGCGGATTTCGAGGATCCGCAGCATACCGATCATATAGGAGCAGGCTTGGCCCGGGTTGGTGATGTAACGCTCGACCTCGGAAGCGCTAATGCCGTAGGCGATCGCCTGTTCGCGCGTCCAGCCTTGGGTGTGGAGGCCCGTGTCCACCACGAGGCGTCGCGCCCGGAAGAGCTCCGAGCCGATAGCACCGAGTTTGCCCGCGGGATCGCCCTCGTACCAGCCCTGTTCGACGGCGAGCCGTTCCGCGTAGAGGCCCCAACCCTCGCTGTGCGCGCTGATCCCCCCGAAGGTGCGGCGCGCGCGGAAGCGGGGCAAGTCCCGCTGCTCCTGCTGGATGGCGAGCTGGAAGTGGTGGCCGGGCACGGCCTCGTGGTAGGCGAGGCTCCGCATTCGCGCCCCGTAGAAGAACACATTGCCCGGCAGGGGCACCCAGAAGATTCCGGGGCGGCTGCCATCCGTGGGGGGCACGGTGTAGTAGGCCGAGGAGACGCGCTCGGTCAGCGGGGGAACCCGCCGCACCTCGACCGGAGCCCGGGGGCGGCGATTGAAGAGTGCCTCGCTGCGCCGCTCGGCGTCGCGGATGTATTCGGTGTAGCGCGCGATCAGCGCTGCGCGCGGGTCCGTCGCCTCCACTAGCGGCCCCTGCGTCGCCTTCGCCATCCGCTCGTTGAAGGTGCCTTCCGTGTGGCCAAGCTGGCGCAGGATTACCTCGGCCTCCGCTTCGAGCCGGGCCACTTCCCGTCGACCAATGGCGTGGATCTCCGCCGCGCCCAGATTCGTGGTGGTGAACCCCCGCAACGCCGCCGCGTAGGCCTCCGCCCCCTTCGGCAGCCGGCTCCAGCCCGCTTCCTGGGCCGCGCCCGGGAGTACTTCCTCCACCCAGACCAGCACCCGCTGGTAGGCCGGCCGGATCTCGTCCGCCACCAGCGTGCGCGCCTTCGCCAGCGCCTCGGCCTGCGCGGCCGCCGTCAGCCCCTCGATGCCCTTCATCCGCTCGCCGAGCGTGGCGACGAGGGGATTCGCCGCCGGCGCGTGGTCGAGGAACATCCGCAGCTGCGTCTGCACGCGTTCCACGATGAACCGCGGCGGCACAAAGCCTCGTCGGGCCGAGCCGCGGGCCAGCTCCAGCCCCTCGCCGAGCCGTGGGGCGAACCGGTCCAGCCGCGCCAGATAAAGCGTCACATCGGACGGGCGGCGCCAACTGGCACGTTCGGTCAGCGACTCGACGAGCGCCACGTGAAGCCCGCGCCGCTGCTCAAACAGGGAAAGGTTCTGGTGATCTGCGTACGCGGCGGCCTCCACGACGCGCTCCAGTTGCCAGCGCAGCATCGCCGCGGAAACCCGCTGCGACGGCGTCATCCCGGATTCCGGCCAGCGGGCCAACCCGGCCAATCCCTCCTGTGCCAGCCGCAGCCGGCGATCCCTCCGCGCTTGCAGCCCCTCCGTCCAGAGCGCCCCGGCCTCCTCTTCGTCGCCGCTGCCCGCCGCCGCGTCCGAGTCGGCCGCGGCGGGGTCCCGGATCCAGTCGGCGGTCAGGCGATTTACCCAGCTCTCGAAGCTGTCGGGAGCTTCTGGGCGTTGGGCCGCGGGCAGGAGGGAGGCGAATCCGAAGAGCAGGGCAAAGGTGCGAGGGAACGACATACGATTGCGCGAACCGAAGCACAAAATCGTCCGCGGCCCAAGCTCGCTGGCGCCGTTCAGAGGTAGGGCAGGAAGAGTCGCGCGACCCCGTCGCGTAGCTTGGCCGGCAGCGAGCGCGTGGCCAACTGGGCGGCGGTGACCGGACGAGCGCGCCGCCGGCGGGTCTCCGCCGCCTCGGCCAGCGTGGCTCCGATTGCGGGATCAAAACCTTCCAGCACGAACTCGAAATTGAGGCGCAAGCTTCGCGCGTCCCAGTTGGCCGATCCGAGGAGAAACCAAGTGTCGTCCACGACCAGCAGCTTGGTGTGATCGAAGGGCGCCGGCTGGAACCACACGCGGCAGCCACCCTCGAGAACCTGCCACAGGTTGGCGCGCACCGCCCAGTCCACGTGGGGCAGATCCCCGCGGGCCGGCAAAATCACGTCGACCTGCACACCGCGGAGAGCCGCGGCATTGAGCGCAGCCAGAAGCGGGGCGTCCGGCAGGAAGTAGGGGGAGACGATCCGCACGTGGTGTTGCGCCGCGTGGAGGGCACCTTGCAGCACCCAGCGGAGCCGGTCCCCCCGCTCGTCTGGGCCGGCCGCGATGCCCCGCAGGGGCGTGTTGCCCGAGGGTTCCGGAGTGGGAAACCACGCCTCGCCTCGCAGGCTCTCACCGGTCACGAAATGCCAGTCCTCCGCAAACACCTCGCCGAGCTGCGCCACCGCTGGTCCGCGGAGCCGCGCGTGCAAGTCGCCGCCGGCCTTGGCCGGGGCGTCCGGCCGCCAGTAGCGCGCGTCAATGTTGAGGCCGCCGGTGAATCCGGTGGTGCCATCGACGACGAGGATCTTGCGGTGGTTTCGCAGGTGAATCGCGCTCCAGCGAGCCGGGAAGAGCGGAGGATTAAACACCCCCACCGTGACCCCCGCGGCGCGCAGCGCGGGCGCCGCACCGCCGCGGGTGAAGCGAACGTCAAAGTCATCGATCAGCACCCGGACCGCGACGCCCCGAACTCGGGCCCGGGCCAGGGCGGCGACGAACTCCTGGCCGATGCCTTCCCCGTCGAAGATGTAGGAGGCCAGCCCGATCGAGCGCTCCGCGCCGTCGATTGCCGCCAGCATCGCCGGATAGGCGGCCGCGCCCCCGTCGAGTACTTCGAGGGTGTTTCCACCGGTGAGCGGACGGCCCGCTACCCGGTCGAGCAACCGTTGGAGCCCCTCCCACGGTGCCCCCGTGGGCAGTCGCGCGGGGTAGTGGACCTCTGGGGAAAAGCGGGTGCGCCGCCCGGGCCGTCCGCGTAGCCGGCCGGCGCGGCGCTCCACCCGATTGATGCCCAGCAGCAGGTAGAGCAGGGGGCCCGCCACGGGAAGGATCCAGATCAGGATCACCCAGATCGCGGACGAGCGCGGATCCCTCTTGTAGAGGAGGGCGTGCCCCGAGGCCGCCAAAGCGATGGTTAGCAGCACACCGGCCAGCCACGCCTGCAGGGGGGCCTCAAGGCCGCCCTGCGCGGCGAAGGGAAGGGGAGTGGGGGCGGACATTGGGGCTCCGGACCCCGCCACCGTGCGGCCCGCCGGCACGCGAGTCAAAGGCGTCGTACCGGACCGGATTGCCGTTGACCCCCAGCGGGGGCCGCCGATTGATCGGGTGATGGTGCCGAGCGTGCTGATCGTCGACGACGAGAAACACACCCGCGAGGGTCTCCAGCAGGCGCTGGCGGAAAATTACGATGTGACCGTCGCCGCCAACGCGGACGAGGCCTTCAACCTGCTCGATAGCCAGCCCTATGATGTCGTCCTCACGGACCTACGGATGCCGGGCAAATCTGGGCTCAAGGTTATCGACAAGGCCCTCTCTCTGCCCCAGCGCCCGGCGGTGCTGATGATGACCGCCTACGGCAACATCGAGACGGCCGTCGAGGCGATGAAGCGCGGGGCAGTGGATTTCCTCACGAAGCCGGTGAACATCGAGCGGCTGGAGGTCCTGATCCAGCGGGCCCTAAAGACGCGCACCCTCGAGGTGGAGGTCCGCCAACTGCACGAGCGGCTCGACGATAAGTTCAACTTCGAGGGGATCATTGGTGGCTCGGGCGCGCTGCGCGAGGTTATCGAGCGAGTCCGGCTGGTCGCCCCCTCGCGGGCTACGATCCTGGTCGAGGGCGAATCCGGCACGGGCAAGGAGCTCATCGCGCAGGCCGTCCATCAGGCTAGCCCCCGCGCCCGTGGCGCCTTCGTCGCGGTGCATTGCGCGGCCCTTTCGGAGAACCTGCTAGAGAGTGAGCTGTTCGGCCACGAGCGGGGTGCGTTCACCGGGGCCACCGAGCGGCGGGTCGGGCGGTTCGAATCCGCGGACGGCGGAACGCTCTTCCTCGACGAGATCGGCGAGATCTCTGCCTCCACTCAAGTGAAGCTGCTGCGCTTCCTTGAAACCAAGGCGATCGAGCGGGTCGGCGGCTCCAAGTCGGTCGAGCTCGACGTGCGGCTGGTGGCCGCCACCAACCGCGACCTAGAGGCGATGGTCCGGCAGGGGCGCTTCCGTGAGGATCTCTTCTTCCGCCTGAATGTGATCCGTATCCGGATGCCGCCGCTGCGGGAGCGGGCGGATGATATCCCGCTGCTCCTCGCGCACTTTATTCGCCAGTTCTCCACCGAGAACGCGGTCCCGCCCCTCACGGTGGAGCCTGGAGCGCTGCGTACCCTCCAGCGCTACCCTTGGCCGGGGAATATTCGGGAGCTCCGGAATTTCTGTGAGAACGTGGTGGTCCTCCGTCGCGGCGGGAGCCTCACCGAGTACGACTTGGAGGCTAGGTTCCGTGGGGATACCCACGCGCCGGGGCCTCCGGTCAATGTTCTGGTGGCGCCGGGGGGGGGCGCGCCGGCGCCTTCGACTCCAGCCACGCCCTCGCTCTCGGTGGAGGAAAATGAGAAGCGGCTGTTCCGCGAAGCACTGCTCAAGTCCCGGGGTAACCGTACCCGCGCTGCCGCCTTGCTCGGCCTCAGTCGTCGCACGCTGCACCGCAAGCTCGCGCAATGGCCCGAGCTCGACGTGATTGATTAGGGCCCCGATGCCGCCTCAGACTTGATAGGTTTGGAGGGGCTGCGGATCGAGGACGCGGTCGGGGCCGAGCTGGCGCGTCAGCTGCTCCGCGAACCACGCCCGCGCCGGCGGATCGCCGTGCGTCAGCACGATCTTGCGCGCCTGCGTCTGCAGCACGAACTCAAGGAGTTCCTCGCGGTCCGCGTGGCCGCTGAGCTCGAAGCGCTCGACGTGGGCGCGCACCTTGGCCTTCACGTTGGCGGCGGCGAAGAGGAAATCCTCCCCGGGTTTGGTCGCCAGCAACTGCCCGCCGGGAGTGTCGGGATCGCAGAAGCCCACGAAGCCGATGGTGTGCTTGGCGTGGCCGAGCATCCCGGACGCCAGCACATAGCTCGGGGTCTTCTCCACCATCATCCCCGAGCTCACAACGTAGATGGAGCGGGGCGCAGGTTCCGTGCCGGGCTTCAGCTGCCGCGGCAGCGGCTTCACCTTGAGGTCCTTGAGGATATTCCGGTTGAACTGCACGTGCTTGGTCTTCCGGGCGATCTCGTCGAAGTAGTCCGCCAGATCGACGCCCAGCCCCCCGGTGTAGATCGTGCAGTCGGCGAGGCGGCCGAACTTACGGGCGTCGTGCAGGATCGCGAACAGCTCCTGCATCCGGCCCAGCGCGAAGACGGGCAGCAGGAGCGAGCCTCCGCGGTGGAGGGTGTCGTTCGCGGTCGCGACCAGCCGGGCCACCTCGTGCACCCGCTCCTTGCCCGCCGGGCGCTCGGTCGCGCCGCGGGTGGTCTCGGTCACGACAGTGTCAAAATGCCCCGCCGGGAACTTGGCCCCGGCCAGCGTCCGCTGGTTCTCGAAGAGTACGTCCCCGGTGAAGAAGATGCTGCGGTGCTTGTAGTGGAGCTCGACGCCGGCGGCGCCGGCCACGTGGCCCGCGGGATGGAAGATGATCTCGACCTCGTCGCGGCTGCCCCGGATACGCTTCGCTTGGCCGTAGGGGATTCCGGTCAGCCGCCGTGCGTGGCGGTCGATCTCGTCGTGGGTGAAGAGCGGGTAGTCGGGGATGTTCGCCTCTTCCTTCTGCCGCAGCATCACGTTGGCCGAATTGTGGAGCATCCGCTCGATCAGCATCCGGCTAGAGGTGGTCATCACCACCGGGGCCTGCTTCTGCTCGCGCAGCAGAGCGGGAAGGCTGCCAATATGATCCAGGTGGCAGTGGGTGATGATGATCAGATCCAGTTCGACCCCGCGCAGCGGCGAGAAGTCCGGCGTCGCCTTCCGGCCCACTTCTTTCGGGTTCAGCCCGCAATCAATCAGGATCTTCAGGTCGCCGAGTTGGATGAACAACGCGTTGGCGCCAATGCCGCCCGCGCGGTTCAGGTCGATTAACTTCATTCCAAACCAGCAAAGGGCAAAGGCTCGGCGGAAACCAGAACGAAACGCGGCCGCGCCGCATTTCCCGCAGCTAGGCTCAGCCGCCCGCCTCGTTTTCCCCGCGCGGAACCCGCAGTTCGAAGGGCGCCAGCATCACGCAGACGCGGCCCCCGTGGTCGTCAAGCCCGTGGAAGCTGCCGTGCACGCGGGCGTCCGCGCCCGTCACGTGGAAGCTATTATAGGAAAACTGCTCGCCCGGCGCGAGCCGTGGCGTCTCGCCGACGATGCGATCCCCCTCAATGACCGTGCGGCTACCGTCCGCGTTCTCGATCACCCACTTGCGTCCAAGGAGCGTCACGGTGCGGTCCGAGGCGTTGCGGATGGTCACGAAGTAGACGAAGGCGTGCGGCTTGTCCGGCGGGAGGCTCGCCCCGCCGTGGTGGTGGCAGAGGCGGTCGAGGTGGGCGCTGAGCCCGGGAAGTTCACTCGGCGGGGACACGTGTAAACCAATGACTCGCGCGCCCCGGGCCGCAAGCGGCCGCGCGGCTTTCGCGCTTGCTGCGCACGGGAGGGCAGGGAAAGAACACGCGTTTATGGCTAAATTCGCGCTCCTTTCGGTCTCCGACAAACGCGGCTTGGTCGCCTTCGCTCGCGACCTCGCCGAGCGGCACGGCTTCACCCTGCTATCCACCGGCGGCACCGCCCGCCTGCTCGCGGAGGCCGGCCTGCCGGTCACCGAGGTCGGTCGACACACCGGGTTCCCGGAGATTATGGAGGGGCGGGTAAAGACGCTGCACCCTAAGGTGCACGGCGGCTTGCTCTGCCGGCGCGACAAGGCAGAGCACCTCGCGCAGGCCGCGGCCAACGGCATCGACCTGATCGATCTCGTGGTCGTGAACCTGTACCCGTTCGAGCAAACGGTGGCTAAGCCTGACGTCGCGTTCGAGGAGGCGGTCGAGAACATCGACATCGGCGGACCATCAATGCTGCGCAGCGCCGCGAAGAACCACGAAAGCGTCACGGTGGTTTGCGACCCCGACGACTACGACTCCGTCCTCGCCGCCCTCGCGGCGGAGGCTTCCGCCCCGGAGGAGCTGGCCCGCTTGCGCCGTGCGCTCGCGCTTAAGGTGTTTCAGCGGACAGCCGCTTACGACGCCGCGATCGCCCGTTACCTCGAGAGCCAAGCCGAGGTTCCCGATCTGAATACCCTTGCCGGCTTCCCCGCCCGGTTGACCCTGTCTTGGCCCCGCGCGCAGACGCTACGCTACGGGGAGAACCCGCACCAGCGGGCCGCCCTCTACGGCTCATTCCACGATCACTTTCAGCAACTGCAGGGCAAGGAGCTCTCTTACAACAATCTCCTCGACATCACTTCCGCGACCCAGCTCATCGGCGAGTTTAACCGGCCCACGGTCGCGATCCTCAAGCACACCAACCCGTGCGGCGTAGCGAGTGCCGACACGCTGCTGGCGGCCTGGGAACAGGCCTACGCGACAGATCGCCAAGCGCCTTTTGGCGGGATCGTCATCGTGAACCAGACCCTCGACGGCGCGCTGGCCGGCGCCATAGCCGAGATCTTCACGGAGGTCATTATCGCTCCCCGGTTTAGCGAGGAGGCGCTCGCGATCCTCGGGCGGAAGAAAAACCTGCGCCTGATGGTCGCCAAGGAGGGGCTCCAAGCGGACGCCCTGCAAGAAATCCGCTCCGTGATCGGGGGCGTACTGCTCCAGGACGCGAACCGCACGCTGGGCAAGATGGACGAATTCAAGGTGGTCACCCGCCGCGCGCCGTCCCCCGCAGAGATGGCGTCGCTCCTCTTCGGCTGGAAGGTTTGCAAGCACGTGAAGTCCAATGCCATCGTCTATTGCGAGGGGGAGCGCACGCTCGGGGTCGGGGCCGGCCAGATGTCCCGCGTCGACAGTTCGCGGATCGCGGTGTGGAAGGCCGGCGAGGCCGGGTTGTCCCTCCAAGGCTCTGTGGTGGCCAGCGAGGCGCTCTTCCCGTTCCCCGATGGCCTGCTGGCCGCCGCCGATGCCGGAGCCACTGCGGCCATCCAGCCTGGCGGCGCGCTGCGGGATGCGGAGGTGATCGCCGCCGCCGACGCGCGTGGCATGGCGATGGTCTTCACCGGCTGCCGCCACTTCAAACACTGAGCCGGGCGCCGTCGTTGTTCCAGCGCCCGCCCTTGCCTCCCGCCGGAACCTGCCCACCGTCCGACGCAATCCGCGAATCCCAAACCACTATGTTCGACCCCGTCGCCAAGCTGCAGGAATTCATCCGCCATCCCAGCGTCTCCGCCGACTCGCGCTTCCGCGCGGGGATGCAGGGCTCCCAGGAGTTCATCTCCGGCCTGCTCGGCTCGATCGGCTTCGAGGTCGAAGTGGTGCGCACCGACCTCCACCCCATCGTCCTAGCCCACCGCGGGGGCGATCCCCGCTGGCCCCACGTCGTGATTTACGGGCACTATGACGTGCAGCCCGCGGATCCGCTCGAGCTCTGGCGCACTCCCGCCTTCGAGCCCACAATCATCGGGAACCGGATCTACGGCCGCGGGGCCGCCGACAACAAGGGCCCGCTGCTGACCAACGTCGCCGCCGTCGCGCAGGCGCTAGAGGAGGATCCCGCGCTTCCGCTCCGCATTACCTTCCTGATCGAGGGCGAGGAGGAGATGGGTAGCCCCAGCTTCCCGAAGTTCCTCGAGCGTTATGCGGACCGGCTCCGGCAGGCGGACTTCGTCTTCCTCTCAGATACGGCGCTACCCAATCCCGACCAGGTGGTTCTCACCTGTGGCCTGCGGGGGCTGGCCCTGTTCGACGTCCATCTCACTGGCGCCAAGGGCGACCTGCACTCGGGGCTGCACGGCGGGGTGCTGCGCAACCCGATCCAAGCCCTCGCGGAGATCCTCGCGACGCTCCACACGCCGGAGGGTCGCGTCAACGTGCCGGGATTCTACGACGACGTGCTGGACGTTCACCCGTGGGAGCGCGAGGAACTGCGCCGCCTCGGCACGGACGAGCGGGCCTACGCGGAATTCCTCGGCATTGATACGTTCTACACCACCCCGGGATTCAATCCCTTCGAGTCGTCCCGGTTTCAACCCACGCTTGAATTCAATGGGATCGGCGGCGGATACCAAGGCGAGGGGACCAAGACGGTCATCCCGAGTAAGGCGTTCGCCAAGATCAGCTGTCGGCTCGTGCCGAATCAGCGGCCGGAGCGGATTAAGAAACTGGTGATGGATACGATTCGCGCGCGCGTGCCGAAGGGCATCCGCCTCGAGTTCGTCGACCAGCACCAGGGCGATCCCTACGTGGTGGTGCCTCCGGGGCGGTCCAACACACCGCCGGACCAGTCACCGGTGCTCGCTCGCGCCTTCCAGGCCACGGAGCAGGCGGTGCGCGAGGTGTGGGGCCGCGCGCCGCTGTACCTCCGCGAGGGCGGCAGCGTGCCGATCATCTCGGACATCAAGCGGGTGACCGGGCTCGACTCGGTGATGATGGGGCTGTTCCTCCCCGAGGACAACCTCCACGCCCCCAACGAGAGCTTCAACCTCGACGTGATGCGCAAGGGGACCGAGACGACCCGGCGGATGCTCCGCGCGCTCGCGGGCCGGGCGTGAGCGCCTAGCCGGCGAGGCGGAAGAGCCGGCGGGCGTTCTCGTACCGGATCTTCCGCTCCACGGCTAGGGAGGGGGACAGGGCCTTCACCTGGACCAGTTGTCGGGCGCCGGAGCATTGCACCGGCACCGCGTTCACGTCGGTGCAGTCGCTGCCGTAAAGCAGCTTGTCCTGATGCCGCTCGAGGAACGCACGCCCGTGCTCGGGATCCCGGGCGAACGCGTTCAGGCCCGAGCCCGCCGAGAGGTCAGCGAAGAGGTTGGCATAGTCTCGCAGGTAGCGGTCCGTGAGGCCGCCGGGCTTGACCTTGCCGCGGGGGTAAAGGTTGCGCGGATCATCGACGTTGGCCGCGTCGATGTTGGCCCACCAGGTCTGGGCGTGACCGATAAAATTCGTGCGCGGATGCTGCTCCAGCATCCGGTGGAAACGATCAAAACCGTGGTTGTAGCTGCCGGTCTGCCAGTGGAGTAGGATCGGCACTCCGAAGTCGGCGGCTAGGGCGTAGAGCCGCCGCATCGCGGGCGCATCGCACTCCACGCCGAACTTCTGCTCGCCAATGATCACCGCCCCTAGCTTGAGGTACTTCTCGATCACCGCCGGCGCGTCCTCGAGGTCGCTTACCTCGTTGGCGCCGAAGAAAAACTCCCCCGGATGCCGCCGCGCGATAGCGAGGCAGTCGTCGTTGCCCGTACAGGTGCTATCCAGCCCGTTGGCTCTGCCCTGGTGGGTCGACACCCGCGCCACCGGACGCCCCGAGGGCAGCAGAATGGTCTGCGTGGCACCCAGCGCCCGCTGGTGGCCTACCAGATCGCCATCTTGCCGCGGACGCGGCAGCACGGGCGCGTAGGTCACCTTGTCCCGGCCGCCGCCATAGTTGGTGTGCTGGTGGATGTCCACCAACGGGAGCGGAGGGGATTCGGCGGCTGACACGAGGGAGCCGGCGATCAGGACCGTGGAGGAGCGCAGGAGAAATTCCCGGCGGGAAAGCGGGAGTGAAGGGGCGGGAGGCATTGCCGCGTTCTCGCGGCGGCGCGGGCTGGGGGCAAGGTCGTTCCACCCAGCCCGGGATTGCATCCGGCGCGGAGAACGCCGTACACCTCTCCCGCTTACCCATATGAGATCCCCGCTCCCCCTCCTCCTCGCGATCCTGACGATCGCCGCGCCCCTCGCCCACGCGCAACTGCGGCTCCCCGCGATCATCAGCGACGGGATGGTCCTGCAGCAGCGGCAGTCGAATCCGATCTGGGGTTGGGACACTCCCGGCACCTCCGTGACAGTCACCTTCGCTGGACAGACGCACCGCGCCGCCGCGGGCGCCGACGGACGCTGGACCGTCCGCCTCGCCCCCTTACCTGCCAGCGCCGAGAACCGTGCGCTGACGATCGCCGGTTCCAGCCAGCGGGCCCTCCAGAACGTGCTGGTCGGTGAGGTCTGGATGTGCTCCGGTCAGTCGAATATGCAGTGGTCGCTCGCGCAGTCGTACCACGGCGACCTTGAGGCGCTGGCCACGGACCTTTCGCAGGTGCGCCTGATCTCCGTGCCGCAGGTCGGCACGCAGGAGTTGCAGACGGACTTCAAGGGCAAGTGGGAGGCGGCCTCGCCTACGACTACGCCCTCGTTCAGCGCGGTCGGACTGCTCTTCGGCCGCTACCTGCATCAGGTGCTCAAGGTCCCGGTCGGGCTGATCGACAACGCGTGGGGCGGTTCCGCCGCCGAGGCTTGGGTGCGCCGCAGTTCTCTGGAGTTGGATCCCCGTTTCGCCGCGGAGATCGAGGGCGCCCGCAGTCAGGAGGCGAAGCTGCTCTCCGCTGAGGGCCGTGCGGCATTCGAGGCCTCCCTGCAGAAGCACCGGGACGACGCCGCGAAGGCCAAGGCCGCCAAGAAGGCCGCCCCCCGCGCTCCCCAGGACTGGCTCACGGGGAACGCCCGGCCGGGCAACATCTTCGCCGGCGTGGTGCACCCGACGCTCGGCTACGGGATGAAGGGCGTGATCTGGTACCAGGGTGAATCCAACGCCGGCCGCGCGCACGCCTACGCCACCCTCTTTCCCTTTATGATCGAACAGTGGCGCAAGGAATGGGGCCAGGGTGATTTCCCCTTCTATTGGGTGCAACTGGCCGACTTCCGCGAGGAGAAGCCCCGGCCCGGCGAGAGCGATTGGGCCGAACTGCGCGAGGCCCAGACGAAGACCCAGCGCCTGCCCAACACCGGCCAGGCCGTGATCATCGATGTGGGCGAGGGGCGCGACATCCATCCCCGCAACAAACAGGAGGTCGCCGCGCGCCTTGCCCGGATCGCCCTCGCCCGGGACTACGGGCGGACCCTCCCGCACCGGAGCCCGGAGTTCCGCGCCGCGCAGTTCGAGGGCGGCAAGGCGGTCGTCACCCTCGACACCTTCGGTAGCTCGCTGCGCGCCTTCGATGTCGCGGAGGTCCGCGGTTTCGCGCTCTGCGGCGAGGATCGCGTGTGGCACTGGGCCATCGGGAAGATCCTCGGCTCCGATCGGGTCGAGGTCTCCAGCGCGCAGGTGCCCGCCCCCGTGGCGGTCCGGTACGCGTGGGCCGACAATCCGGTCTGCAACCTCTACTCGGCGGACGGTTTGCCCGCGACGCCCTTCCGCTCGGACGA
>Ga0315905_10004038_pt1 | contig 15031 bp, 13 predicted proteins | sample LakEriMetagenome_5_FD_203522 | JGI IMG/M metagenome (GOLD analysis project Ga0315905, IMG submission 203522) | Freshwater fungal communities from buoy surface, Lake Erie, Ohio, United States - Buoy 4 MA121 | ecosystem: Environmental > Aquatic > Freshwater > Lake | place: USA: Lake Erie, Ohio... | reverse complement strand
TAGTTGAGGTTACAGACAATAATTGTATTGACAGAGAGGTAACCAAATTAAAACCAACCCATGTCATTATTGAGGCTTTATGGGTTGTACCTCAGAAGTTTGAAGTGTTAACAAAGTTACACCCAAAAGTTGAGTGGATTATTAGATTACATAGTGATATTTCATTTTTAGCAAATGAAGGAATTGCTATTGATTGGATTTATGAATATTTGAAATATGATAATGTTAAGATATCTGCAAATGATTGGGAAACCAACTTTAACTTTGAGTTATTAACAAATAAACAATTTGTTTATTTACCAAACTATTATCCTGTTGGATTCTTTAACAAAAACAAACCAAAACCTGACACTAGAAAAGTAATTAATGTTGGTTGTTTTGGGGCGGTTAGACCACTCAAAAATCAGTTAATCCAAGCTGTTGCGGCAATTGATTATGCTGACACATATGGTAAAAAGTTGAAGTTCCACATCAACACAAAAAGAATTGAGGGTAGGGGAGAACCGGTGTTAAAAAATTTAAGGGAGTTATTTGAAAACAACCCAAGACATGAATTAGTAGAACACGGCTGGCTAACTCATAGTGAATTTATTGACCTGATACAAACAATGGACATTGGACTCCAAGTATCATTTAGTGAAACATTTAATATTGTGTCGGCAGATTTTGTTAACAACAATATCCCTGTGGTTACATCAGACGAAGTTGAGTGGGTTAATCCGGTGTATTTTGCAAATCCGTCAAAAGTTAGTAGTATCGTTTCAAGAATGAGAAGAGCGATACTGGCATCAAGATTTAAACTTAACTTTTTAAATAAGTTAAGCCTTTGGTACTATTCTTTTAAATCAGAGAAAATTTGGACAAAGTACTTCTATTGATAAAGTGTTATTAGTTGATATATTTTTTATACCGTTTAGGTATAAACAATAATTCTTTTATTTTATGGAAATGTTTTATTTCACTTTAGGTGTGCTTACGATTATTGCTTTGACATTGGTTGGGGTGGTAGTTTTGGGGATGAGTAAAGTTCAAAAACTCCAAAGAGAGATGATGAGTTACAAAGAACAGTACAGATGGGATTTTGAAAATAATCATCGTCGTTTTGAAGAACAACAGAGGATAACTCAAGAAAGATTCTCGGATTTTTACAGAGATTTTGACAAACTTCACCAAGAATGTACAAGTTACACCGACAAAAGAATTGATAAAGTGATTTATCAATACAAAGAAAAAGAAAGTTAAAAAGAAAACCCCTCCGAAGAGGGGTTTTTTTATATTAAAGAATATTTATATAAAAAATTAATAATATGAAAAAAATAGTTAGACTAACAGAATCGGATTTAAATAGAATTGTTAGAAGAACAATTATGGAAATGGAAGGTTCTTCGGACAAATTGAATCCTCCTGGGTTTGACTTTTTGGGAGAAAAGGGTAATAACGAAGTTTACGGTCAAAAGCACGGTAGATTTAGAATCTTATTAATGGTAACACCAAAACAAACCAGTGAATCTGAAGATTTTTTTTATGTTAAATGTCTAGTTCAGTTAGTAGGTGGTGAATTACTTGATGTTGGTGAACAGGAATTTGGTAAGTCAGTACATAAAATATCGGGTAATGATGACGTTATGTTAAAAAAACTAATTCACTCAGCAAAAAATTTGGGTGAGTTTAGAGTGTCATACGACAATACCCCCAGAATGAGATAAAATATTTATATAAAAAAACCCCTCCGAAGAGGGGTTTTTAATTCTTATACATTTTTATGGAACGTTTATTATTTGTTCATTTTTTTCCAATACGCACTTGGGACAGTAAAATCCGGATTTATCACTATTATTTCATCAGAAATATTATATTTTTCTCTATAATCTTCCACGGCTTTTCTACATCTATGTAAACCCCAATCATCTATTATACAATAACCACCAACCGATAAATTTGGATATAATGACTCCAATACATCTATTGTTGATTCATACATATCACCATCCAATCTAAGAACCGATAATTTTTCTACAGGTGGAGGAAACATTGTATCCTTAAACCAACCTTTTATAAAGACCACCGAATCATCCAAAGGTGCAAAATGTTCAAAATTACTTTTAACTTGTTCTAAACTAATCTTTAAATGGTCGTATGTCCAATGCTCATCCCCACTATCTACGGGACATTTGTCAATATTTGGTTTCGGTAAACCCTCAAATGAATCGGCCACATAAACCTTTTTATTAGAACCTAAAGTTTTTATTACATGATGAGCAAATATACAACCACCACCTTTCCATACTCCCGTTTCTATGAAATCACCTTCTATATTATTTTCAATAACATCTTGTAAACACTCTTTTATATTATCCATAACAATTGGTTGTAGCATTGAATAATCATGTAAACCTTTCCCGTCTGGCGCGATTAATATGTTTTTTAGTTTTTCTAAATATTCTGAATTTTCCATAGTTTTTGTATTAATTAAATTTCAAAATTACAACCGTAAATTTTTAAAAGTTTTTGTTTAGGTTTTATATCTATAGATATCTGTAAAAAAAGTAAAATACCTATTTTTACAAAAAAAACCTTACCATATGGTAAGGTTAATTTGGTGGAGGTATGGGGAGTCGAACCCCTTCCTACTCATCTTAACTACTAAGCCCTACATGTTTAGGTCAACATCGATTCTCAATGTTCCGAAATATTGGTTTTTGAGCTCTCAAAACCACAAACGAGTTGTGTTTCTTTTAGGGTAGAAACCACACCACAGTACGAGCTTCTGTTCCAAGGTTATATGCTTACCGACCCGTTTTGTATCCCAATCCTAGATTAGGCTACTGAAATGTTCTCTTCAGTACGGATAAGACCAACTGCAGAGAGTTTGTTGATAACGTTGCCGTTTATCGTGTGAACCAGTTTTACAAGGTTAGTTCAGCCTCGACATGCTCCGAGTAATTAACTATGCTAGTCAATTCCAAGTTACCCCCATATTTCAAATAACGATGGTACAAAGATATAAATAGTTTATCGGTAATCCAAGTATTTATATAAAAAGTTTTTAATGGAATTATATCAGGCACTTGTACAATTTCGTGATTCGGACATTGACCCTATGTTTGTTAGGGAGGCGGATGATGACAATGTTGTAAAAATAATAAAAGTTGCTAAAAATAGAGGTAAATCTTTGGTTGAGCTACGTTTTACCGAAGAAGAATTTATGAAAATTTTTATTGATGATGAAAATGATAACTCTAATACCAGTGGAATAATTGCTGCTTGTGAAAATAAATATTCGAGTAATTTATTTGTCGACTCACATTGGGGTATGGACGAAATGAGAGGAGGTTATCCATTTCATTATTTTAATGAAGAAAATACACAGTTATTAAGAAATATTTTAAAATTAGTTAATCCATCTCTCGCTAATTTTGAACTTAGGAATACTGAAGATGCTGGTGCTTTTTTTTCTAAAGTTTTTGAGAGGGAATCTGATGATATTGCGGATTACTATGCGAATTATTATGATGAGGCGCTTAAGGTTGGATGTTTGAATTATGTCAATCAAAGATTATGTGGAAAGTTTGACAATTATGGTATTATGGAAAAAAGTTGTCGAGAACATTATGTAACCACAGTAGATTTTTTAATTGATTTTTGGGACTCTACGGGAACACCACATGATGAAAGTATTATAGTAATGTTTAAAAATTTTGTATCTAAAAATAATTTGGAGTTTGATGAAGATTTATGGCAGGATTACTGGGATTATTGGGATGGTAATAATTGGGATGGAGATTCATTTAATAGAGAGGTTAATAGAATTTTGGATAGATTATATAATAGATTAACCGAAGATATGGAACCCGAAGAATTGGAAAACATGAAAAAGTTCTATGTGATGATGGACAAATTAAATATTCAAATTGGAAATTGGAGCGCATTCCCAAAACAAAAAACATTTGGTAAATTGGACCTGAACAAGATTTTCCAAGTTTCGGATTTTGAGGATGGTAAAATAAAAGTTTTATATAAAAAAGATAAAAATAACTATTACGACGTTCAAAAAATGTTAATTCCTATAGAAGATTTTGCCAATTTCTTATATCACCCCGAATTATTCTAAATAAATTTTATTTATCAAAAATATTGGCCTATCTTTGTCGTTATGACAAAAGACCTAAATTTACTTAAATCAGTTTTATCTGTACCAACCAAAACTTATCAAGAAGAATTGATGATTGAGTTTTTAATTGATTGGTTAGAGCGAAACAATATTGAGTATTCAGTAGATGAACATTGGAATGTTTATGCCACCAAAGGTGAGATTGATAAACATTCTTATTACCCTTGCGTTGTCGCCCATACTGATACCGTACATAACATTGATGTAATCAATATACGTGAGGAGGAATTAAAGAACGCACAAGGTCAGATTCGACCATCTTTGAAGGCGTATAATGACTTCGGAAAACCAACTGGTATTGGTGGCGATAATAAGTGTGGAGTTTTTGCTTGTTTGGAATTGTTAAAAGAACTTCCCGTATTAAAGGCGGCATTCTTTGTATCAGAAGAAACAGGTTGTCACGGTTCAAGAAAGGCAGACCCAAATTTCTTTGAAAACGTCGGATACGCAATTCAATTCGACGCTCCATTCAATTGGATGGTCACTGAATACAGCATGGGAGTTAAGTTGTTTGATAAGTCAGACGATTTCTTCAAGAAATGTGATGAAGTTTTGAATGAATCATTCGAAGGACGACAAAAGTATGGTTCCCATCCATATACTGATGTATATGCCTTGAGAAGCAAGTTTGATTTTTCTTGTATCAATATCTCAATCGGATATTATGATTATCACACACCTGAAGAATATGTTGTAATTGAAGATGTATTCAGTGGAATTGACGCTGGTAAAAAAATGATTGAAAAATTGGGTAACAAAAAACACAAGGCCTCGATTGTAAAAGAAAAACAATTTTTGCTTTTTTAAGATATTTATTAAAAAAAATATTATGGCGAAAGTTATTAAACTCACAGAATCGGATTTAGAAAATATTGTAAGAAAAGTAATAGAGGAACAAGAAACCCAAGAAGGTGTTTTTGACCCTTTGGTTAACGCGGCTCAAGGTCTAAAGGGTGTTTGGAGAGGAGAAGGATATGACTATTTCAAATATTTGAGCTCATTGAGAGGTTTAACTCGTAAGTTAAAAAAACTTGACGCTCCAAATGTTAAAATAATGGCTCAATTAACCGATTTGAAAAACAAGGTTACTATTTCAAAAATGCCAGCGGCAAAAAAACAAAATCTTATAAATACGATAGATAAAGCGATTGCTCATTTCAATGCCTATTCAGGTTTGATTAACACAATAGAACAATTAGCTTCACAAAAATTAGATTAAAAAAAAGGGGTCTTATGACCCCTTCTTCTTTCTTGCCTTTTTAGTCTCGGTAATTTTGACATTACCTTCTTCCGCGACTAACTCATATTCCTTTTCTTCGGATATGTTTCCTTTTAATACTTCTTCAGAAATATAATCTTCTATTTTATCCTGAATTGCTCTTTTGAGTGGACGAGCTCCATATGTTTCATCAAAACCAACTTCAGAGATTAAATCTACGATTGAATCCGTGAAATTAATTTTGTATTTCAAACCATTCAATCTATTAGACAATTTATTCAATTCAATTTTAACAATCTCGGCAATTTGTTCTTTCTTAAGATTATTGAAGACAATTATTTCATCGATTCGGTTAAGGAATTCAGGTGCGAAGAATTTCTTCAATTCTTTTTTCAATATATCCCTTTTGTATTCTTCTTCAATGTAAGAATTTGTTGCTGATTTGAATCCAATACCCGTACCAAAATCTTGTAACATTTTAGCCCCAATATTTGAGGTCATAATGATGACACAATTTTTAAAGTTGATTTTTCTACCCAAACCATCGGTGATATGACCATCATCCAATACTTGTAACAGTGCTGAAAAAATATCTTTGTTTGCCTTTTCAATTTCGTCAAACAATACTACAGAATAAGGTTTGTTTTTTACTTGTTCTGTAAGTTGTCCTCCTTCATCATAACCAACATACCCAGGAGGAGCTCCAATCAAACGAGAGATTGTATGTTTTTCTTGGAATTCTGACATATCAACTCTGATAAGGTTGTCCTCACTACCAAATATTTCTTTGGCAAGTTGTTTTGCGAGCAATGTTTTGCCGACACCAGTAGAACCCAAGAATATAAATGACCCAATCGGTTTGTTAGGGTCCTTAATACCCAAACGATTTCTTCTGATTGATTTTGAAATTTTGATTACCGCTTCTCCTTGACCAATAACTTTTCCTGAAAGATTTTTCTCTAATTCTGTCAGTAATTTTGTTTCATCGGAATTTAATTTTGAGATTGGAATTTTGGTCATATTTGACACAACTTCATAAACCAATTCTTCGGTTACATCTCGTTTTGATAACAACAAATCACTTTCAAATTTCTTTTTTTCATCTTCGAGTTTTGATAGGATTTTCTTTTCCTTATCTCTCAAATTTGCAGCTTCCTCATAGTTTTGTTTTTTAACAACATCTAACTTTTGTTGTTTAATATCCTGTGCCTGTTTCTTCAAATCATCAATAATCTCTGGCATCTTAATCTCAACTTGACTACGAGCACCAACTTCATCAATGATGTCAAATGCTTTATCAGGGAACTCACGGTCTGTAATATATCGTTCGGCCAAATCAACACATAAACTTAAAATTGGGTCTGAATATGATACCTTGTGGTATGTTTCATATTTGTCCTTTGTGTTTTTTAGAATTTGAAGTGTTTCTGCCTTTGTTGCGGCATCCACAACAACTTTTTGGAAACGACGCTCAAGTGCCCCATCCTTCTCAAAGTTTTTACGATATTCATCATTGGTTGTTGCCCCAACACATTGGATTTCACCACGAGCAAGTGCCGGTTTGAAGATATTAGAAGCATCTAATGAGCCCGATGAGTTGCCGGCTCCCACAATAGTGTGAATTTCGTCAATGAATACAATAATATTTGGGTTACTTTGTAACTCCTCAATAATCACCTTCATACGTTCTTCAAACTGACCACGATATTTTGTACCGGCGACAATCGAAGTCATATCTAAAGATACAATTCTTTTGTCTTGTAGATTTCTTGGGCAATCTCCTTCAAAGATTTTAATTGCTAATCCTTCAACAATTGCGGTTTTACCACAACCTGGCTCACCAATAATAATTGGATTGTTCTTTTTTCTTCTTGAAAGAATTTGGGCTATCCGTGTGATTTCTCGTTCTCTACCAACCACAGGGTCAATCTTACCTTGTTCTGCAAGTTTAATTAAATCCCTACTAAAATTATCTAGTACAGGTGTTCCACTATCACTAGTTTGTTTTGATTTTTTTCCATCATTATCCGCAGATTCTATCATAACTGTTTTTTTTCTAATAATAACCATTATTTTTTAAAAAAAAAGTTATGGCAATACTCAAAGAAGAAATTATTGGTACAAAGATTATCAACGAGATTCAGTCAAGTAATATTAAGAAGACCGAATATGATACCGAAACTAAAAATCTACTTGTTACATTCAATAACGGAGCAATTTATGAATACCAAGAAGTGCCCCACCAATTGTATACTCAATTCAGAATGAGTGAATCACAAGGTAAATTTTTTAGTGGTAAAATCGCAAAGACGTTTAAATACAAAAAATTTTAATAATTAACTCTACTCAAATATTTATTGGGGATGAGTAATTTAAAAAGGATTTTATCAAGTTTTAAAGTCAGGGAAGAACTTAATCCAAAAGTTTGGACCAAAATTAATGGTGAAGTCAAAATGAGACCTAATGTTAGACAGTCTCTATTAGATATTGCCAATGATTTCATTGAATTTTTAAAAGTAGATATTGTTGTAACAGATGTCATAATGACCGGCTCATTGGCTAACTATAATTGGTCAAATTTTTCAGATGTTGATTTACATGTAGTTGCTGATTTTAGTCAGTTTAAAGAAGAACAATTAGACTTGTATAAAGAACTTTTCACATTGAAAAAAACTTTATATAATGAAAAACACGATATAACTATCTATGGTTATGACGTGGAATTATACGTTCAGAATGAAACTGAAGCTCATTTTAGTAGTGGCGTATATTCGGTATTATTTGACGAGTGGTCTAACAAACCAAAAAAAGAAAATGTTGAAATAGACAAAGAGTTAATCAAAACCAAGTCTGAAAAGTGGATGGAGATTATCGATGGTGTAATTGAAAACGCATCTGATGAGCCATTTGAAAAAGCCAAAGAACTTATTAAAAAGTATAAAGATAAGTTAAAAAAATATAGGACTTGCGGTCTCGAAAAAAACGGGGAATACTCTGACGAAAATTTGGTTTTTAAAGTTTTAAGAAGAAACGGGTATATTGAAAAACTACATAATTTTGCAGATAAATTAGTAGATAAGACATACACAATAAAAGAAGGTACCACAAGTATTGGAGGTCCTTTTAAAACGGATATTGAAAACGGTCCGTCAAATCACGGTAAAAGAGCGTTTGGTAATTGGCAATCAGATAATGCTTGGGATATTTTTGCACCTCCTGGTAGTGTTGTTAATTCATATACTGAAGGAAAAGTTACCAAAGTAAGAAATTCAAATAAAAGGTCGGGTAAAGTTTTTGGTACACAAGTATCGATTAAAGGTATAAATGGGTTTCCTGATATTTTCTATACCCATTTGAAAAATGTTAAGATTAAACCTGGTGATGTTGTAAATCTCGGTGATTATATAGGGGAGGTTACTGAATGGTGTAAAGATGAATCATGCACTGAAATGCATAGCGGAACACACGTACATCTTGGATTACCTAAAGGAGAACATTTAAGGGAATTGTTGAAAAATTCCGATAAAATATTTACAGGTTCTGAATCAAGTAATTATAGTGATTCATCAGGAGATGAAAAAAGAGAGGTGGAATCTTTAATACCTGAGGATGCAAAAGGATTTATTGATGATTTAAAAACATTATTAAATTCAAAAACCACTTTGACCAACATGAAAAAACTCGGTAAAACTATACCGTATGATAAAAATGTTGAGACCTTACAAACCGCATTACAAATATTGGGATTTTCCCTACCAACTTGGGGAGTAGACGGAAAATTTGGAAATGAAACTGAACAAGCGGTTAAATCAGCCCAAGAAAAATTGGGTAAGGAACCCAATGGAGTTGCTGACCCTGAAATAATTAAATTAGTTGTATATAATGTCGCTGAAAACGTTTTAAAAAACAAAGATGTTTTAAAAAAAATAAAAAAAACTAAAACACAAGAATTACCAGCTGACTCAGTAGAAAAAGAAAGTAATGATGTAACATCTACAACTGATAGAGAGTATACCATTATAAGACCACAAGGATATACAGGAAATAGAGTTCACGTTTTATTTGGTGGTGCTCATACATCAGGGTACTCAAAAAATAGTGCAAGACCTGACGCTATAAAAAAATATATAAATGTAATGACTCCATACGCTAACAATATTATCATAGTCGTTACACACCATATGAATACTTTGGGTAATGTAAGAGCCTATGTTAAAGAAAAATTTGGTGGTGAAGTCACATCAATTGCCGGATTTTCACAAGGTGGTAGAGAAACTTGGGAACACGCAGGTGATAGTACATTAAGTTTGGTCGGATTAATAGACCCGTCAACATATGCAACAGGAATATCTTTTGGAGCTAACACCATTCTATATTGTGACCCAAGAAATTGGGGAACAAGTGGATTTTATGGGCAAACAAGACGTAGATTAGAATGGTATTGTGAAAATAAAAATAGATACGGAGGAAAAGTTGTTTGTTTCAATCAGGGAGGTACACACATGAATTTCAAAATATTGAAATCATTTTATGAGCAGTATGGAAGTAAGATGTAATGTAAATTTTTACATTTCTGATATATTTATATAAAAATAATTTTCAACACAAAAAAACAAAATGGGAAAACTTAAACCAGTTGGTAGTGAAAAACTACAAGGTATGGATAAAATTAATCGAATGATTGAGATTGCTCGATATAAAGAAAACATACCAAAACCAATTAATGAGGACACTTCTGTTGAATATAAAAGGTTATTACCTGATGGATATACTTATCGAATAGATAAAGAAAAAAACGGTTATGTTATTGTTAAAGGCATCAATGAATCATCTATGGATTATGTTGAGCCTATGAAAAATAGAAAATATTATTCTTCATATTCAGGAGCATTTAAAAGATTAAATTTAATCACTAAGGAAGTTAATAACTTGGTTGGGAATGATAAAAATGTTTCATTATTCACTGAAAGTGATGAGGATGTAAAATATTTTTTAAAAACATCAATGGATGTTGCTGAGCAAGCGGCACCCGCTCCGGCGCCAGCCCCCGTACCTGCCCCCGCTCCAGCACCTACTGAAGAACCGGCACCTGAAATGCCTGAGGAACCAATAGAGCCTGAAATGGATGCAGAACCTGAAATGGATGCAGAACAAGACGAAGAAATTGTGACATTCAAAACCATTCAGAAATTAACGGGTAAATTGGCCCAAAAAATTAGAACACTTGCGGCTGACGAAGAAAACCCAATGTCATCAAAAGACATTAAGTATGTAATTAATTCTGTTTTATCGGCATTTGATTTGAATTTATTAGATGAAGAAGACAGAGATGAAATCATGGGTAAATTCGAAGGTGAAGAAATGGCGGGTGATGAGATGGGAATGGAAGATATGGGTGATATGGGTGATGAAGAAATACCTGCGGATGAAATGCCGGCTGAAACACCTGAAGAAATGATGGAAATGGCTGACGCGTATGAGTCAGAAGCACCTGAAGAACCAAGGGTACCAAAAATTAAAGGACATGGAATTGAAGATAACCATGCTTTGAAGGTTGAAGACATGATTGAAGGTTTGTTTACGGAATCAAAAGTTGACCAAATTCTAAAAAAATATTTCAATGTAAGTGAAGAAGAAAAAGTAATCACTGAACAAAAGAAAAATAGAAAAAAAGAAATGATTCAAAATATAAACAGATTAAGTGAAAATGTTGAGCAAGAAGTTATGTCACGTAAATTGATTAACAAATTTTCTGACGCTAAATTACTTGGCAGAACAAAGAAAAAAGATTTAGTTTTTGAAATAAATGAATCAAAAGTTAGAGTAACACCAAAAGGTGAAATTCTATGAGTTATTTGATTTATGTAAATGAGTTAGGTCCAAACTATAAGGGAGACAACATTTATGAGTTTATTTTCTCGGATAGTATGGACGGAGTTTGGGGTGACTCTTGGGAATCAAAACCGTCAAACGGTTATCCATCACCACCGGACTTAGAATTTATAAAAAAGGTAGGAGTTCTAAAAAACGATACAATTAGTATGTCAGTTATTCAGAACTCCGATTTTTTTTCTATGATAGACGCAATTGACGGAGTTATTGCCCTATCTTGGGAGAACGATAGTGAAGAAGTTAATTTCGATACGAAAAAAAGATTAGTTTTTCGTTTCGGAGAAAAAGAAGAAACGGTTAAAAATAAACTTTACGAACGAGATTTAGTATTAGAGTTCGAAAAAAAAGTGGTTTATGAACATTGAAAAAAAAATATTAAGATTATTGGAACATGGGTTCAATACATCTACATTAGCGGACCTGAAACCAAAGCAGATTGAAGCGTTATATGATAGATTGGTTGAGGCTAAAGAAGAAAACAATGAAACGGTGATGGTTAGTAAAAATAATCCTGCCGAAATAGAAAATTTAAAAAAAACAAATAAAACTTTCGAAGTTTATGAAGATAACTCTCCTTTTGAAAAGGACGCGGAACAAGATTACACAGGGCAAGAAGGGCCTCATGACGCTAGTGATATAGCTCCTGATGGTATGGATGATGATTCTGACAATGACAGAAATATGGTTGGTCAAACTGAATCACAAATCGAAGAAAAATTTGAATCCAAGAAACAACAGAAATATTTCTTCGCAAAATGTGGTGATGGTAAAACTAAAGAACAAAAAAAATGGTGTAAAATGGCAAAAGAATTTGCCGACTCAACCAAAAACTTTAGTAAATTACCTGAAAAAAAAGATGAAACAAGTGAAGAATTCTCATTCAAGGATTATTTGGGTAAAGTAGGTAGTGTAGTGGCTTCAAATATGGCAAAAAATGTTAAACCAACTTTAAATCCCGGGTTTTCAGGTAAATTAGAAGAAAGTATTATGAATATGATTGATAAACATATCACCCCAAAAATGACAAAAAAAGATTTTATTAAGACAATTATGGAAGCGGAAAGGGAAGTTGAAACACCGGTTAAACCCGATGTTAAACCTGAAAGACCAAGACCTGCAACTCCATATCAACCAAAACATAAACCAGCTCCAAAGGCGGGTGAGAGAGAAGTTGAAACACCGGTTAAACCTGACGTTAAACCTGAAAGACCAAGACCGGCTACCCCATATCAACCAAAACATAAACCAGCTCCAAAAGCAGAGGATATCCCACAGTGGTTAACATTCGATGCGATTGGTATTAATTTGAAGTAAAATGAGCTTTAATCCTAATATGAAAAAAACTTTAGAGACGAAAACTAAATTGGAAAAAAAATTAGTTACTGAAGGTCTAACAAAAAAAGAAAAAGATACTTTGAAAAAGTTGAAAACAAAAATTAATGAAGCTCCAATCGATTATGAAGGACCTGAAAGAATGGACCCAAATATCGAAAGAAAAATTACAAGTAGAGACACTCCATTTTCATCTAATCCGGCAATGCCAACAGGTGACCGTGATTTTGTTGAATTGGTTTCATCTAAAAGATTTAAGGATTCTGTAGAGAATGTTGGTCGTTATTTAGGTACAACAGCTCCTTTACAAGGTCGTAATCCTTTGATGCAACTTATGGGAATGGCGATGCAATCCCTACAACAAGTAATGAGAATTGAATTCCAAAACAAGGAGTATCTTGAAAGAATGGCGGTTGATTTGGTTAAAAAAGAAATGGGTATTCCTGAAGGAGCCATGCAATTTGACGCAAAATTGGTTTCAGGTCCATTGTCTTCGGCTGAAGGAATGAGAAGTGAGCCTCAAAAACCAAGCAAAGAAGATGTTAAACAAGCATTTAAACATCAAGAAGAGCTTGAGGATTTTGCCGATGAATTTGAGAAATTCAATTTAGAAAAGGCAAAAAGAAGATTTATCAATTCATTAATACAAGGGGCGTCTAAAAAAGGACACTATATGTTTGAGTTAGTTAGAGATGAACTAAACCGTCTTGACCCTAATTTGGTAAATCTATACGGTGTTAACCAATCACTTATGGACCACCTTTATTGGGTAATGCCTGATATGGAAGGTATGGCAGCAAGTGGCGGAGGTCAAATGGGACAAACAAGTGTTGACCCTGAAACCGACCCCCCAACAGTTAAAGCAAGAGCGGCAACTTTCCCACTTCTTATTCACGAATTGATTAAGGGTGTATATGAAATATTTGGTACTCACGGATTACCAGATGACCCACGTCAAGCTGAAATGGTTATGGGGTCTGAAGATACTCTACCATCAGAAATATGGGATATGAGATTAGGTCCGATATTTTGGGAAAAATTCACAGCGGCTTACCCACTTGAGTTATTTGACGAGGATAAGAAACACATACAACATTATTTGTTTATGAGATTTTCTAAACTTGAGGCTAAAGAATTCTTCAAACTAGCCAAGTTAATTAACAGTGGTGACCCACAAGGTGAGAAAGTTATCAAAAGAATGGTTGATGAGATTGTTTCTGACTTAAAGAAACAAGAATATGAACAAGAAGCTTCCAAATGGGAAGACGATGATATCGATGACGTAGATTTAAGTAGTTTAGGTCTTTAATTAAAAACCCCCACATTGTTGGGGGTTTAATATTTATATACAAATACAATCTTATGACAAAAGAACAAGTGATGATTGAATACGTTAGGTGTATGAAGGATACTTCATATGCCCTTCGTACATATCTACAAACCTATGACAATACAGTTTCAAAATACGTACCTTTGGAATTATTCCCTGACCAGATATCCTTACTTGAGGATTATGAGAACTTTAATGAAAACATTGCGTTAAAATATAGACAGGCGGGGGTATCTACAGTTACCGCCGCTTGGGTATCAAAAAAACTGGCATTTGCTAAAAAAATTAAGCCGGAAAAAATTCTGATAATTGCTAACAAACTTGATACATCTCAAGAAATGGCGAATAAAATCAGAGCATTTATTGGTCAATGGCCGTCTTGGGTTGGGATTGATTTCTCAACTGAAAAGGACTCACAGAAACATTATAAATTAAACAATGGGTGTGAGGTTAAGGCCGTGGCGACATCTAAAGATGCTCTCCGTGGTTTTACTCCGACAATATTAATATTTGACGAGGCGGCGTTTATCGATGCGGATAGTGATTTTTGGGCGGCTTGTATGGCGTCGTTATCTACGGGTGGTAAAGTAATAGTTGTATCAACACCAAACGGATATGACCCAATTTATTATGAAATATATGACCAAGCATTGAGAAATATGAATGACTTTAAAATTTCTGAAATGTATTGGTTTAGAGACCCAAGATATACTAGAGATTTATATTTGGTTAAGACGAAAGATATTATTCATTATCTATTAAACAAAGAAGAATATAGTCCTGACGATGTTATCAGTTGGGAAAATATACCATTTGAAAAAAGAGATTATGTTGAGTTAAAATCAATTATGGATACTGGTTATAAAGCGTGTTCGGCTTGGTTTGAAGGAATGGTTAAGAAACTTAAGTATGACAAACGTAAAGTTTCACAGGAATTGGAGTGTAACTTTTTGGGGTCAGGTGATAACGTATTTGACTCAAATTTGTTACAAAAAGTTAGGGAAAATTATATACGAGAACCACAAAATAAAATGATGGGTAACGCCCTTTGGATTTGGAAAGAACCTGTTATTGGTCATAAGTATGT
>Ga0315905_10004036_pt1 | contig 15033 bp, 18 predicted proteins | sample LakEriMetagenome_5_FD_203522 | JGI IMG/M metagenome (GOLD analysis project Ga0315905, IMG submission 203522) | Freshwater fungal communities from buoy surface, Lake Erie, Ohio, United States - Buoy 4 MA121 | ecosystem: Environmental > Aquatic > Freshwater > Lake | place: USA: Lake Erie, Ohio... | reverse complement strand
CCAAAGGTAAACAGGGGTGGTAAATTTCAAACTTGCTGTGCCATTGCAGCCCATGGCATGATAAAATTGATCATGCACCGGACCACCAGTGCCATTGAAATCATGAGTGTACACAGCTAGCTTTTGCACTATAGTGTCTATGTTTATTTCATCCAGTTCAACGTTTGCAAACTTTAGCATGGCATCTGTCACAATCTTGCCTTGTGGATCTAGCTTGGTGTGGTCTTTGATTTTACCGCTCATGATTAACTGTAATTCATGGTCACCGTCTGCTAGCGTTACATTGTATACACATTCTTTTGATTCGGCCACTGTGAAAGTGTCCAGGGTTTGATCATCTATACAAACCTGCAACTGCAACGGTATTGCAGGATCTGTGTTAGTGACCCAAAACTTGATTTCAAAAGATTCCATACTGTCAGTAGGTGATAGTGACTGTGTTGATTGTACCGCCTGCAAAGCCCGCAACTCGCACACGCATCCAAACAAAGTTGCCCTGTACAGATTCAGGATGGTAATCACTCAGCGGTATACTTGATCCGTCACCGTAGGTAAATGTTTCAAACCAGGTGGCTGAATCAGGATTGGAGTCCAGTGTGGCATCCAGGTACATGATGCCTTCAAAGCCCGTGACCGAGAACAACACAGTTTGCACACTGCCTTGCCCACGATAATAGTTGGCAGCCTGCACAGCATCACTGAACCAGTCCTGACTGCTGCCATCGTAATTGCCGTTGGCTTGTCCGTACACAGTGGTGCTGATAATTGTTTGCGTGGTCATTATGCAGGTACAATTTCCACAATGGTTCCGTCACCAGTTAGTGCTTCTACCACTGAAGCAATTTCAGCAATATTTTCCGGAGTCAAGGGTGACGCAGAGGTTTGGTCACTGTTGGGCACCAATTTGCTCACAGTAATTACAAGTGTTTGTTCAATAAGTTTTGCCATAGTCAACTATTTAGTCTGAATAGGCATGGTCTTGCGAACAATTCCCGGGCAAACCATGGCCAGCATCAACATGTCACCTGGGCCATGGTGATCCACAAAATAATAGTCCCTAAAGTACATTTCTTTTCGTGTTTCTAGCATGTATTTGAGTCCTGAGGTAAATCTGTAACAATCAGTACGATCCAACAGAAAACTTCTAACACGATTACTGGACTCAGTGGATACCAATTTTGACTTGAAATAGGTTCTGTACTGATACTTGCTGCGTTTGAGCACAACCACATCACTTGGAAGGTCAACTACTGCTTGACTGTATTTTGCATCTGTCACTGCTGGCGATTGAGCAATAGTCTCAAGCAGTGCAACATCATTGGTGTAGATGTATATCTGATCATAACTGCTGATGTGTTTGTAGGGTTCAGAACTGGTTTTTAACAATTGACTGATTGTCACGAGATTTTCCAACTGACTGGCCAGAATTGGATTTTGCCATGATCTCGTGCCAATACTGAAATTATAGTGACGAACACTTGCAACAATAGTATCTTCATCTTTGTAATTCCTAACACGGTGAGCACCGGGCAAGGCAAAACTCACACTGTACTGGTATTGATTGTAGTACAGTCTACCGCGACTATCAGTTCTGAACAGCATGGATTATACCTGAATCATGCCATCATTGTCCACATGTGGAATAAAAGCATGGGAACTGGGTACAAACACCAGCTGATCCTGATCCAGATTGATTTGAATATCGCAGTTGCTCAAACGTTCAAACAAGATTTTCTTGCTCAAGGGCACACGAATCAATTCGTCAATCTTGCGACTCAGCGGCCTAGCGCCCATTTTGTTGTCGTAGCCCTTGTCTGCTAGATGTTCAATCACTGCTTCGCTTAGACTCAGTCGAATATTTTTACTGGCCAAGCTGACCTTGAGTTGATCCACAAACTTGACCACAATCTTCTTGATGGCCAAGCTATCCAACTTGGTGAATTTGCACACCTTGTCAATGCGATTGCGCAGTTCTGGACGGAAGAACTCTTTGAGAGCCTTGTCATCCTCACCAGTCTTTTCCATGCTGCCAAATCCAATGTTGTTGTTTTCACTGTCGCGAGCACCCAGGTTGGATGTCATGATAATGATGGTGTTTTTGCAGTCTGCACGTTTGCCATTGGCACTGGTAACATGTCCTTCGTCCAGCATTTGCAGCAGGATGTTGGTGACGTCAGGGTGTGCTTTTTCAATTTCATCAAACAAGATCACTGCAAATGGATTCTTGCTGAGATCTGAAATCAGTTTGCCGCCACCAATGTTGCCATCTTCAAATCCCACATAGCCCGGAGGAGCACCGATCAAGCTGCTCACAGTGTGCTTTTCCTGATACTCACTCATGTCGTATCTCAACAGTTTCATGTCCAGGTGTTCACTCAGCAGCTTGGCCAATTCTGTTTTGCCTGTGCCAGTTGGGCCCAGAAACAAAAAGCTACTCATGGGTCTGGCATCGTTGCCAATGCCTGCAAAGTTGATGTATACTCGTTCCAGCACAGCATCCACAGCGGTGTTTTGTCCATACAGTCGCTGTTTGATGTTGCTTTCAAGATCCATGATCTTGGCACTGCGTTCGTTTTGCAGTTTGTCTGTGGGCACGCCGGTCACACGAGCCACTTGCTCTTGAATCATTGCACGAGTGATTGTGACATTGCCTTGATCTTTCACACGCTCTCGAGCACAGGCAGCATCCAGCAGATCAATGCTTTTGTCTGGATTCTTGCGATCATGAATGTAGCGACCCGAATACTCCACTGCACTCATGATGGCATCTGTGTCAATCATCACATTGTGAAACTGTTCCAGGCGTGGACTCAATCCAATTAAAATTTGTTCCGTGGTCCCATGATCCGGTTCGTCAATGCTGAGTCGATAGAATCTGCGCATCAAGGCACGATCCTTTTCAAAGCTCTCGTAGTATTCTTCCCAGGTGGTGCTGGCAATCACTTTCAAATTGCCCTTGGTGATTGCTGGCTTTAACATGTTGGCAAAGTCCAGGCTGCCGCTGGATCCAGATCCAGCACCTTTCATGGTGTGAGCTTCGTCCACAAACAAGATACAGTTTTTCTTGGCTTCAAGTGCAGCAATGACTGCTTTGAACTTTTCTTCAAACTCGCCACGATACTTGGATCCGGCCAGCAAGCTGCCAATTTCAAGACTCCATACTTCAAATCCTTTAAGGAATTCGGGCACATGACCAGCATGTATCTCCTGAGCAAGACCTTCCACAATGTGTGTTTTGCCCACACCAGGATCACCTACCATGAGCACATTGGCCTTGAAGCGGCGTGCCAAGGTAGCAATCATGTCCTTGACTTCTGTAGCGCGACCAATCATGGGCTCCAACTGATTGGCAGCAGCCTGTGCTGACAAGTTGGTGCAGTATTCTTCCAGGATCTCTGTGGCCTGAGTTGTGTTCATTTTGTGGTCAGACTGAGTGTGATTTTTTGAGTAGAATTCTGCAAACTCACCTTTCTTCACACCAAACTTCAGCAAGAAATAGTGTGCATGGCTGTTGGTTTCGGCCATGATGCTGAGATACAGATCCAGCACTGTGAGATTTCTACGACCATTAAACATCATCTGCACATTGGCTCGATTGAACAGTCGCTCTAGGCTCTGTGTCTTTTTGGGCTGAACATCATTGGTGTTTATCAGGTTGACCAAGCTGGCGATGTAAGCAGTGAGTTCAGTGTCAAACTGATCAACCTCCACACCAAATTTGTCCAGAGTTTTGCGGAATCCTGGATTACGGATCATGCTCAGTAGCAAATGTTCAGTCAACACATATTCATGCTGCCAATCTCTTGCTAGCTTTACAGCTTGCTCAACAATGTGTTCAATTTCGGGGTTGGTAGCCATTGGGATCCTTTAGTTGTCTAGTGTTTATTATACTGATGATTGAATATTAACTCAATCGATTAGGCAGTCTTGTGTGTTCGAATTGCTGCCATAATTTCTTCGGGAATGTCACTAGGTATTTCAGCCTGCAACCGAATCAGTGCATCACCTCGGGCTCCTGCTCTGTTGTGAATTCCTTGTGCTCGTAATCGCATCACAGTTCCGGGCTGAGTTTTGGGTGGCACTGAAAAGGTCACTGTTTTCCCTTGTGCAGTTTGAATTTCAACATCGCTGCCTGTGATCAAATCCCAGATACTTATTTTGTGATCTGAATGCAAGTGGACTCCGTCTCTGTGCCAGACTGGATCCGGAGAGATTCGGAATTGTATTACCAAATCCAGGCCGCCTGGAGCAACGCCGCCATACTGCACATGATCTCCGTCGTCAATGCCCGGCGGTATATCTATGTTCACAGTGGTGTTACCTGCACTTGTGGTCACTGCCACAGTTTTATTACCACCACGAATGGCGTCTGCCAGTGAAATCCACAGGCTCATTCGTGCATGATTTCTTCGCTGTTGCTGCTGCTGTTGCCCGCCCGGAAAACCTCCTTGAGTAAACATATTGAATATGTTGTTTAGATCAAACGGATGGCCGCTGCTGCTGGTAAATCCTGAAAACTGTGGAGCCGGATTGTCGTAGGCAGCACGTCGGGCAGCGTCGCCTAGTGTGTCATAGGCAGCTTGGATGGTCTGAAATTTAGCAGTATCACCGCCCTTGTCTGGGTGATTTTTTGACGCCAGTCGACGGAATGCCTGTTTGATTTCGTTGGCACTGGCTGTTCTCGGCACGCCTAGTGTGGCATAATGATCAGTCATAAAAAAGTCCCATACAGTTAATTATACAGGACTTGAGGAACAAAGTCAATTATTACTTCTTTTTGCCTTCGGGCACAGCTTCAGCACCTTCCAGCTTCTTGTGTTTTTTGACTTCTTTACAGTTTTGTTTGGGTTTTTTAGTTTTGGGATCAATCACAGCCTGGCCTGCTTTGTCTTTTACATCAACACAAACCTTGACAGTTTCTTTGGGTGCTTCAGCCAACGCCAACGAAATGCCTAGAGCCAAGGCAATTGCTAAGATTATGGATTTCATATTGTTTCCTTAAATTACTGGATGTTCATACTCTGGTGGAGCTTTTTTGCCACCCCACCCAATGGTTACTCCTATTGATGCAGGCGCTGCTGCAACTGGAGTGGTTCCCCAGCCGGGTGCTGGAGTGTAGGCTGTGTTGTGCATTGCAGGTGACGGAACACCAAAGCCTCCGGGTGCAGCTGGTGTTTGTGCTGAGCCTGGTGGTATGTATGTTGTGCCTGCATTTGACGGCAAACTGATTCCGCCATTGTTGGCACCGCCTAGTTTTTCCTGTGTACGACCATAGGCTGCAATACCCAGCACAGCACCCATGGCAATGTGATACAGTCCTGCACCTTGCAAGGTGATGGGTTGCCATTGTATATTGACTTGCCCTTTGCTGATGCTTTGCAGCACTGACCACAGCACAGGAAATATCACAAAGTCTGCAATACAGGTCAGCATGTAACTCCAGCCCATCATGGGCCGCCATTTTGAGTTCATCCAGTCTTCTTTTTTCTTTTCTGATTCACTCATTGGTGGTTGTTTTTCTTTTGTCATGGTTGGCTCCTTTTTTTTTAATATCCAAATCTTGCCTTGTACTGATTGTAAAGGCCTTGTACGTCTGCAAGTGTAAATATTCCGCTGTAGGCCTTGACAAATCCTATGTCGGCTGTTTGTACTTCTGAACCTGCTGAACGGCTGAACAGTCGTATCTGATTGGGGCCGCCGCCGCTGCCTAGGTTGGTGGCAGTAAAAGAAGTAGTAGTCGGCTGAGTATTTGTTGCTGCGTACAGTTGCCCTAGGCCTGTGCTAGCGTTCCAGGTACCCCATATAAAGTTCCAGACAGCATTTGTTCCTGAGCTAGGCAAGTTGACTGAGTAGTTGGGGTAGAACGCATTTACAAAACCGTTGTAGGCACCTAGCAACCAGTCTCTACTGGCTTCACTTTGTGTGTTCAACAATCTACCAGCGCTGGTGGCTGACAACTTGTAGGTTGCAAATACTGAATAGCTTTGTCCAGTACTCCAGTTGGGTCCACCATAGATGACATCTGTGCCCACGTTGTTGCTTTTTCTAAACAAGCCGCCATTGGCCGATTGCCAAGAGATGCTGCCACCAGCATTGGACACAGTGAGTGTGCGCTGACCTGTGGTACCAGCGCCCTCCGTGACCGATCCGTTAGTGGGCACAGCAGAATAGTTAGCAGCGTCTAGATCATATACCAATGTTACTGATGGAGCAAACCCTTGGTCCATGGTAATCCCTCCGCCAATTTCAATCCCGGGTCCTATTACTATTGGCATGTTATATTCCCATCACATGCAGTGCATGATTGGTGTGCTTGATTCTATCTTCCAGACCAATCTGTCCACCGTTGATGGCTCGGGTCAGTCCTTTGACGTCGTTGGCATCAGCAAAGCGATTTAGATTGTTTTGTTCCCAGAAAAAGCAGGCACTTTGTGCAGCACCTTCAAATGTGGCCAAGTAATCAGCTGCTTCTTCCACAGGAATACCTAGACTACCTGCAAAGAATGTGTAGTTGTCTTTGCCGGTGAGCTGAATCAGGCCACGTCCGCAGTAGCGCCAGCCGTCACCGCTTGCTTCATCTCCGTTGCCCATTCTGTTGGCGTAGACCTTGTTGGCAATCATTTCTGGTTTGCGTTCATAAGGTTTAGCAGATTCTACTGTGGGAAAATACTTACGGAAAGTTCCCGTAAGTCCTTGAGCACTGTAGTTCAAGTTTTCTTTGATGAACTTGAAACTGCCTGACTCATGAGCACACTGTGCAATGAAGTGTGCTACTCGTTGTGGTGTGTCAATTCCATAGTCATCCAACAACTGGTCTAGAGCTTCGTGCCAGTCATTAATGTAGGGATTGCCCGGTACTATTTGTTTTAGTTGTGGTAGTGTAAGTATACTCATTTGACACTTTCATATATTTTTTGTTGTACCTGGTACCATTCAATCCAGGCATCTGTTTTGACAGCACACTCGTAGTAGACGCTGTAGTTGATGGTGACTGTTCGCCCAATGTCGCTGAGCGTGGCATCGTCTTTTAATTTTTGCAAGTTGGGACAGGCGATCAGTGCTTGTCGGCCAGGTGCGTCAGGGAATTTTGCAGCAACAGGAACAACTGTGCTGCACCCACTCAAACACAACACCAGTGAAGCAATCAGCAGTTTCATTTTAGCAGTTCCACTTTCTTAAGGCCAAGGCCTTGCGTGTGGGCTTGCCATTGGGCTTTTTCATTGGTCCCTTGACTCCTGACATTCTGGCACAAAAGCTCTTTCTACGCTTGGCTGCTTTGGAGCCTTTCTTTAGTTTTGACGGCTTGGTGGTCACTGCCATTTGCAGTTTGCTACCAGGGTTTTCTCTGCGATAGCTGGCCACGCCCTTGGCATTGAGTCCGCCCTTTTTGCTCTTGCCTTCTTTGCGTCTCCAGGCCGCTGTTTCGTACAACATGTGATCAGGCAAGGCTTCAAAACTTTCCCACACTAGGTCAACACTGAGCTGTTGTGCATGTGCTGTTTCATGAACCAGTTGGTCCATGGCTTCAAACATGGCGTCAATTTCTGGATCCACTTCGTCTGATGCTTCTTCACTATACATGTAATCCCACACCGCAACCAACATTGACTTGGCCACAGCAATCTTTTCCTGGCACCATTCAGGCAAGTTGTCGCCGGTTTGAATTAGATCGTCGATGCCCTCCACAGCACGAGCTAGAGTTTGGAGATTGTTGTCGGCCATGCCTGCTTCGTCGTCGTATTCGGGATTGTATTTTTCATTCATTTTGATATTTCCTAAAGATTCTGCTAACCCTTCTAGTTCGTGTGCGGGCCAGCTGATATAGCTGCGGCCATTGATGTCTCCAGCTTGCACCACAAACACACCTGGCGTATCATCATAGCCTTCATCTTGGCCAATTTCCCAGCCTGCTGCTGCCAGTGTTTGTTCTACTCTGGGATCTTCGTCACCGTTGTACCACTGTGCTGCCAGCTGCTTGAGTGTGTCATCACTGAAGCCATCGCTGCCATCATTGTCTCCGCCGCTGCCAGGAGCAAATTCATTCAGGCCCGTGGACCCAGGGTGACCTCTTGACCCAGGATACATGGTTTGTACCATGCCAGGTGTAAATTTGCGTAGATTGATGCCGCGGGCCTCTAGCCAGCTGAGTATATCAGGACGTTGGTAATCAAAAGTCTTGATTTCAGCGCCGCGATACTGTTGTTGTAAATTGCCCAACTGTTCTTCATCTTTAACTCGTGCATAGACTTTTGACCCATCTGGTAATTTGGCATAGAACAATATCTCTTGTTTAGTGTTTTCTGTCACACCTTGTTGTGGCAACATATTTTTGTATTTTGCAAACCACGCTTGCTTGGTTATTTTATACATGTTGTAGAACTCACGAGGACTGACTGTTTTGTAATCTTGGTATTCGATGTCAATATCGCTCATCTGGCCTTCAGCCACACTTTCTGACTTGTTGCCATAGTTGGCAGCACCTTTTTTGCGACACTGAACCAAGCGACCTGATGCATAGGCACTGGGCCATACCTTGGCTGAAGCCTTGACCTTGTAGTAGCAGGCATCTTTCTTTTCCATTAGGCCTGAATATTCCACCAAGGGTCCACCACAGTGCGGGCATTTTTGTGATGACTCTGTTATGTCTTTGAATTTCATTTGCTTTTTCCTTTAGTACTCACATTGATAGCTGCACCCGAACGGTTGGGATTGGGATCCTCTCTACGTTTTCTGGCCGCTGCACTTGCACGACCTTTTTTGCCCAGAGCATGTGCTTTGGCCTGTGGCAAGCACTTGGGCTTGCCTTCGGATTCTGAACCTCGGGCACAATCGCCGCGGATTTTTCCGTCGGGGCCAAATCGTACCCATTTTTGTTTGAACCACTTGCGCAGATCTTCTTCAAGCTCTTGTTCGCTCACAGGCACACAATTGGGCACCATACGGTCGCCTTTTTTCTTCATGCCTGCCTGGCGATAACCAGTCCAACAAGCTTCGAGAATTTCTCTGTATCTCATTTGGGCGGTGCCTCTGCAGCACGATTGTGTGCTGTTATAAATTCTTGTGGAATTTCACAAACGCCGCCGGCAGCAAACTTTGTATCATACTTGACAATCTCACGGTCAACATACTGCACAATGTCTTGGCCACGGCGAGTAATATACTCAGTTTTCTTCACAACTCGGGTTTCTATACGGGTGTTTTCTTTGGCTGACTGTTGTTCAGCAACTCGTAGCTTGGCCTCGACTTCTGCCACTCGATCACGCCAGGTCTGTTCCACTGCATAGCCGCCACGAAAGTACACACCCAGCGTCAACAGTGCGATGCCCAGGACTTGTGCGGGTATTCGATATTGATTGATAAAGGGCAGTGTTTTTATAAAAAACGCAACGCCCGTTAACACAATGCCCGCCAGCAGCAGGATGTTACAAAACCAAAGAATCAAAGTGTCAGGGAGAAGGTGCAATATCCACATGTAGATATTTAGCATGCATATCAGGATCTGATTACTGTTACCTGTATGTCTTGTGTGTCGTAATCTTGTGCATAGTTTAATGGTGGTGGTTCTAGCCCCAACAGTCGAGCCAAGTTACGGTTGGTAAACACTGCTTCAGCATCATGTTTAAAAGCTGCTGCTTCAATATTGGCAGTTTGTTGGGAAATAATACCAGCAATGTGCTCTAGATTTTGATAGTACTCCCGATAGTCAGGGTAGGTAATATCAAACTGCCCGGATCTTACCCACCAACCCAAGCAAGAATCACTGCTGCGATTGACCAGCACAACAGGCACATCAGGCCAGGTTTGTCGCAAAAAATCTATGTGATTTGCAAACACATGACTCTTGATAATACGAATTCCAGTTGAGTCTGCTGCAAACGGCCTATCAAATTCTGCTTCGCATTCACTCTTTGAGTAGTGCTCTATATGATCAAAAAACTTGCCAAACTCCATGCCAGGATCCCAGTATGCACCCATGTGCATTAGATCTTGACGTCCTGTGGAGTCCTGGCGATAATAAGTGCGAGCTTCGCTGTAATCTGACCGATCAATACTGGGACTATAATAGATGTTTTTGGCCACTGAACTCCACTTGGAGCCCGGCGCTCCAGTAATAAAAATGTATTTCATTTATTAGGGTCAATTCGTCGAGCAATAGGTTGCCAAGTTTGCTGCAATCGTGCCATGGATGCTCTGACTCCAGCAGGTGAATGTTCCGCAGGGGTTGTGTACATCATGTTTTCACGAAACTTGGCAGCAGCTTCAGCTGAACGAATTGCTGGCACAAATTGATCGTGATACCAAGTTTGAATTTCTTGTGGGGTACCAGGCGGTAATACCATGTTCCAGCAGCCATGAATACTCAGCCCTGGAGCAGCTTTGCTCATCAGTGGAACATGTTCCAGACCAGGCAAAGGACGAGTGTCAGCAATGCCAATAAACTTCAGCTTGCCTGCTTGCACATGTGGATATCCTACTGCTACAGGAGTAACACCAAATTCCACATGTCCGCCCATCACATCCATTAGTGCCTGTGCTGGACCTTTGTACATGACTGTTTGCAGTCGATCACCACTGGGCACGTTGAGTTTGTCCACTAGATACTCCACTGCCAGCTTGTGTCCACCGCCGCCAATGGCCACTGTGATTTGTTCACGTTTGCGAATCGCTGCCACAAACTCTTCTGGTGTGTTGATCTTGCTAGAAGGATGAGCCCAAAATGCCAAGGGACTGCGGGCAATGTTGGCAATGGGTTCTAGATCCATGGGATTGTATCGTACCATGTTTGGGTACCAGATTTCAGGTGTAACCCAATTTGATTGGCAAGCAGGTACACTAATGGTATGTCCGTCACGTGGCACAGTTACAAAGTGATTGATAGCAATGTTGCCGTCGGCCCCTGAGCGGTATTCTGGCACAAATTTAGCACCAGTTTTCTTTTCCACAATGTCGGCTATAATTCTAAAAGAAATTTCGTTGCCTGCACCTGGGCCGTTTGGGAATACCACTGTGACAGGTTTTGTGGGTTGCCAAGCCAGTGCCAACACTGGGACCATGAGCAGTGCTAGTAAAAATTTCTTGATCATCGTGTAAACTCCTTAAATAGTATTTGAAAATCTAACTTATATATCAAAATTTCCTATGAACACCAAAATTTTTAACCTAATTACAAAAAATTTGCAGAGTGCATTTAATTTGCCCAAGTATGCAAATATTTCGTTTGATGCAGATACAGTGATCAATGCTTTGCCTTGGACTCCTGCTAGATACAGCAAGTTCAAAGATGCAGTAGAAGCAGAACTAGCGTTGCCATGTGAGTACCGCGGAACACTGGCAGAGATTGTGGCTGATCTAAGCGAGCGTTACATGCATCGTTTCTTTAGTGAAATTTGGCGCCCACGCACAGGCGAATACGATCACTCAGGTTGGGCGCTAGTTGAAGAAGTCAACAAGCTGAATCCTGCATCAGTGTTGGACGTGGGCTGCGGATATCATCCATTCAAAGGACGCATCAACAACATTGTGGGCATTGACCCTTACAATGATGCTGCTGACTACGAAGTAGATATTTTGGATTATAAAGTTAAACCAGAATCACATGATGTAATCATTGCACTGGGATCCATCAACTTCAACGGTCGAGAAGATATTGAAGTACGATTTGCACATTGTGTGAGTTTGCTCCGGCCCGGTGGCAAATTCTTTTTGAGGGCCAATCCGGGTATCCCGCACAAGACAGGACCTTATGTGGAAATCTTTCCTTGGACGTTTGAAATAGTCAATGAGTTTGCTGAACTGTACAACCTAAAGCTGGACACATTTAAACGTGATGCCAACGAACGATTGTATTTTGTTTATACCAAACGGTAATTACAGGCCAGCAACTGCTAGAGCAGCGCCTTTGTTAAAGCTGGGACTGTAAGGACTGTTGCCTTGTTTGAGCCCTTTGCGCTTGCTCCAGTTGTAGCCTGCTCTGTGCCCTGAACAATCCTTGGTACATTCTGATCCCAGGAAACTGAGTTCTTTCAATTGAGCACGAGTCCACTTGTCGGGAATTACTCCATGTTTGGCCACAAATGCATCGTGCAACTGTTTGCCAGTGATACCGTGCTCACGTGCAATGGTCTGCATCATGTGATCAATTGCACTGTAGCCTCGGGGATTGTCAAGATCTTTTTCAAGATCCTCCACAGCACCCTCTTTTACAATTGCAAATTCTTTAGCTCGCATCACGCAGTCGCTCACGATAAATGGCCAATGCAGCAGCCAGGTTCACAGCCTCTATTATGAATTCTTGGCCGTTGTTGGTAAATCTATAAGTTTTCATTTTTTAGGTTGCACAGCAGTGGGCACATTCTTGTACACACGTCGGGCAGGATCCCACACTGTTTTCATTGGACCTGCACCAGCCAGTTTTTTGAGGCGAGCCATCGCTGCGTCGAATGCATCAGCGTCCATGTTGCCAACTTTTTCTTTTGCTTCCATGTTGGCAATGGGCTCAACTGGTGCATCAGCTACGTCTTTTTCTAGTTGACTGATGTCGCCTTCAGACATTTTGTTGAATGGAATTCTGCCGTCAGGATTAAAATGTGGTCGAATAAGATCTTTAACAATATTAAGGCCCTGCTGATCCAGAGCCATCAGCACATGTTTGTACACCGCTTGTTCTAGTCCAAACAGCCTGGCACGGCCAGATCTCATGCCATTGTTCAAAAATGCATGCCCAACTGTGGCAATGGCCGTGGCATACTCGCTGGCTTTGTCGTCAGCAAATTTATCTTCAAACTGGTCAGCAATATCCAGGATAGCATCGCCATATGTATTGGATTGTTGATCATGCAGTTTCACTGGTGCAAATGCATTTTCAGAATCTCCCGCCATGCTGCGCTCGTGCATTGTTTGTCCCGGTTGTGCCTGAGTTCTTGCCAGGGCCACTTCGGCAGCATACTGTTTCCAGGCCGCTTCCGCGTCCTTTAATTCATCTGGGATAGCAATAGTGTTGAACATTATGTCGTAATTTTCCAGCACGTCAGTGATAGCAACCAAATCATCAACTGTCAGTGTTTTGGAATACCGTAAAATCTCGTCGCCCAGTCCTTCGTAGGCCAAGGCATCAAGTCTTTGATAAAATTTGCTACGCTCTGCTGGTGGAAGTGCGTTGGCTTTGGCATACAAGTTTCTCATGGTGCCGAATAACTCACGGCCCTTTTGCACAGTATAGAGAGCATAATCTGAAGAAAAGTCCAAGGGATCTCCCATTCCCATTGGGGTCATGGCAGCAAGTTCATTGGATGCTTCTGCCACACCCGACTCGTCCAGCCCGCGGGCCTGGCGCCATTTGCGAACACTCTTGCCTTGATCGCGCTTGCTGCCTAGTTTGGGTCGATTATCACCTAACTTTTCCGCCACACCTTGCTTCTGCATAATTTTCTTATAAGCACTGGTGATCTTTTGTTCAAATTGTTTATCAGAAATATTACTGCCAGATAGTTCAGCATAGTATTTTGGATAATGTTTGTCAACTACATCGACCATCTCTCTAAAACTCACAGTATCTTCCGAGTCTTCCGCCACACCTTGCTCGTCAATTACCTGTGCATCACGAAAGTCTACTGTGACTGTGCGGCCACCCACTAATAACACTTCTATGCTGTCATCAAAAATATCAATCACACGACCTTGTGTACCGTTGTTAAGTTTTACAGTTTGCCCTTTACGATATCCATAAGGATTGTCTTGACCTTCTGTCACACCATGTCGTTTCATCAAATTATAAATCTGACTGCCTGGGCTTGGTCGATTGCCAGATTTTAAAAATGCACGGATCATGTCCAACTCTTGCTGCTTGCGTTCATCAGCGTTGTCAACAGCAGGTTCGGCACTGGTGTTGTTGCCGCTGTTGCCTGACTGGGGTTCGTAATACCAGCCTCGGCCTGAGTCATCACTGCTGGTTTTTATAGGGTTGTCAAACTTGAAATAGGCAATCTGTTTATCACCCCAGTAGCCTTTGAACTCACCAGTGGCATCATCAAAGTCTTCACGGTCAAAGTGATCTGCTTCAAATTGGCCAAAGTAATCCGCACTGCGACGATATCGCTCAGGCTTGGGATACTTGTAGGGATCATCGCCGGCTTCGTCGTCACCACCTGCACCGGGAGCAAACTCATTCAATTTGTCTTGCTTGGAGTCCGTGTTCCAGTTGACTGAAGCAATGTCAGCTTCAGTCATGTGTTTGTTTTCAAAAAGATGTGTGAGCAGCATGATGAGTTATTTATTTTGAACAATGCCAGCAGACTTCAGCAGGGATTGCAAGTCGTTCAAGACGCTTTCATTGAGATCCTCACTGGTAATACGCCAGGACTGTGCAGGCACTCTGTTGGCTACCAAATTTGCCACTAGAGTTTCTGCAATGTCTTCACTGTTGATTCCTGACTTGACCACAGCTGAACCGTTTTTGTTAACTTCTACAACCTTTAACATAGCACGAGTTGCTGGCAATTTATTAGCCGTCACGTTTGCTGCAATTGAATCACCTGGGTAATCTCTCGGCAACACTGCTTCTAATGCTTGCCATGCATACTCAGCCATCCAGTCTCTGCCTGGCTTGCCAGTTAGTATGATTGAGTACCCACGGCGTGGCGGCTGTTCAGTAGTAGGTGCGCTCTGTGTGGGGGTACTAAATTGTGTAGCATCGCCACCAAATTCAGATATTTGACCAGAGGCCGGTAGTCCAGTTTTAGGATCAAATTTTGCTGCGCCTTCCGTCATACCTTGTTCCGATGCGCTTGTTGCAGCTTGAGCAGGAACCAAATACAAACTTTTCATTCTAGAATCTAGTTCATGGGTTTGCCCATCTGCTGTTTTGACAGTGTATCCTGTGCCTTGAATAGCAGTAACGGTTCCTTGTTGGATAACTTTGGGTCTAGGAACACCAACACCAAAATCCACTGTGTCGCCAACTTTGAATCTACCAGCAGTGGCCACAGGTGCAGCAGTGGGTTGTGCAGCAGGATCACGGCCTGCTGCCATTCTGGC
>Ga0315905_10004035_pt1 | contig 15035 bp, 11 predicted proteins | sample LakEriMetagenome_5_FD_203522 | JGI IMG/M metagenome (GOLD analysis project Ga0315905, IMG submission 203522) | Freshwater fungal communities from buoy surface, Lake Erie, Ohio, United States - Buoy 4 MA121 | ecosystem: Environmental > Aquatic > Freshwater > Lake | place: USA: Lake Erie, Ohio... | reverse complement strand
TGGATTTTCATTCGGCGACGACCTCTCATCGGGAAAAGTAATGGCCAACAAAATCCGTTACAAAAAGCTGCCGAATGGCAAAACCCTTTTGGATGAAATCAAAGTCTTCATCAGCAGGGGCAAGTATGTAATGGGCATCTGCAATGGCTTTCAGATGCTGGTGCGTTTGGGTTTATTGCCTAATAGCAATCTTTATTTTGAACAGCAGGCAACCCTGGCACATAACGATTCTGCCAAATACGAGGACCGTTGGGTCTATTGCAAAGTCAATCAGAAGTCGAAAACGCCATTTTTGAAGGATTTGGATATTTTTCCTGTTCCGGTACGTCACGGTGAAGGCAAACTTGTTTTTGGAAATGATACGATGCGACAAATTGTAAAAACCAAGGGACTTAACTGTCTGAGCTATTGCCTGGCCGATGGCAGTCCAGCCAGCGAATATCCTCAAAATCCAAATGGTGCCGAACTTGACTGTGCGGGTCTATGCGACCCTACGGGTCAGGTATTTGGACTGATGCCACATCCCGAGGCTTTCCTAAGTTTGTACAATCATCCCAACTGGGGACAGTTAAAAAGACAAAATCCAAGCATGTCTGAGGAGGGAATTGGATTGAAAATCTTCAGGAATATTGTGGAACATGTAGCAGCGCTTAAAGCAGCGCTAATTTAGATTCTAGACTTTTATTAAATTAGAAATTAGAAGTCAGAAAACTTTCATCTAATTTTAACCACAGCGTTCACAAACCCTCGAAAGCTTTCGGGGTTACACAAAGGAAAACATAGGAAATACATTTGATAGAAAAATCTTTCATCTTTCATCTAACAAATATGACACTAGTACCTATTAGCCGCGCCCTTCTCAGCGTTTCAGATAAAGAAGGAATCAGCGGACTGGCCAAAGCGCTCAAGGCAATCAATTGCGAAATCATCTCTACAGGCGGCACACGTAAACAGCTTGAAAACGAAGGCATTGCTACGACTGAAATTTCAACGGTAACGGGAAATCCCGAAGCCTTCGGTGGAAGAATGAAGACGATTTCCTTCAATATCGAATCAGCTATTTTGTTCGATCGCGACCGCGATGCAGCCGAGGCAAAGGCGCTTAATATTGAGCCGATTGACCTTGTGGTTTGCAATTTGTATCCATTTAAAAAGGTAATGGAACAGGGTGCCGATTTTGAAACACTGATTGAAAATATCGATATCGGAGGACCGACAATGGTGCGTGCTGCTGCTAAAAACTTCAAACACGTAGCCGTGGTTGTCGATCCGGCTGATTATACCCGCCTGATGGAGGAGCTAATTGACAATAATGGAGCCTTAACTTATGCCTTCCGTCAGTACCTGATGGCAAAAGCATTTAATCATACAGCCGATTACGATGCCATAATTGCCGTTGCTATGGATAAGTCCCTGGGGCAGAAATCCTTAAGACTTAATTTTAGTCAAGGACTTGGATTGCGCTATGGCGAAAATAGCCACCAAAAAGCAGTCTTTTATCGCGAAAATGGCGACAAACATACACTTGCCGACATGAATGTACTGCATGGTAAGGAACTCTCTTTCAATAATATTCTCGACATACATGGTGCGCTCGAAGCTATCAAAGGTTCGAAAGCCGTTGCCTGTTCGGTGGTGAAACACAACAATCCCTGCGGATTGGCAGAGGGCAAAAATCAGCGTGAAGTATTGGAAATGGCATGGAATGCCGACCCTGTCTCTGCTTTCGGTTCTATAATTGCTTTTAACAGCAAACTTATACTAGATACTGTTAAATTCTTTGAATTGGACAATGCCGACAAATCCTCGCGCAAATTTGTAGAGGTTGTCATTGCCCCAAAAATAGAGGCCGATGCATTGGAATATCTGAAGCTGCATAAGAATTTGCGTGTCATTGAGCAGGATGTGAATGCCATGGACTACAAACACGATTATCGCTACTTGAACGGCACTTTATTGGAACAGGATACTGATGAATTGCTTTTTGATAAAATGTATTCTACCACATTGATTCCTTTTAACAAAACAGTTAATAAAGATATGGTAGAGTTTGGTTTACGTGCCATTCGTAGTATCAAATCCAACTCAATTGTGATTGTGCGCCGTAAAAATGGCGTTTTACAAATGTTGGGCATGGGCGCTGGTCAGCCCAACAGACTGGTAGCTACGAAACTGGCCATTGAAAAATGCAAGGAAAATCTTAGAAGAGAATGCGCTGACAATGCCGCCATCAATGCCGAGCTTGCCAATGCCATTCTTATTTCCGATGCATTCTTCCCCTTCGAAGACAATGTTGAACTAGCCGCTGCCGAGGGTATCCGTCACATTGTACAGCCAGGCGGTTCTATCCGCGATAAGCAGGTATTCGAAACCTGTGATAAGTTGGGGCTAACAATGTTGTTGACCGGAATAAGACATTTTAAACATTAAATTAGTATCAAGTAGCAAGTAACAGGTAGCAAGACTGAAACACTACAGTCGTACCTGATACCTGATACCTGATACCTGATACCAATAAATATGAAATGCATTACAAAACTCGAAACCAATAGTCCCAAACTGACATTCCTGCACCGCGGCAAAGTGCGCGACAGCCTGCGTGTGGACGATAAAACCCGCCTGATTGTTGTCACCGACAGGATTTCGGCCTTCAACAAAAAAATCAAAACACCCATTCCCAACAAGGGTGCGGTATTGAACGGCATAGCCGGATATTGGTTTGAGCAGACAAAAAATATCATACCCAACCACGTTATACAAATCATCGATCCCAATCTGATGCTGGTGAAAGAAGCCGAGCCGATTAAAGTAGAGATGGTGGTTCGCGGCTATCTCACCGGTTCAATGTGGAGAGGCTATGAAGAAGGGCAGCGCAATTTTAGCGGAACCCAAGTGCCCGATGGATTGAAAAAAAATCAAAAATTCGACTCGCCGGTTTTGACACCTACTACCAAAGATGATGACGATACCGAGATCAGCCCTGATGAAATTATTCGTACAGGTTTGGTTTCTGCCGAAATTTGGGAGCAGATGAAGACAAAAACCCTTGAGCTTTTCCGCTTCGGTAGCGAATATCTTTTATCGAAGGGGATTATATTGGTCGATACCAAATATGAATTCGGTCTGCTGAACGACGAATTGATTCTGATTGATGAAATCCACACGCCTGATTCATCGCGTTTCTGGAGAAAATCTGATTATGAAGCCAATCCCGACAGTGCCGAACAGATCGACAAAGAATTCGTCCGTCAGTGGATGCTCGCCAATAAAATAGACGGTGAAGTGCCCCTGATTCTTGCACCCGAAGTAGTTGCAGAAACTACCCGTCGTTACGAGGAAATATATGAAATGGTTACCGGTGGAAAGTTACAGATTCCAAATCAGGATCTTCAAAACCGCGTCAGGGAAAACCTGGCAAAGGAAGGCCTTATTGGAGAAAATGATGAATTGGTACTTGTTTAAATTCGTAGCAAGTAGCAAGTATCAAGTAGCAAGTATGAAATTTAAACTTTTCTTTAAATGATACATGATTCTGTTAAGGCAAAATTGTTGGATTTAAGTCAAATTTTATATCAGCATTCAAAAACCAAAAAATCCTGATACTTGATACTTGATACAAAATTTTCAAATTTTCAAATTTTCAAATTTTATATATGTTCAAAGCCGTTTCTCCCCTCGATGGGCGCTATGCTTCAAGAATGACCAAACATGGCGAATATTTTTCGGAATATGCCCTCATGTATTACCGTTGCAAAATGGAATTACTATACATTTTGGCATTGGATGAAGCCAAGCTTTTTGTAGCTCTAAGTCCTGAAGAAAAGGAAAAAATCCAGGATTGCATCGATAATTTTACCGATAAGGATTATCAGCGCATCAAGGCAATTGAAGATGTTACCAAACATGACGTAAAGGCCTGTGAGATTTTCCTGAGAGAACGAACCGGAATCAAGGATGTGAATATGATTCACTTTGCACTAACTTCGGAAGATGCTAACAACTTGGCCTATACCTTTATGCTCAAGGAGTACCGCAGTCAGGTTCAGATACCGCAGTTTAAACAGTTATTGGAAAAACTCATGGAACTGGCCGAAAAGTGGAAAAGCGTTCCCTTTCCCTGCCGCACGCATGGACAAAAAGCATCGCCAAGTACCGCAGGAAAAGAAATTGCCGTTTTTATCAACCGCATTGCAAGGGTATATAAAGACCTGAAAGAACATCGCTTTTACGGTAAATTGGGTGGTGCAGTTGGAAATTATTCAGCAATGCTCGCGGCCTTTCCCGATTTTGACTGGTTGACTTTCTGTCACAATTTCATGAAAAAGCATGATATTGAACCGAACATAGCCACTACACAAATTGAAGATCATGACAGCTGGGCGGGTTATTTCGACCTGAGCCGCAGATTGAATAATATTGTAATGGATTTAGACGTGGACTGTTGGTTGTATATTTCTTACGAACTTTTTTCGGAGAAAAGCAATGCCAATGAGGTGGGTTCATCCACCATGCCGCACAAGGTCAATCCAATTAATTTTGAAAACAGCGAGGGCAACCTTATGTTGTCAAACGGCATGCTCACCGTACTTTCCGATAAACTTTGCCGCTCTCGCATGCAGCGCGACTTAAGCGATTCGACGGTACAGCGGAATATGGGTGTGGCTTTGGGACATGCTTATCTGGCAATTGGCGAAACCATGAGAGGCCTTGACAAACTTCAGTTGAATGAGGCTAATTGCATTGCCGAGCTGAACGACAGCCCAGAACTTTTAGCCGAGCCAATTCAGACCATATTAAAAATTGTGGGCGTTGACGATCCTTATACACTACTGAAAAAAGCATCGCGAGGACAAAAACCAACTAAAGAAAGCCTGGTTGAACTGGTAAATGGGCTTAACATAGATCAAAAAATTAAGGACCGCTGCAATGCCATGGAATCGGTAAATTATATTGGCGATGCTGTGAGAATCTGTGATTTGGTATTGGAACGAGCAAGGGCAATTTTGTAGCTCGTAGAATTTGGCGTTTGTATAAAGAATTAGGTAGCAATTAGCAAGTACTCGGACTAGATGATTATCCAGCTACCTGATACTTGCTACCTGATACTAATTTAAATTAAAAACATGAAAATAGCAATCATTGGCTCCGGAGGACGAGAACACGCAATTGCCTGGAAACTAGCCCAGAGTGCGGGTTGGGAGAACATCTATGTACTGCCTGGCAACGCAGGGATTCCCAAAAGTCAGTTTGTTGACATCAATGATTTTCAGGTACTGGAACAATTTTGTCGGACTGAGAATATCGGACTCATTGTTGTTGGTCCCGAACAGCCCTTAGCAAATGGTATTGTTGATTATTTCCGCAAAACGGATATCAAAATACTGGGCCCAAGCAAATCGGCAGCTATTATGGAAGGTTCCAAAATCTTTGCCAAAGAGTTCATGCGCAGGCATGGAGTTGCCACTTCTGATTTTGAAGTTTTCGACAATGTGGAGGCTGCTATGCCCTATATCCGTACTAAAAATGGCGACTGTGTCATCAAATACGATGGTCTTGCGGCCGGAAAGGGTGTTTTTGTTTGTAACAATATGCCCGAAGCAGAGGCTGCAATGACCGAATTCCTTGAAACTTACGGCGAAAAGGCCGATTTCATTGTTGAGGATAAAATTGTAGGCGATGAAATTTCTATAATTGGACTGACCGATGGAAAAATAATTCGTCTGCTGCCCCCGGCACAGGATCATAAACAGGTATTTGATAATGATTTAGGTCCAAATACAGGCGGAATGGGCGCTTTTTGTCCCGCACCTTTTTATACGGAGAAACTGGCAGCTGAAATCGATCGACTTATCATTCAGCCTACCCTGCGCGGGATTGAAAAGGATGCATTGGATTATAAAGGATTCCTATATTTTGGTGTAATGATGGACGAAAAGGGTCCAAAATTACTTGAGTATAATGCCCGCCTAGGTGACCCCGAAACCGAAGTGCTATTACCTGCCCTGAATGCAGATTTGGTAAAAGCCGTTTTGGCAGCATTGGATGGAAGTCTTGAGAAAATCGACTGGAGTTGGAATCCCGGATTTTATGTCGATGTTGTGCTTACATCGGGCGGATATCCAAAATCATTTCCTAAAGGTTTTGCTATTAAAGGCTTAGAGGATGTTGACAAGGATACCCTTTTGTTCTATGCCGGCGTAAAAAGCAATGGAGAGGATCTTCTAACAGATGGTGGCCGTGTCATTAATGTTGTCTGTAAAGGAGCCAGCCTTAACGAAGCCATTGAGAACGCTTATCGCAATTGTAATAAAATCTGTTTCGAAGGCATGCATTATCGCAAAGATATAGGCAGAAGGCAATTAAAAAACAATTACTAATGAAGAAAATTGCCATCTTCATTTCCGGCCGCGGCAGCAACATGAAAGCCATCGTGGAACAATGTCAGAGTGGCATTCTGCAGGGAATCGCCGAGCCTGTTTTGGTTTTTTCTGACCACAACGATGCGGCAGGGCTTAAATACGCTTCGGAACAAGGCATTGCCACTGCCAGCCTGGAATCAAAAGGAATGAAAAGAGCGGATTACGATCGACTTGTTTTGGAAATTTTAGCTGCATATTCGCCCGATTGTATTGTGCTTGCCGGATACATGCGTATCTTGAGCCCGGTTCTGGTCAACGCCTTTCCAAAAAGAATCATCAACATTCATCCTGCCGATACCACACAACATCAGGGTTTACACGGATATGAATGGGCCTGGGAAAACAAACTGTCCGAAACAAAAATTACCGTACATTTTGTTGACGAAGGCTTAGATACAGGTAGTATTATTGCGCAGGAAATTGTAGATTTGCGGGGCGCAACTTCTCTGGAAGTAGTTGAAGCTCGGGGATTGGCTGTAGAACACAGGCTTTACAGCAAAACCTTGAGCGAACTTTTACAACAATCATAATTTTGGAATTAAATTACCATTCAAAATACTAACTTTGCAATATTAAATTTAGCCATAGAGAATCTTTTCTCTTCGTTTCTTTGCACTTCTGTTCTAAAATCTTTCCTCTTTCATCTTTCATCTTCTCAAATGTGCGGAATTATAGGCCTTTACGGCAAAAAGAATATAGTTTATGATCTCTTAATGGGGCTGAATGCTTTGCAACATCGCGGCCAGGATGCAGCAGGTATCATCACTTTCGAAAAGACCTTTCATATTAAAAAAGGACTGGGATTGGTGAGTAATGTTTTTGAACAAAGGCATGCCGACAGGCTGACAGGCGACATAGGCGTAGGCCATGTGCGCTATACTACCCAGGGAACCAATGAATTGACTAATGCACAACCTATTGCAGCCAATTATCCATTTGGGATTGCCATGGCACACAACGGTAATGTGACCAATTTTGAGGAGATGGGCAAGGTGCTCTATGAGGAATATCATACCTTACCTGCCACAACAAATGACCTTGAACTTATACTCTATACTTTTGCATCGGAGCTGAAAAAGAAAGACCTAGGCAATGTTGAACCAGAAGATATTTTTGATGCGGTTAGAATTACTCAAAACAAAGTGAATGGAGCCTATGCGGTAATTGCCGCAATTGCCAATCACGGTTTACTGGCTTTTACAGATCCAAATGGAATTCGTCCCTTGGTTTTGGGAAAACAGGAAACGGATGAAGGGACAGTTTATGGATTTGCCTCCGAGACCGTCTGTTTCGATCATCTGGGCTACGAGGTTGTGAGAGACCTGCAGCCGGGTGAGATTGTTTACATTGACCAGGATAAAAATATACATTCCAACATTGGAACGCAAAAAGGTAAAAACTTCTGTGTTTTTGAATTTATATATTTTGCCCGCGAAGACTCAAGCATGCACGGTAAGCTTGTAGCCGGGCAGCGTGTTAAAATGGGGCGTATGCTCGGCCAAAAACTAAAGGAAATGGGCCTCGAACCCGATATGGTAATCGATGTGCCTACCTCTGGTTATTTTGCTGCTTCAGGTCTTGCTGAGGTTATGGATATTCCTTACAAAAGAGGTCTGGTCAAGAGCAATTATATTGGCCGCAGTTTCATCTCTCCCAATCAGGAGGAGCGCGAAAATATGGTGAAACGCAAGTTGAATCCAATTAAAAAAACAATTCAAGGCAAGAAAATAGCTGTGGTAGATGATTCTATCGTACGCGGCACAACCTCACGCCGAATTGTACAAACCCTGCGCGAAGCAGGTGCAAAAGAAATTTATTTTATTTCGGCAGCACCACCGGTCATTAGCCCTTGTATTTATGGTATCGACATGTCGGTGAAAACCGAACTGATTGCCGCCCAAAAAACAGTGGACCAGATTAAGGACTATATCGAGGCCGATGCCCTGATTTATCTACCTTTGGAAGATCTGAAAAGCATATTTTCGGATTTTCTGCCAACCTGTATGGCCTGTCTAGATGGGCTTTATCCTACCGAAGGTGCCCTTGATGCACTAAGAAAAATTGAGGGGGAAAGAATAGAAGCGGGGGGTAGGTAGGAACATAATTTTAGCTCCTGGAGTTAGACTAATAATTAAAATTTAGGGATTTTAGTTCTTAGGTTAAATTTCTCAAATTGCTGAGCAAAATCCGCGTAAATCCGCCCAATACGCCGAGGACAAAGTCCTATCCGTGGTTAATTTATTTTACCACAGATATTCTTCAAACAGCGCGGATTGGGCAGATAATCCTAGATTTTTCAAAAGGCTTTAGCCTTTAAAAAATTAACAGCATTAGAGCTCGGGGTTTTAACCTCGCGCTGAGCCTGTATGGGGCATTTTGTGATAATCCGTCGAGGACAAAGTCCTATCTTCGGTTAATTTTATTTTTTACCACATATATTCTTCAAACAGCGCGGTTATTCGCAGATTTTGTTGTAAAACAAAATCAATTTCTTTTCATAAACATATCCTTTTCCCACATTTTACTTTTGTGCGTGGAAAGCAGTCGGAAAATGGTGATAATTTGTATTACAAATCCAGGTATGAAAAGGATAGAAAGCAGAAGGGCAATAACAGCACCGCTAAGTAAGAAAATCAGCAACAAGAGCAATATTCTACTTAGCATAAAAAGAAAAAGATAAGCGGCCAAAGTTTCGTTATCCTCTTTGAAATTCGATTCCATTCTTCTAAACATCAAAATTATTGACATCGTAGAAAGAGTGCCGCTCATGAGCCATAAAAAAGCAGGTAGAAAAATGATGGCGAAGATAAAAACCGGTTGAAAAATTAGCGAAAATATAATAACTGCGACAGCTGCAGACATGAAAACAGCAGCTTTGATTAGGTAAAGCTCAGTTTTGTCGCTCTTGGTTTTATTTCCTTTTTTCTTTCTTTTAATGGGTTTTACAGGAGTTTCTTCTATAGTGTATCCTACAGAAAAGGCAATTGATTTTGTATCAAATGCAAAAACCGGCTCTGAAGTAGAGCTTGATAAGATTAAAATCAAAGCAATTAACCATTTCATAGCAACAAAGATACTTTTTTCAATAGGATCGTTTAAAAATGTCGCTTAAATTTTGATGCATGGAATTCTGCGATTATTTTTATTGCAGAAACCAAAAGCTATGTTAAAAGAATTTTTTTATCACAACAGTACCGAAAGAAAAGCAACGGCAGTACTTATTGCCTTGGTGGTACTTATGTTCCTGCTATGCTGGGTTTGGCCATATCTTGTACCCGTGGGTAAAACCGATTTTACAGCATTTAAATCTGAAGTAGAAGCATTTAAAGCAGGACTATACAGCATTGAAGAAGAAGAGAACTTTGAGAAAAAAAGGTATCAAAAAAAATATTATGCCAAATCTGAAAATAAATCAGCAGAAGCGCAACGCTTAAATCCTTTTCCTTTCAATCCTAATACAGCCGATAAAGAGACTTTGCTTGAACTAGGGCTTTCTGAAAAGCTGATAAAAGGTATAATAAATTATAGAGAAAAAGGTGCCGTTTTCAAAACCAAATCAGATTTTTCAAAGATTTACAATTTAAAACCTGAGGATTTTGAACTACTGAAAGATTATATCCAATTGCCTGATTCAATAGAAAAGAAATCAAGTTTTGAAAAAAAATCATTTCAGAAATCAAAAGCGGAAATCCCAATCCTTGATATCAACCGGGCAACGGCTGAAGAACTCGATAAACTACCTGGAATAGGACCATCTTTTGCCGAAAGAATCGTGAAGTACCGCAATAGTTTGGGTGGCTTCCATAACTTGGCACAAATGGAAGATATTTATGGTCTTTCAGATTCAATTATTACAGTAATTACTCCTTTCCTGAAACTAAAAAGCACGGAAATTAAAAAAATAAATATCAATAGCATTTCGGTCGAAGAGCTAAAATCTCACCCATATTTGCGTTGGAGACATGCCGCTGCAATTGTTAAATATAGAGATAAAAACGGGCCTTACAAGTCGGTGGAAATGCTTAGAACCCTGCACGAGTTCAACGATGCCGAAGGAACTTATTGGAAAATAAGACCTTATCTTAGCTTGTGAATGAAAGTTTTCCATGATAACCTTTTAAAATCTTTATTGGATGCAACAAAGCAGAATTGTAAAAAACGCAGAAACCCTTGAACTAGAACTTTTATGGCTTTCAAAGGTCATAGACACCCGTTTCAAGTTACATTTCAGAATGGAATGCAAGCAAAGCTCAATTTTTGAATTGGAAGCCCCCGATCTCAAAGATGATGCCTCTGTTTATGCAAGGATTGTACGACATTTTCAAATGAGTTATCAGGAAAGATTAATACTTATTCTCAGTTTAGTGCCACATATTCGCCCTCAGTTACTCGACATCTTTTTTACAAAGAACGAAGCCTATGATCGTATTTACACCGAGTTTGGAGGGCTTAAAGGAAAATATCACAGTGGTTTTTTGCCAACCGGCGAGACTGCGGCCCTTATTCTTGCAGGAAATGATATATCAGAACGCATCAAGTTGGTAGAACTATTTCGCCCAGAACACTTTTTTGCTAAACACAATATACTTAAGCTCGATCTGCATCATGGCAATGAACCGCTTTTGAGCAGTGGCTTGGAAATCAGTGAGGAATATTTGAGTATGCTCAGTACGGGCAGAGCTTTTAAACCCGATTTTAGTACTAATTTTCCGGCAAAGCTGCTCAGTACTCGACTCGATTGGGCAGATTTGGTACTCGACCCACAGGTGCTGGGAGAAATTTCAGAAATTGCAGCTTGGATAAAACATCAGGATACTATCATGAATGATTGGGGTCTGAGCCGAATGCTTAAACGAGGCTATCGCTCTCTTTTTTATGGTCCCCCGGGTACCGGAAAAACATTAACCGCCTGTCTCTTAGGTAAAACCCTGAATCTGGATGTTTACAGAGTAGATTTATCGCAGGTAGTTTCAAAATATATTGGCGAAACCGAAAAAAATATGGCTAACATCTTCGATCAGGCCGAGAATAAAAATTGGATTTTATTTTTTGATGAGGCCGATGCACTTTTTGGAAAAAGGACTGCCACCTCAGATAGCAAAGACCGTCACGCCAATCAGGAAGTGGCCTATCTTTTGCAAAGGGTCGAAGATTTTTCAGGAGTTGTTATTCTGGCAACTAACCTAAAAGCAAACATGGATACTGCATTCAGCCGCCGTTTCCAATCCATTGTTTTCTTCCCGGCACCAAATTATGAGCAAAGGCTTAGACTTTGGAGAAATACTTTTGAAGGGCATGTAAAATTGGATGCCGATGTTGATTTTAAAGTTTTGGCAAATGATTATAAAATTACCGGAGGTGCAATCATAAATGTGCTCAGGTATTGTTCTCTTTCTGCATTGGAGAGAGGAAGCCAGATTGTGTGTATGGATGATATAAGAGAAGGCGTGAAAAAAGAATTGAAGAAAGAAGGAAAAACCCTTGAGTAAGCATTTTTTGAACAGGCCTTTATTTTTTCCACTACAATATTTTAGCCCAAAACCGTCATAGGATTTCGTTATGAACTCTAAGGCTACACGAAGTGAAAGCCAAAAGTGCAAATAACTCCTAGGTTCCGTATAGCTAAAATAAACGCTCTGGCAGTTTTTTTGCATTGACAATTAGTACAAAAAGCCCAAAAGTTAATTTTCTCCTTACTTAAACGCTAATCAATGCAAAATTAACAGTTGATATTGCTGTATTTTATAAAATAGGAACTAGATAATATCAAATAAATGCTGATTTGAATGTGTTTTTAAAAGTAAAATGCTGTTTCCATTGTACAATTTACCATTAAAATTGCTGTTTCTATTGTACAAAATAATCAAAAAAATGCTGTTTCGAAAGTGCAATATGAAAAACCTACTAATTAGAATCAAAACTAAACTGAACAGAAGATTTTGCCACTTTCTTAAAAAATCCTACCTTTATCCATGCAAACAGAAATTGTACTTTGTTCCTGATACTTGCTACTGCATACAAAAAACTAAAGTTCATGAAAATACATAACTTCTCGGCCGGACCAGCAATTTTGCCAAAATCAGTTTTGGAAGAAGCTGCACAAGCAATTCTCAATTTTAACAATCGCGGACTTTCTATTCTAGAGGTATCACATCGCGGTAAAGATATTATCGCCGTGGTTGACGAGGCAGAAGCGCTGATTAAAGAATTTCTTGGAGTAGGAGAGGATTATAAAGTACTGTTTCTAACAGGAGGGGCAAGCACACAATTTTTTATGGTGCCAATGAACCTTTTGAATGAAAATGAAGCTGCTGCCTATCTGAATACAGGTGTTTGGGCAGATAAAGCAATTGAGCAGGCCGTTGATTATGGAACTGTCGATGTCGTTGCTTCCTCTAAAGATTCAAACTACACTTTTATTCCAAAGGATTACAAAGTAAAACCCGGAACAAAATATTTGCACTATACCAGTAATAATACTGTTTATGGTACACAGTTCCATCATGTTCCGGCAGTTCCCGAAGGATGCCTCTTGGTGGCCGATATGTCATCAGATATATTTTGCCGTCCCGTAGACGGAAACAAATTCGACCTGATCTATGCTGGTGCACAAAAAAATCTGGGACCTGCAGGGGTGACAATTGTCATAGTCAAGAAATCAATTTTGGGAACTGTAACCCGTAAAATTCCAACTATGCTCGATTATAGGGTACATGTCAAAAATGAATCGATGTACAATACTCCGCCGGTTTATCCAATATATGTTACCATGCTCACACTACGTTGGATCAAAGCGATGGGCGGACTAAGTGCTATGGAACGTCGCAACAGCGAAAAGGCAGCCTTGCTTTATGCCGAAATCGACCGTAACCCATATTTCGAAGGAACCACTGCTGTTGAAGACCGTTCATGGATGAATGCCACCTTCCTGGCTGACAGTCCCGAGCACGAAGCTGCTTTTACCGCCTATTGTAAGGCAAATGGCGTTGATGGAATTGCTGGTCACCGATCTGTAGGTGGTTTCCGAGCTTCGATGTACAATGCCTTGGATTTGGAATCTGTTAAGTTCTTGGTAGAACTAATGCAAAATTTCAAGCCCTAGTCAGTCTACAAATCTTCAATCAGCTTTTGTGCTTGTATGATGCTGTTTTCTGCATTTTCAACAATGAAAAGAAATGATTCGTCGGTTACATCCATATTGTCTTCTTCCGACTTTGATTTTAGCTCCAACTGAGCAGTCTTCGCTGTAAGCTCCTCCATTCCAAGCATGTGAAAAGAGGTTTTAAGCTTATGTGCCCAAAAATAGACCCTTTCCCTGTTTTTCTGTTTGAAAGCCTCTTTCAGAAACACAAGTTCCTTTTCAGTTTCTTCAATATATGTTTTTAGCATTTCTGAGATAAAATCCATATCTCCGCCACTAATTTTATTCAGATATTCTAATTTTATCTTTGTCATTTTCTCAAAATTTATTTGTGGTTTTTTCTTTGTGACGCTAACATTCGGTATATCGTCGATTTTCCAATTCCAAGCTTATCGGCAACAAGCAGGACGTCGTTGTCATACTTATCGAGATAGCTGTTGATAATATACTCATTGTATTTTTCCAGACTTTGTTCTCCGTCGCTAATCAGATTGATAATGGGTTTTTCACGAAATACAAGCTCCTCTTTCTTAATTTCTTCACCTTTCGACAGCAGGGCAGCAGTTTCGACTATTGATTTTAATTCTACAACATTTCCAGGAAAATTGTGCTGTAATAATAGATCTCTTGCACCCGTAGAAATAGTCATTGATTGCAGTCGATTTATACGCACAAAGGTCCTTAAAATATTATTGGCCAAGGAAATAATATCCTGCCCCCTGTCTCTCAATGCCGGAATATGAACACTAAAGCCCGCAAGCTGATAAAATAAATCTTCGCGCAGTTGTTTAAACTTAATGGCTTTTTCGAGATTTTTCCATGAGATACAAATCAAACGTGCATTCCAAAAAACAATATTTGGCCCTCCGGGCTTCAGGTATTTCTTTTCTCGGATGGCCCTTAAAAGTTTACTCTGAATAGACATTGGCAAGGAATCAATATTTTCGATACAGAGACTGCCTCCACTAGCACTTTCTATTGCACCAATCTTTCTTTTCTGAATGCCGACATTGCTGTCTTTTTCTCTTCCAAAAAGCTCATATTCAACAAAATCGGGAGGATATGCCAAAACGTCGAAGCGTAAAAAAGGGCCTTCTTTTCGTTTCGACATGCTATGAACGGCAGCTGCAGCTTCGTACAATTCAGTTCCGCTTTCACCTTCAATGAGCAGATTAATCTCTGATTTTGAAACATCTTCCAATAGCCTGTAAAGCTTGCGCATACGTCTTCCCGTCCCTAAAAAACCAAAATCGCGGAACTTATCGCTGATTCCCTTTTTGACACGTTCTTCCGGATTCCATTTTTCTCCTGAATAAGATTCTAAGAGTTTGCTCAAATAGTTGCTATTAAAGTTGTTGGCAGCAATGTAATCGCCGATTCCAATTTTCATGAATTGTACAGCGTCCTGATATCCAGGATTTTCTGCAGCGTAAATAATTCGTGAAGAAGGACTTATTTCCCTTAGTTTTTCCACA
>Ga0315905_10004034_pt1 | contig 15036 bp, 17 predicted proteins | sample LakEriMetagenome_5_FD_203522 | JGI IMG/M metagenome (GOLD analysis project Ga0315905, IMG submission 203522) | Freshwater fungal communities from buoy surface, Lake Erie, Ohio, United States - Buoy 4 MA121 | ecosystem: Environmental > Aquatic > Freshwater > Lake | place: USA: Lake Erie, Ohio... | reverse complement strand
CCGCAAGGATCATCGACGATCCCCACGCTCGCAAGACGCTTTCTCTTATCGCATCAAAACCCGCTGGAAATTAAGGAATGAGACTTGGTGGAGCCAATCGGAGTGCGCAGAAATAAAAACAGGACGTATCTCGAATGCAGGTTGATTGCACCAGAGCAGAAAGCTACGCAACGTCATGGACAGCTGATCCACGTCATGGACAGCTGGTCGCTATGAGCATGCGCGGGCCACACAACAACAGGATTTCAAGCTAGCTAAACAACAACAGGATTTCAACGAGAATCCATTTAGCGACGAGCACTGCAGATACGATGGGCAATGATGGCGAAGTCGGAGCTGCAGGAAGACATGACCTACGAAGGAGCGAGCAAGGCGCTCCACGATTTGTCATGGATCGACCTGACTGAGCCCGACCCGAAGCACAACGGGGCGACGATGCGCAACGAGCGACTGGCGCCGATTTGGAAGGAGGAGCAAGGCAACGAGATGACAGGCCTGTCATCGATGACAGGACCGGCTGCTTGAAAAAGGTCAATCGAAGCGAGCTGTCCATGGGCACGAGGGTCATCTCCTCCCGCTTCCATTACAAGATCAAGCGACACTCTGCGGGAGAGCACAAACTGAAGGTCAAGAGGCTCAAGGTGCGCCTCTTCGTGCAAGGGCAACACGTGTCGCAAGATAAGGGCGACTTCACAGACGCTTTCAGCCCGGTACCGCACTTGTCTGGAGTGCGATGCTGCATGTCCACGGCTACGGCCATGAAATGGAAGGCCGTAGGCGTCGATCTTACGCAAGGTTTCATCCAAGCCGAGTTGCCAACGGAAGGAAAGGCCATTTATATCTCCCCGCCTCCCAGGGCATGTCGAGGAGCCAGACGTGGTCTATCAGGTCTTGAAGCCTCTGTACGGCATGCCACATTCTGGCAGCTTTCTGCACGTCACATGGTCCAACTGGCTAGAGAGCCAGGGTTTCCAGAGGGCAGGATACGAGGGTGCCATTTTGAGCAGAAAGGACAAGGATGGCGACACTATCCTTGTGGCAACGCACGTCGACGACAGCATTGTAACGGGCTCCAACGACGACAAGACTGACACCTTCGTGCGTGAGATGCTGGACAGATTCGACGGCACTTGCGAGCGCAACCTCACCGAAATGCTCGGTATGGAGTGGGAGCGCGACATCGAGGCAGGCCGCGCGACATCGAGCATTTTGCATCAGAGGGTTCACTCTTCGTGAAGTGAAGGCCCTCCGGAGAAGCTGCTAAAGACTTTTGGTTTCTGGCAATACAGCAAGCCGACTAAGACACCGCAGGCGCCAAGCACGCGTCTAAGCGCTGCTGATGATGTGACACTATGCATGATGACGTGACACTGTCACGGTAGGTCTTGGAAGCACGCGTCTAAGCGCTGCTGATATCATGTGTCATATGAGGAGGAGGATACCTGTGTCTAAGCGCTGCTGATAAGCCTGCTACCCCTGCCCCCGTGATGCACCGCAGATATAGAGCCATTGTAGGTGCACTGGGCTGGCTAAACCAGGGGACTATACCTGATATCAGCCATGCATACTCTGAGCTGTCCAAGTTTGTACAATCGCGGCAAAATACTGCTTGAAATATCTTGCGGGGACCGTGAATCTGTGTATACACTATGGCCGCACTAAAGATAGAAAGATTAAGGGCAGAGAACTCAATAGGCAATAGGCTATGGGGCTGGGTGGACGCAGATTTTGCCGCTGATCTTGATACGCGTCGCTCGCACACGGGCTGCGTTATAATGATGAACGGCGGGCCTATCAGCTGGAAGTCTGTGAAGTAGAAGAGTGTGTCTCTCAGCACAGCCAAAAGCGAGTGGTGTGCCGCCAGTGAGGCTGGTAAAGAACTTCTGTACTTGCGTATCATCATGCGTGAATTTGGATTCCCTCAACTTGGGCCTATGTATCTGTATGAGGACTCGCGTGAAGTGATCGCGATGGCAGAGAACCCATGTAATCGAAAGGGGGTTCGACACATTGATACGCGTGAGCATTTCGTCGACCAACTCGTCAAAGATAGCATCGTCAAGCTGGTGCAGTGCAGAACCAACAAGATGGTAGCAGATGCACTGACGATGGACTTGCCGGCACCTGCTTTTGAGCAGCATAGGGCTACTATGTCGGGAGAGGACGAGGCGCCGTTTTCAGCGATGATGCGTCGCGTGTAGGGACTTAGTTGTATATCCTAACGTGCTTGTTTGTGTGCGTACCTTTAGAGGAGCACGTGTAGTCCAAGGGGGAGAGCAACGCCGACAACCTCTCGGGTTGATTATTTGACATATTTCTACTGCACGAACAGAGAAAGAAAGTGTCGTTACTCCCGCAACCACCACGCCGTTCAAAAGAGCGAGCGCTGAGACGCAGGGGGTTTTGCCGTTTTGGGAATTGCACAATGAATACACTGCCTACATTCCCCGCTCGCTCCTACAATGCAGTCAGGGTAGGAATAGTGGATGGGGGATTGTACATGCGGCGTGCCGTGATGGTGTGGTGCTTTTGTGTGGGGCAGCTTAGGGAATCGTTCCATGCGAATACAAGGTTTATACGTTAGCACTTTTCCACGGTTTATTAGAAATACTGAGAGTCTCTGGAGAGGTATGTATTTCATGAGGAGGTGGAGAGGAATTCTCATGGACAGTCTAACGTCTCGGGCGTCCTTTGTAAGGTCCAGCAGATGGTTGTTTTATCTTAGATCAAGATTTTGGTTTCTTGTATTTCTTTGGTTCTTCTACTTCGACAGTCTGTGGGTTCTTGTATTTGAATCGAAAACTACGATCGTGTCTGAGTTCTGGTTATGTCCTATTCTGGAATCCATGGTCTGGTCTTTGGTCATTGTAGATATCGCCGTCGCCACTTACTGAGGGGCCATCGTATCTACTTTTCTCTTTGCGCCCGTTATTGGTTGACATTGGTGTCACAATTGGCAGGAATGTGGTGCGTCAAGCCCAAATACAAAAGAACGACAAAAGCTCAATAGCTATCAGGAGGGCCTCAGACAGGGATGCAAACACAACGAGTAGTTTTGTGCCAACTCCAGGGGGGTCTTGTGTTGCCGCATCAATCAGCACAAATGCCAAATTCGCTGAGAACATCCCGATATGGAGTAACTTGCCCAAGGCTGAGGCGGGGACTTTTGATTCTTCACGTTCTACCTTCATCTGTCCCATTAATACCAATACTTCAAACAACTGGAATGGGAAGGAGCACAACGTCATTGTGCACACATGCGTGACTTTGCGACAGGACCAGCTGTGACAGAAGTAGGAAGGTCCAGGGTACAGTTTTCCTACCGAGAACCCAATGTCCACCAGTACCAAAAGAAACCAGCAATCGCCTCCGCCTCCGCATCCAGAGATACCTCCGCCTAAACCGTCGCATATTGAACCAGCGATGGTAAGTACTGCCAAGATCTCGAAGACGATGCTCACGACGACAAAGGTCACATCCTTTTTAGAGATCTGTTTTAACCTTTTTTCGCAATACCCAACGATGTTGCCCTCTGCTGCCAACAAGGCCACGTTATTGCCCTCCACTTGGCCTGGCCGATACCCCGAATAACACAGACATGTTTCCCGAGAGTCTGGAGGCAAATTAGATGATGGTTTTCCGCGGCCCTGGAGAGGAGAGCCTGAGTGGGGTTTGCATGCATCGCATCCAGTGGCCCCTGTTGCATGTTGAAAAGACCCTGCTGGGCACTTTGTGCAGGACGATGAGCCTGACACGTTTGTGTATGTCCCTGCCGGGCACTCGGAACATTCTGTCATCATTATCTCAAACCAATCTTTTTGCGTCCAAGGGACAACTGCAGTAGGATATATTCTGTATTGGTCTACTGATAATCTTTTCGGCTCTACTCTCCATGCAGCCTCATACCCAGCATACGTGTCACCAGAACCATCCGCTTCAAACACCACCTGCAGGGCCCCTGTCGAGGAGGTGTAGACCGTTCTCGCACTTACGGCACTTCCCGAGAGCCTTGCTAATTGCCTTGGTGACGCACAGCTTGTATCATAACTCCACACCCAGGCTTTAATGGCTGGGTGTATATAGCCTGATGCTGATGAGCATTCGTTGATGGTGACAAAGTCGTAGCCAGATTCAGTGTCAAATGACGAGAAGGCAATCATGATGTTTGTGGGCTTGCGGGTTCCGAGGAACAACGTGCATCTCTGGTTGATACGGTAGTTGCCTGGCCCATCTGAGAAGGAACCCGAGAGGTCAGAGCCATTTGTCGAGCTTGGGCATCCTCCACCAAATGAGTAACTCCAGATACTCTCGTAACTCTCTCTCTCTCTCGCTGTGATGTTGTGGTGCTGAACGAACTGATCCCACGCTCCCGCCGACTGCTTCTTGCCCGCCACTTGTCCGGGCCGATACTTACCTGGTGTGCATGTCCCGCAACGTGATCTCCCATCGCCATAATAGCCCGCCCGACAACTACATGCGATCTGGCTGGTGCTGCCAGCAGGAGAGGTTGCATTTTCGATGCAACGCATCCAGTGGCCCCTGTTGCAGTTTGAAAAGACCCTGCTGGGCACCCTGTGCATGACGACGAGCCTGACACGTCTGCGTATGTCCCTGCTGGACACTCGAAGCATTCTGTCATCTCAATATATTTAGTCTTCATGCTCCATGCTGCCTCAAACCCAGCACGATTGCCACTTGAATCAGTTCGAAACGCAACCTGAAGGAACCCTGTCGAGGCAGTGTAGACCGTGCTTGCACTCACGGCGCTTCCAGAGAGACTTGCCAATTGCCTTCGTGTCGCACAACTTGCTGATGAGCATTCGTTGATGGTCACAACGTCGAAGCCAGATTCAGTATCAAATGATGCGAAGGAGATCGTGATGTTTGTGGGATAGCCGCTGGCGACGAGCCACGAGCAGGTCTGGCCGTTACCGTAGTTGCCTGGCCCATCCGAGAAGGAACCCGAGGAGGGGCCATGCGAGCCGCATGGGCAGGTGCCTGAGCAAGAGACCCTTCCTTGGTATGACATGAATTTCCCTGGCGAGCATGCTTCACACCCCGAAGAGCCGCTGCCAACAAAGCCTTCACCACACGGTCCAGCACGGCGGGACTGCTTGTGTGTGAGAGAGAGACATGTCTTTTTTGGATGAGCTTAGCTGCTTGTGGTTGCTCCAGCCGTGCATGTAGTACGCAACCCATATATATCACATTCTATATATAGAAAACTTTCAACATACAGAACATATTCTTGTGCGCTTCAGCGGTGCAGGATTGTCAGTGGTCTCTAGATGCATCGAGGGATACATGTACACACACACACACACACGCACACACACACACACACACACACACACACACACACACCACACACGCACACACACACACACAAACGCACACACACACACACACACACACACACACACACACACACACACACACACACCCACACACACACACACACACACACAACACACACACACACACACACACACACACACACACACACACACACACACACACACACACACACACACCCCACACACACACACACACAAACACAAACACACACACACACACACACACACACACACACACACACACACACCGCACGCGGGATGCAGGCATCGACGACGAGGTTCCAGAAAGCAATGGCGGAGGTTTTGTTGGCTTCCGCATCACTTATCGCCACGGCGGCATCGCTGTTTGGGGTTTAGTTTATGGTTCAGTTCAGGGTTTAGATTAGGGTTTGGTTTGGGGTTTAGAATAGCGTTTAGTTCTGGGTTCAGTGATCATTTAGGGTGAGATTCTGCTGGCCACGGTGGCATCGCTGTTTAGGGTTCTCTTTAGGGTTCAGTTTGCATGTCCGCAAATTTCATATGTATCTGTATTTAGTCGCGCTTACAAGTCGATTTAGTGTACGACTATATGTCAGGATTTAGTTGGGGTTTAGTTCAAAAAAGCAATGGAGTTTATTTTATTTTATTTATTCATTCCTGTACATTTTGGCGGGGGCAGCCATGGCGGCGGACGTGATCTTATCCTGTGCAGTCATGGCCCCAGGGATCTCCAGGTCTGACTTCCCAACAATGGTGGCCAACTGAAAAAAATTTAAAAAAATAAGGAAAATAAATAAATTAAAAACAAAAAGGACACGTCCTGCGTGGTTGGATGTGATAGAGAGAGCATATAAGTGTGGCCAACTGAAAAAACAAATCAGCATGTATATACATATAGAGAGAGAGTTCGAGCGAGCGAGAGAGAGAGAGCGAGAGCGAGAGAGCGAGAGAGAGAAAGAGCGAGCGAGCGAGAGAGAAAGAGAGAGAGTGTGTGTGTGAGAGAGGTGGGGTTCAGTGTTCAGTGTTCAGTCATAATTTATTGTATTTTTTTTATTTTTTTCGCCTCCACCGCCTGCAGAGATACATGCAGCGACATTGTCACAGACACGTGCAGTTTAAGGTTTAGCGTTTAAGTTTTTGGGTTTAGTTTAGGGTTCAGGGTTTGAGGCGCAAGAGATACTTACGCACATACACAAACACACACACCGCGGCGCCTGAGGACGATAAGAGCGCCGTGCAGTTGAAGGTTTAGGGTTTAGGGTTTAGTTTAAGGTTTAGGGTTTAGGTACCGAGGCACCAAAGGACGACATAAGCGCCGTGTAGTGGACTGTTTAGGTTTACGTACCGAGTCGCCGGAGGACGACATGAGCACCGTGCAGTTTACGGTTTAGGGTTTAGGGTTTAGTTTAGGGTTTACGTACCGAGGCGCCGGAGGACGATATGAGCGCCGTGCAGTTGACAGGCGGCGCCGCCGGGTTCTGCCAGAAATTCTCAAAAGTCGGTGCCATAACATACTTACTTACTACATGAAACTCACCGTATAGAGTTCTTTTCAGAATTCGTACCACGACGCATTTCCCGCCCTTGTCCAACTTGCAGCCTGGGAGAAATTATGAAAAGTCAGTGCCCTAATAAATTTTACTATATACGGTCACTATGCATGGGAATTTTCAGAATCTCAACCCGCGTCCACGGTGCATTGGGCGAAGGGGACCACCTGTAAGAGAACACATTCTATATATATGAGTACATATTATGTATATATACATATCAGAGAACACATTCTAGCGTATACGGTGCATTGGGCGAAGGGTACCGCGCAGGGAATGGTGATAGCGGTTTTCGGCGCAGCGGCAGCGTTCGGAACGTCATCATTGTTCGTGTGCTCCTTCTTGACAGGCATAGTGCTGATGCTGGCCACGCCGGTGAGCACGAGCGCGCAGACGAGTGTAGCTGTAGCCCTGGCTGACCTCATGGCTGCACGCGTGCTTCCCCTCCCTCTCTTCGAGCGCTCCAAGGGCGAGCGCTCCAAGGGCAGCTTGTCCAATGTCCACGCACCAGATCTTCTTCCGATCCTCTGTGGGAAGGAGGAGAGCGGGCCACAACACTCAGTTTGCAGACTACCGGGCGCGCACCCCGTGGGGAAACTTTTCCCTTTTTTCTTCCTCAACCCATGGAGCATTCATCGCCAGCGCGCGCGTACGCGCGGGCAAAAAGGGAGCGGCGCCACCGTCGGCACCATCACGGTCCACTTTGTCCCTGATGGTAAGCCTCTTCCACACACACACACGATGTCGCCCTATCCCCATCTCTCACTCTCTCATGGACACACACTCATCGCACACACTCCATCCAAGTTCTTTGAATTGATTCTTTAAATTGTTTTTGCAGTGTTGATCGTGCCATTGAGAAGATCGTTCGATCATACAAGAGCAATATCTCCTTCGTGTGTGACGTCGCCAGGCAAGTCGTGGTCTTTGACTCAATCTCAGATATGATATCAATGCTCCGCGCCATCAAGTCCGATCCTCATATCAAGATCATGCGCATCAAGAATCGCATGTCCTCAGGTTTAAAGTTGTGCAATCCTCTTCACTTTGCAGTACACCTCATTACATCTTCACTTTGCATTACACCTCATCACATCATATTTATGAATGCATTCATTCGACAAACATTTTACCCATATTCGAATGCAAGGTCCAATTATAATTTGAAGCTGACTTTTGAATTTCATTGTTTTTTCTGTCAGCCTACGACTACTCCCTGACATGTGGCTATCGTGATGTTTTGGTCAACATGTGCTTCGAAAATGACCTTACTACCCGTGAGTTTTTTGAACGTGTGTCCATTTTGTGTATGTGTCGTGTCGCATGTGTCGTGTCGCAGAAATGATTCATGATGTGTGTCTGTTATGTGTGTTTGGATGGGAGAGATAGTGCGCTCAATGTATCTTTTATTTATCTGTCCCTAATTATATCTGCTTATCTCGCTCGATCTCATGAACTCTATTTCTCTCAGGTCTTGGCATCAACAGACATGTATGCGAATTGCAGCTTGCGCTGAAAGAGTTTGTGGCACTGAGGAGTCTGGATGGCCACAAACGTTATGTTGCCTTCCGAAATATGCGCTGCGAATAGTTGGTGTTTGTAGGCGCGCGCGCGCGCACACACACACACACACACACACAATGCACATACGCGCACACTTCTATATCTTCTGTTTCTCACATTCATTCCCTCAATTGATAATAAAGCTCAAAATAATATCAATATTTATTTTAAGCAGATAGGGGTCATTCTTGCGCGTGCTAGCGGCAACCCAATTCACCTCGCTGCAATGTGGGGTGATGTTGACTACCAAAAGTGTTAGTCAACTCGCTCACTTGTTGGACTAATTCTGCGTCTGTGGGCCGCCGTCACTATTCTTGTCTTTCTCAATGCGTGAGGCCAGACGCGCATTGAAGCGGTATTGATGCATGCGCCGCGTGTGCATCAAGCACCCGCTCGCGTATGTTCTTTCTCTTTCTCAATGCTCTTTCTCTTTCTCAACAGCGTATGCCTCAGGCATACGCTGTTACAACTGCCCCTGCAACCCCCGCTCCGTGCTCCATCATTTCAAACTCTTTCCCCCGAAGGTCCTTGCCTAGTTTGCGAAGCCTGATGACAAAGTTCAGTAAGGAGAAGACCAAGGTCTGAAGCCAAATCGCCCAATCCCACCCCGTGAACCCCTGGGACCCCTGTAAATACAAAAGTATTGCCTGGACTACAAGTTGCGGGAGATTTTCAACACACAACAATACTCTTGAATTCCATTTCTCTGGCCAATCCTGCCCAAAATCTCCTGCCGAGCCTGCAAGGAACATGAAAGCTCGCGTTGACCTGGGCAGTTGGTTGGTGTGTGTGTGTGTGTGTGTATAGTGTTGGTGTGTGTGTGTGTGTGTGATCGTCGAGTAGCATGACAAGACAAGAGAAGCCGTGACAGAGGTCAGGAGGCTGGCCAGGGACACCCAGAATAAGAAAAAGGGGTTCTTGATGGGGATCAGGGAGAGAGTGGTGAAATCTGAAACGACATCGTTGACGCCAATCCCGAAACAGAAAACAGTCCATTTCCAATTTTCGCCGACTCCCATCACCGACCACAATTTAGAGAATTTGAAGACCATGCAGCATATCAAAATCACGAAAGGCATCTGTGCACATGCAATGACAATCTTCCCAATCGTAGGGACGTTGTGCACGTAGACCTCACACACCTTGTTCGTTTCGGGGGTGCAACTGCTCAACTCAAACGTACCAGGAAAAGGACAGGAATCCCGACTACATTCGAGACATGTAGTGGCCCCTGTGACATTGACGTACATCCCTGTTCCGCAGTCCGTGCACTTCGATGCGCCTGCTGTCTGTGAGTACTTTCCAGCAATACAGTCCGTGCACAGGGACTGGCCTGCGCTCGACGCAAACTTTCCGGCGTCGCATCCGGTGCAGACGGTCGACGCAGAGCTCGACGCATACTTTCCGGCCTCGCAGAAACGGCAACCCTTTTCTCCCCCTCCATACTTGCCGTCGCCGCTGTAGGAACCAGTAGGGCAAGCCGGTGGTTCCGGGCAGCAGCCGGCGCAGTTGTAGTTGCCCATGAAGACCGTGCCGCCGACGGCACGCTGGCAGGTGCCAGCGGTGCAAAAAGCTCTATTTTTGCCGTTGACACAGTTGGAGCCGGAGTTCGACGACGAGCACAACCTGTCGTTGCAACCCTCGTACTGGCACTGGGCGTCGGACGTGCATGCGTAGGCGGCAGCCGAGTCCACCAGCGACGCCGCCACGAGGACTACCAGGACAATGGCGGACAAAGACGACGTGGTGCGTCTCCTGAGGTCCGGAGTCCTGGTTACGCTCCGCTGGGCCCATGCAGCATGCATGGGGCAGACAATCCGTCTGATGTTGGGCTTCTGCCCGCTTGCGCCGATAAAGGCTTAGCGATCCGGTTCGCTTCCACTGTCCTCTTGGTTCGCTAAGCTTACGGGCGCGCACACACGGCGAAAGCGTGCTGCGCCGGGTGCATCCGGCGTGAGCGTCGGCTATCGGCCCAGAGCGCTCGCACTCTGCTCCGCCGCCTACACCCTGGGTCTCCTCGTACAGAATTCGAAGAATGACAAGCCTCGTACAGAATTGTGAACCTCGTACAGAATTCCATATCTCGAATCTCCACGCACGAACCACTGCCCGCTTTACTTGGCGGGCATGGGCCCGTTTTGTTTGAATCGAGCACAATGATGAAGGCATGGGCCGCCGCCCTGCTCATGCTCGTGGGCAGCACGATAGCCTTCCTCCAGTATGGGATCCCGTGGCTCGTCTACGGGGCGCTCTACTACTCGATCCTGGCGATCCCGATCCTGCTCTTTGACGGTTTGCGCCTCGCTCCAGCAACACCAAAACCCTTGCGGGGCACTGGCGGTATGCGGACAGAGAAACCCATTTGACGGGTGTTGGCTGATGTGTGTGCAGGAGCAAAGTCTGGCAAGGCCTCGGCTGCAGGGATGCAAGCCGGTATGCGTTTAGGGCTTAGGCTTAGGGCTTAGATTAGGTTTGGTTCGTTTAGTTTAGTTATTCGTAGGGACGCAGGCCCTTATGCGTCGTCATGCCGCCTGTCCCGCCGCCCGCCGCTCACCGGCGCGCCCAAAACAGAAACCCGAAACCCTGAAACCGAAATCCTACGCGCTAAACCCTAAGCCCTGAACCCTAAGCGCGCAGCGTGTAACCTTTTTTACCTACGGTCTCGACTCCCCTGCCATGAACCATGATGGGGGCTTTCACCAACTCTATAAGTTAAAACGATACAAGATGAATTTCTTACTAAAACAAAGACGAATCTCTTACTAAAACACACATACCACCCCGCCCTCCCTCACACCACGCGTCCCTCCCTCCCGCATCCCACCCCTCCCTCCCTCTCCCCGGAAGCAGTGTCAGCAGCCAATATCCTGCCGAGCGGATCTAAGCGGCAAACGCGCACCCCCAGCAAGTTCCGGTGTGTTTTCCTGGAATGCCCAGTCTGTGTGCTTTTTGTACACCTTAGTGTCATTATTAGTGTCAAAGAGGCCTATTAGTGTCAAAAGAGACATTCCTGGAATGCTCAGTCTGCGTGCTTTTTGCCTCTGCGTGTATGTCGCGTGCAAATCGGGCGGTGGAGTTAGAGCCACGAACTGTTTGGCTCAAACTCCAGTTCGTGGAACTGGAGTTCATGGCTCTTAACTCAGAGCCACGAGCGGTGGAGTTAGAGCCACGAACTCTCTCTCTCTCTCTCTCTTTCTTGCCCTCGCCCTCTCCCTCGCCCTCTCTCTCCTCTTCGCCCTCCTCCTCTCCTCCTCTCCCTCGCCCTCGCCCTCTCTCCACGCCTGTGACGGCGGCCGCGGACCCTCCTCGCAGCACTTCGGCGTACGATGCCCCCAAGGCGGTGGCCAAGGAGGAGAGCTATGTCCCAGAGGTATGCTAGTTTAGTTAGCCTTAATTAGTTTAGTTAGTTAGCTTTAATTGGTTTAGTTGCATACACAGAGAGCTATGTCACAGAGGCGTTCTAGTTTAGTTAGCTTTAATCAGTTTAGTTAGCTTTAATCAGTTTAGTTATTGTGGCAGCATTGCGATGACGACTTTCTATCAAAAATCCTCTGTCCATGTCGCTGAGGTATCCATCCGTAGGTGCGCTATTAGTGTCAAAAGAGACCCATTAGTGTCAAAAGAGACCTATTAGTGTCAAAAGAGACCCATTAGTGTCAAAAGAGACCTATGTCGCTGAGGTATCCATCCGTAGGTGTGCTATTAGTGTCAAAAGAGACCTATTAGTGTCCTATTGGTGCCAAAAGAGACCTATGTCGATTAGTGTCAAAAGAGACCTATGTCTCTGAGGTATCCATCCGTACCTTGCACCCATGCTGCACTCAAGTCCAATTCTATATACATATATATACATGCATACACATATATATTACTTAAATAGATAGATCGATAGATCGACATGCATACACACACACACACACACACACACACACACACACACACACACACACACACACACAGGCTGTGCGCAAGAAAGATACGATGCACGGCCTCACCGTGTACGAAATCAAGTGGAAGGTGTGCTCCTGTGTGTGTGTGTAGAGAGAGAGAGAGAGAACTTGTTCTCTTACGGTAGTGTACGAAATCAAGTGGAAGGTGTGCTGTTAGTGTCAAAAGAGACCTGTTAGTGTCGAAAGAGACCTATTAGTGTCGAAAGAGACCTATTAGTGTCGAAAGAGACCTGTTAGTGTCGAAATCAAGTGGAAGGCGTGCTGTTAGTGTCGAAAGAGACCTGTTAGTGTCGAAAGAGACCTATTAGTGTCGAAAGAGACCTATTAGTGTCGAAAGAGACCTATTAGTGCACGAAATCAAGTGGAAGGTGTGCTCCTGTGTGTGTGTGTAGAGAGAGAGAGAGAACTTGTTCTCTTACGGTAGTGTCAAGAGAGAACTTGTTCCGCGATGATTCGACCTGCATCCCTGTGCGCAATATGATAATATAATAATAATGATTGATAGTAACAACAAATATAATGATATAATATAATAATAATATTGACAGTAACGACAAATATAATGATTGATGGTAACAACAAATATAATGATATGATATAATAATATTGATAGTAACGACAAATATAATTTGTTGTTACTATGATTGATAGTAACAACAAATATAATGATATGATATAATAATATTGATAGTAACGACAAATATAATGACAATATATAATAATAACATTGACAGTAACGACAAATATAATGATTGATGGTAACAACAAATATAATGACAATATATAATAATAATATTGATAGTAACGACAAATATAATGACAATATATAATAATAATATTGATAGTAATGACAAATATAATGATAATGATAATGATAATGATAATGATAAGAATAAAATAATAATAAACGGCGTCACCAATCAAAAAGAATTATTAGCCAACTGCGCAAAGAATTATCAGCCAACGACTAATAATTCTGAACGGCGTCACCGAGTAAATAATTTGTTTTTTCTAGCGTGCGGCGGGACCTCCTCCTCCTCCTCCGTTTGTATTTAATTCGAGGGAGGGGCCTTATAATTCAATCAGAGGGGCCTTACATAGCATTCAGCACAAAATAAGGTCCCTGAGGTCAGCACGAAGTAAGGTCCCATCGAATACAAACAAGGTTCCATCGAACCTTTTACAAATAAGGTACAAACAAGATTCGATATTCCATCGAACCTTGTACAAATAAGGTTCAAGTCACAAAATAAGGTCCCATCAAATACAAACAAGGTTCCATCACAAACAAGGTTCCATCGAACCTTGTACAAACAAGGTCCCTTTATTTGTATTTGTATTCGTATTCGAATACAAATAAGGTCTCTACGGTTCCATCGAATACAAATAATGATATAGAGACCTTAAGGTCTCTGACCTTAAGGTCTCTACGGTTCCATCGAATACAAATAATGAACTCCTTCTCCTCCGCCCCCCCCAGGGTTTGAGCGAGTCACAAAACACGTGGGCCTCTCTCGACCATTTAACTAACTAAACTAACTAAACCCCCCAGGGTTTGAGCGAGTCACAAAACACGTGGGCCTCTCTCGACCATTTTGACCAGGTACACACACGCACACACATTTTTTTTTTATATGTACCATTATGCGCAGGCGCCGCTGGCGCAGTACAAACAGTTCGCTTTATATTTTTTCTTTTTTTTTATATGTACAATTATGCGCAGGCGCCGCTGGCGCAGTACAAACAGTTCGCTTTATATTTTTCTAGAGTTCGCTCTATATTTTTTTTTTCTAGAGTTCGCTCTATATTTTTTTTTCTAGAGTTCGCTCTATATTATTATATTTTTCAATAAAATACAAATACATCATGCGCAGGCGCCGCTGGCGCAGTACAAACAGTTGTTGCTAGATTTTGAAAAGGTCGCACCTGGCTCCTCGTCTTCCCCCCCCCGTAAATCCCTGGGCAAGGATGCCAAGGCTCTCTGGCCTCCTGGTACTCTTTTTTCTTTATTGGCCAATAATTTTTTTTTAAAAAAAGACTACCTTTAAATCCCTGGGCAAGGATGCCAAGGCTCGCTGGCCTCCTGGTGCTCTTTTTTCTTTATTGGCCAATAATTTTTTTTTAAAAAAAAGACTACTTGTAAATCCCTGGGCAAGGATGCCAAGGCTCGCTGGCCTCCTGGTACTTTTGTTTTAATCGACCTCCTGGTACTCTTTTTTAAAAAACAAAAATGTAGCAAATTGCGAGGAAGCTCATGTGCTTTATACATATTTAATTTATATTACTATACATATATAACGCATATATACATATATGAAAAAAAAAATGTAGCAAATTGTGAGGAAGCTCATGTGCTTTATACATAATCTGTAATTTTAATTTATATTACTATACACATATAACGCATATATACATATATATGTATATATACATATATACACACACATGCACACACACACAAACACACACACACACACACACACAGCAGATGAGGACGCTGATAAGGCACCAGTTCGCGCCAGTTCGCGCCAATCCAAGTCAACTGCTTCCAAAACTAAGGTCTACACACCCTCCCACCCCCCCCCCCACCACCACCACCACAACCACAACCCTCCCCCCCCCACATACCACTGTTGA
>Ga0315905_10004032_pt1 | contig 15041 bp, 9 predicted proteins | sample LakEriMetagenome_5_FD_203522 | JGI IMG/M metagenome (GOLD analysis project Ga0315905, IMG submission 203522) | Freshwater fungal communities from buoy surface, Lake Erie, Ohio, United States - Buoy 4 MA121 | ecosystem: Environmental > Aquatic > Freshwater > Lake | place: USA: Lake Erie, Ohio... | reverse complement strand
CAGACGCCGAACCGCAAGCGCCAGGCTTGGAAGGAAGAAGACGAGCGTGGCGAGGTTTCCCACCGTGCTTCCGACGATCTCTGCCGCCAAACCGGCAAGTAGCGTGAAGAGATAGAACCACCAATACTCCGACCGGCTGGCCCGCCCATCGAACTGGGCATATGCCGCCGTGGTCATGTTGCGCTTGATTGAACTGAAGAAATCCATAGAGCCTCCGTATCTGGTCAACGTCCACGCGGCGAACCCCATCGGCCCGCCGCGTGGACGTCAACGCTACTTGCTCGTTCGCGTTACTCGGGCGGCGCGCTTCTTGCCACCCTTTAGCAGCTTCTGGATCCGCTTTTTAATGATCAGGACCTGGGCCCCAAAACCACTGAACCCTTTTCCGGCTCCAACGCCTGCAAGCTGCATGCGTCGCCGTCGAATCAGGAATAGGGCACCAAAGACCAGCAGCAGCGCCATTGCACCCACGAGGGTGCGATTACCGATTGCCGCCGTAGCTGACTCGGCGGCCGCAAGAGCTGTCGCCCCATCGCCCGTTAGAGCCGCTTCAGCCGCCGCGTCGAAACCGCCCTGCGGATTGAGCAATAACCCACCAATTGCCGTAACTGGATCAACTCCGGCAAGGAGCAGTTCGTGGCCATCTCGGATTGAATCTGAGGCGATGAGAAGATTGCCGATCTCCACGCCGAGCAATTCGGCATCCGCTGAAGAGGCAAATGCCTCATCAAGAGCGGTGCCCGACGTATAACCGGCAGCCGCCAGATTCTCTTCGATGAGCGCAGGGGCATTGCTGAGTGCGGCGATGTCGCCGCCAACAAAACTTGACTGCATAGAAGCCAATGCACTCTTCAGGGTGCCAAACGACCACGAGCTCATCGACTCGGAGAGTGCTTGCGGAATCGTCCAGCCTGCCTTCACGAAGGCAGACCAGATCGGCTCGTACAGCTTAAGTGCCGCTGCACGGTCTGTAAGTCGGGTCTGGTCTACTTCGGTTAACGGGGCAAAACCTTTGCCGTTGATGTACTTAAGCCCCAGATCCTCACCGTTAAGTTCCTGCGACGTCATTGCCAATACGTCGAGCACATCGCGCGTGGTGAGTACTTGGCCTGACTTACCGCTCACAGGAGAAACTCCATTGATAATCGTTTGCAAGGCTAGCTGTTGCTGGTCTGCAGGGCTATAGAAAAGGTAGCTAGCGATTGCTGCGCACGACTGCTGATAGCGCTTATAAATCCGGTTGCCTAGCGCGTCACCCTCCTGTGCTGAGTCACTTGAAGAGTAGTACTCCCATTCAAGCAGTTTTGGCTGCGCGTCTGGATTTGACGCTTCGGTGTAGTCATACGCGTAGGTTTCACTGCATGGGTCGGAGCCGATATCGCCACCCGCTGATTTCAGGGCCCGTTGAGCAACGTATTCCGTGAGACCCTCCCAAGCCCAATTATCTTTTAGGTTCTCATCGTTGAACCAAACATGCGCCAGTTCATGTGCGGCAGTGAGATCGTCAAAGTCTTCCGAAACACGAGCAATCTTGTTCTCATACATTCCGGCATAGCCACCAAGCTCGCCGTCGGTGCTCGCCTCGCGCACCATGATTGATCCATTTTTGACGAGTGGAACGCCAGTGAACGACTCAAGTTCGTCAACAATTTTGGAGAGGCTGGACTTCGCATTGCTCATCCAGGTGGAATCTCCCGGCCAGCCGCGAAGCTCTACGGTGGTGCCCATAGCTGAGGTGAAGCGATCGGACACATAGAGGAGCGGGTTCACCGCTTCAATGCATGAGAACAATTTGAAGGCATCGTCAACTTGACCCGAAGTGAAAGTTGATCCACCACCTGAATCAGTGCGGGCGTAGTCATCGCCAAGGGCGTTGATCTCGGCGTAGCCCGCTGGGAATTTGATGGTAAGCGAACCACCGTCTTGACCGGTACCCGATGGGCAGAAGTACGTGTATGCCGCACCGACGCGGGTAGCTTCGTTAGACCTCGGTGCTCCACCGAGAACTTTGTAAGTCAACGTGTAGTTCGCGGTGTCGTTATAAAAGAGTTTGGTCGTGCCGAGTCGCAGCGCTTGGTACTTAATTCCACCAACGGTGTATCGACGCAAAACCCGCGTGGTAACTGTGCGGCCGTTGACCTTTGCGCTGGTAATTGCGCTTGCGGATTCAACGTGAACAACGAGCTCTTCATACCAATTGGTGGTTTGTGGGCATGAGTAGGTATACGGTTCCCAGCCCCAGTAGTACGAATAGGTATACCCCGTGCAGGTCGTATAAGTGGTGGTTGGTTTTGTTAGGTTGGTGTGTGTGCCTTCTACCGTGACAGAAATTGGCTCACCAGGCGAGCCCACTACATACGTGGTCGTGGCGGTATCTTCACTTGCGCTCACCACTGCCCGTACTGGTGCCGTTGCCGTTCCTGCGAGAACAACAAGGAGGAACGTGGCTAGTGCCACATTAAGTTTGCGCATGGCGGTGCTCCTTCATACCTGCCGGAAGGAGACACATTTGTGCTACTGGCGGCGCGGGTGCAGTATATGAGAATGGCTCGGGAATGCTCGTGGTGGTTGCGGAAGCGCAAGGAGGTTGACCGATGAAAACCCTCTACATCGACATGGACAACGTGCTGGTGGACTTCCCTTCGGGGATGGCCGCGTGTGACCCAGCCCTGCTCAAACAGTTCAAAGAGTGCCCCGACGAGATCCCTGGAGTCTTCGGGCTGATGCAGCCGATGCCGGGTGCGATTGCGGCCTATCACGAGCTGAGCGAGCTCTTCGACACGTACATCCTCTCGACGGCGCGATGGGAGAACCCGACCGCCTGGTCAGACAAGCTGGAGTGGGTGAAGCGGCACCTTGGCGCCCCGGCCCACAAGCGGCTGATCCTCTCGCACAACAAGCACCTCAACCGCGGGCACTACCTAGTCGATGACCGGCCAAACAACGGTGCGGAAGAGTTTGGGAAGGTGCCGGGCCAAGAGTGGATTCGCTTTGGGCACGGCGACTACAAGGGTTGGCCTGAGGTTGTGGCGTACCTTAAAGAGAACGCAGCACATTCGAACCAGGAGCATGAGGTAACCAGATGAAGCGCATCCGCCCACTCTTCGTAGCCAGCGTCATCCTCGCCCTGGCGACGCTGTTGCCAGTGGCGGTGCTTGCAGCCCAAGCACTGAATCCCACGCCCGCCCCGAGCCCCACGGCCGCACTTGAAACCAGCCCCGAAGCCACGCCAGTTCCAGATACCTGCTGGGATTGTGTGGATAGCAGCATGACCCCCGAGGAGGGTCGCGCCATCTACTGCTCAGCACAATCGCTCAAAGAGAATCCACAGATGCTCGATGAGTGCTTCCCCGACAAGTGGGAGTGGGTTTGCTTCCCTGAGGGGAACTGCGAGATGTACCGGCGAGATCTAGACCCCCTTGGGATCTTTGCAACGCCGACACCGATGCCCACCCCAGAACCACTACCCACACCGGTACCAACTGCGACACCAGATCCAACACCAGTGCCAGAGCCGGAGAGCCCTGCGACAGCGACGCCGTAACTGATGATGAAGCTAACCATCGCACCATGGTGGCTACCTAGAATTCTCGGCATTGGACGCGCTGAGCTTCGAGTCAGCGAGAACGCCTTAAGTTGGGTGCTGGGCGGCGGTACAGAGAACGATCGCCAACCCGTCCGTGAGATCACATGTAAGCCAGGGCTTTTGTGGACAGGGCTAGAGATCAGCTTAAAAGACGGTGAGCTCATCAGCTTTACTGGATACCGCGCCGACGAAGCCCAGCAATTTGCAAGGGAAGTGAACCAAGCGATTGCCGACGACTTACTGAACCGCCAGGCTTCCGCAGTTAACAAGGCGATTTCAGGATGGGATCTACCAGTCGGCAAAGACCAATTCATGACAGAGCCGATGTACCAAGCGTGGGTTCAGGCCAACAAAAAACTCGGCGCAACACTCTCAGAAATCCTGCGCCTAGGTCCAAGAGCAAGCGAAGTGCTTACCGCCGCCTCGCACGTAATCGGCATCCTACGAAAAGGTACACAGGCCCGCGCATCGCGCAATGAGGCATGGGTTACCGAGCAGAGAAAAAAGCACAAGAAACTCTTCGCATCAGGTATGGGATACCCGCTAAGTGACGAGCAGATTGATGCAGTTCTGTATGACGAACATCGAAGCTTAATCGTTGCGGGCGCGGGTACTGGTAAAACAAGCACGATTGTTGCAAAAGTGCAGTGGATGTTTGACCAAAATCTCACCACGCCAGAGCGAACCCAGCTTTTGGCATTCAACCGCGACGCCGCAAAAGAGATAAACAGCCGCTTAGGGATTACTGATAAAGAAGACGCGCTTGCCTCCACATTCCATGCGCTTGGCAACAGGCTCCGAAGCCAGGCAAAGGGGGAAAAGCGTCGCGTACACAAGATTGCAACCGACGATCAGCTGCTGCAAAGATTTGTGCGAAAAGCAATTGATGACGGCCTAGCTAGTGTCGATTACCAGCACCACATCCAACAGTTTCTACTCTACTTTCGCTATCCAGAAGCTACGCCAGTGCCGCTGGAAGGTTCGAAAGAACAGCGACGATTTGCGGACGGGCATGACATCCGAACGATCACTGGAGAGAAAGTAAAATCTAACTCGGAAGCGCTCATTGCAAACTGGCTTACGACGAATGGGATTGCCTGGCAGTACGAAGCGAGATACGAGCATAAGACGTCGAATCCTAAGCACAGCCAATACCTACCCGACTTCTACTTGCCGGAGCACCAGGTCTATATTGAACACTGGGCACAGTCTAAAGAAGGAACGCTCCCACCAGAATGGGATGAGATTGACCAGCTTCAGTACAGGCAAGGGATGCAGTGGAAGCGCGAACTCCACCACCTGTACAAAACTCGGCTGGTTGAAACGTTCAGCGCGAATGATGGCGGAGCGTCGATTCAGGATGCCCTCATGGCGGCCATGCATCGGTACGACATCCCAATTCGGCCAGTATCAGCCGAGGAGCTTGCAAAACTTCTGCAGGTTGCAGAAATCATCCAACCTGTTGTCAAACTAGTTAGTAGCTTCTTGGCACTCTTCCGAGAAAACGATACGAATCTTGCAGATCTAAAGGCAACCGCTGCAGAGAAGCTTGACTATCGGGCACTGGCATTTCTGCGCCTGTTTGAGTATCTGCACGGCAAGTATCAAGCTTTACTAGATCAGGATGAGTGCATTGATTTTTCAGACATGATTCGCGAGGCAACCGACGCAATTTCATCTGGCAAAGCAAAGATTGACCTGGACTACCTGCTTGTTGACGAGTTTCAGGACATTTCGCGAGGGCGAGCAAAGCTTCTGAAGGCCATCCTGACTACCAACCCGGGCTGCCGGCTGATCGCTGTGGGAGATGACTGGCAGGCCATCTATCGATTTGCTGGAAGCGATATCGGCGTAATGACAGATTTTGAATCCCAATTCGGCTACACGCTGCAGTCCTATCTGACCGCGACGCACCGGTTCGATACAAAAATGAAAGTCGCTACATCTGAATTCGTACAAGAAAACCCTGAACAGATTCGCAAAAATCTCACATCCTCAAAACAAGGGAACGAACCAGCGATTGAGATCGTCAGCACGGCTGGCGCCAAAGTCACTGCGTCTGCCAGAAAAGCGCTTGCGGATCACCTAGAGAACCCAAAGAAACGACTTGATGAGGAAAGCGGCGCTGCCACGGAGCAAGATGAATTGAGTGAAACAGACAAACTAGATTCAGATCAGGACAAGATAGACGCTGTGGCAGAAGTGCTAAAGAGGATTGCTGATGAAAACGAAGCCGCAAGCGTTCTTGTGCTTGGACGGTATAAGTTTGCTGAAGCGCTGCTCGGTGAGCGTGCAGAATGGCCAGCGGCACTGCAAATTCGATTTTCCACCATGCATAGCGCTAAAGGCATGGAGGCGGACTACGTCATCGCGCTTGATGTCATCTCTGGCCGCTGGGGATTTCCATCAGAAATTGCTGATGACCCCGTATTGAACTTAGTCCTCGGCATCGCATCTGAATTTCCAAACGCTGAAGAGCGTCGGCTATTCTACGTCGCGCTAACACGTGCCAAGAAGAAGGCCTTCGTCATGACTGTTGATGAGGTGCAGTCCAGTTTCGTCACTGAGCTAGAAGAGAGCAAGTACGATGGACTCGTTATCCCCTCCGACGTAAGCGACCGCGTAGCAGACTGCCCAGTGTGTAAATCGGCGACGCTTGTTCTAAGGATTTCACAATACGGCCCATTCTTTTCTTGTTCATCGCCGCGGTGTGTTGGTAAGGCTTCGAAATGCCCAGAGTGCTCAGCGGGTGCACTTGTTCGGTCAGGGCTGCAGTTCAAATGTATTGCCTGCAACGCTACGAGAAAGAACTGCCCAAAGTGCGAATACGGTTACGTGAAGCACCACAGTGCCGGCAAAGCAAAGGGCAGCGGGCGCGATTATGCCGCGTTTGATGGCTGCTCAACATATCGAAGCGACCCAGTGTGGAAGTGCTGGACCGGGCCGTGTGCGTGCAAAAGCTAGCCGCGGGTAAATGCTACACATGATGATGATTGAACACCTCCTCTCCAGCCCACCCGTCCCACTCGACCTCGCCCAAAAACTCGCCGCCACCTACGCAAGCCGCTATAACTACCGCCGCGGCGCAATGGTGGTCGACGTGGTGGCGAGTGCAGCACGTAACTACGATCGTGTTGAGCAAACGATCGTGCCGGGATTCGAGCGCCTCGCGTACAACAAGCCAACCCTCGAAGCACTTGCAAAAGCCGACCCAGCGCAACTCAAAATGTTAGGCCTACGAGCAAACGAGCCAAACACAATGATCGAGGTCGCGAAGGGCCTCATGAGATTCGGCAGCGAGCGAAACATCACGGGCGACGATGCGATCTGCCGCGCCTGGGGTGAGTACGCCGAGGAGTGGCGCCGCACGCCGAAACTTGATCCGTATGTGGGGGTAAAGGGGATCGGCATTGCCCTGTACGCCTATCTGCGCATGCGCTCAGGGGCCGACGCGATCAAGCCCGATGTGTGGATTGCGCGCCTGCTCCAGCAGTACGGCGCAACGATTCGTAATCCCAAGGATGCCCTTGAGGTGATGCAGTGCGCCGAGCAGGTGGCGCTCGCCGCAAAGATCAGCCGCCTAACGCTCGACCAAATGCTCTGGCGCGGCGAGTGGAAGATCACCCCAGCAGCCCTCAAGCAGCTCGGCACCACCGAAGCGTGGCGCTCCCACGCCCCGGCCGACACCACCCCCGAGGAGATCTACGGCAACAACGGCTCCATGAGCCACCTCTTCAACGAGCCCTTCGCCACCCGTGCAGACCTGCAGGATGCCCTGGTCCAGAACCACGGCGGGGGTGTGCAGATGGAGGTGATTGAGGCACTTGCTGCGCTCTGCGGCCCAAGGGTGGAGGGGCTGGCTCCCCCTAGGCGTGCCAGGATCTTGGCACGCTTCTGAAGGAGCCTCAGCGCGTACCATTACGGGGATACGGCGCACGTACCGCTAAAGGCGGCGCCAGCTAGGGAGGGCACATGAAGGGCTATTTCCGCGTGATGCTCGGCAGGAAGAGCGCCTTCGCCGCTGAATGCCTTCGTGATGGCTTTATTGGCACCGACTTTGAGATCAACGAGGACCTGAGTGCGAACCTCCCTGATTCGTGGCGGGAGTTTAATAAGAAGTACATCCCGATCTTCCTGAAGAATCGCCCCGAGAAAACCAAGATCGGTGCAGGTTTGGCATGTGGCGCGCTATGGACCGTTTCGAAGGGGATCAAGCGAGGCGACATCGTGCTCAGCCCAGATGGCAACGGCAACTACCTTGCCGGTGAAGTTCTTGGGGACTACTTCTATGAGCCAGCAGGCGCACTCCCGCACCGGCGTAAGGTTGCCTGGCGTACTCAGCCAGTTCCTCGCAGCGCGATGAGCGAAGCGCTGCAGAATTCCACAGGCTCCATTGGAACTGTTTCCGACGTCACCAAGTACGGGCAAGAGATTGAAGCACTTATCTCGGGTTCCGGCACGATTGTGCCGCGCATCATTGCGAGTGACCCCGACATTGAGGATCCATCTGCATTCGCACTTGAAGAGCATCTTGAAGCGTTCTTGGTCAAGAACTGGGATAAGACCCCACTCGCCAAAGACTTTGCGATCTTTGAAGAAGAGGGCGAGCAGGTCGGGCAGCAGTACAGTACCGACGCGGGAATCATCGACATTCTTGCAGTGAGCCGAGACAAGAAGCGCATTCTCATCATCGAGCTGAAACGCGGCCGAGTGAGCGATGTCGTTGTTGGCCAAGTGCTCCGTTACATGGGCTATGTGCGCGAGCAGATCGCAGAGCCAAGCCAGACAGTAGAGGGCGTGATCATCGGCCTTGAAGATGATCAGAAGCTCAAGTGGGCGATCTCTTCGGTTCCAGCAATCAGCTTCTATCGCTACAAGATTGATTTCAAACTGGAGCAAAGCTAAACCAGCAAAGCAGTAAGGAAAGAGGCGAGCATCGTGCCAAAACCGAAAGCCGACAAGAAGAACGCGTCCGGAGCAAACCTTGGGTTTGAGGCAAAGCTTTGGCTTGCCGCCGACAAACTACGCGGCACTATGGATGCAAGTGAGTACAAGCACGTTGTACTCGGCCTTCTCTTCCTTAAGTACATCTCGGACACCTTCGATGAGACATACAAGAAGTTTGCAGCAGGCGAAGGTGAGCATGCAGGAGCACACCCGGAAGACCGAGACGAATACCTCGCCCTTAACGTCTTCTGGGTTCCAAAGTCGGCACGTTGGGTCACCTTGCAGGCGCAGGCCAAGCAGCCACAAATCGGCAAGCTTGTTGATGACGCAATGGATGCAATTGAGAAGGACAATCCACGCCTAAAGGGCGTACTCCCAAAGGACTACGCGAAGCCGAGTATCGACAAGCAGCGGCTTGGCGAGCTCATTGACCTACTTGCGTCAATCGAGATGAGCGATGAGGGCCACCGCGGAAAAGACATGCTCGGGCGCGTCTATGAGTACTTCCTCTCTCGCTTCGCGAGCGCGGAAGGGAAACTCGGTGGCGAGTTCTACACGCCTGCATGCGTCGTGCGAACAATTGTTGAGATTCTCGCCCCGTACAAGGGCCGCATCTATGACCCGTGCTGCGGATCCGGCGGCATGTTTGTGCAGAGCGAAAAGTTCGTGGAGAGCCACGGCGGCAAGATCGGCGACATCTCGGTCTATGGCCAGGAGATGAACCACACCACCCGACGCCTCGCAATCATGAACCTCGCGATTCGCGGGATTGAAGCCGACATTGGCTCCGAGCCTGCTGATACCTTCAAGCGCGACCTACACAAGGATCTGAAGGCCGACTTCATCCTTGCAAACCCGCCATTCAACATCAGTGACTGGTCACGCGACGAGAGCGACGTGCGCTGGAAGTACGGCGTGCCACCAAAGGGGAATGCAAACTTCGCCTGGGTGCAGCACATGGTCCACCACCTGTCGCCAACTGGCATGGCGGGCTTTGTGCTCGCCAACGGCAGCATGTCATCAAATACGTCAGGCGAGGGCGAGATTCGTAAAGCGATTATTGAGGCAGACCTTGTTGACTGCATGATTGCCATGCCAGGCCAGCTCTTCTACAGCGTGGGTATCCCAGTCTGCATCTGGTTCCTTTCACGGAGCAAGAACGCTGATAAACAGCGTGACCGTCGCAAGGAGACACTCTTCATTGACGCTCGAAGTATGGGCACGATGGTCGACCGTACCCATAAGGAGCTCACGGATGACGACATCGAGCTCATCTCATCTACCTACCACGCATGGCGAGGCGAAGGTGGCACATATGTCGACGTACCAGGGTTCTGTAAGTCTTCAACAACAGACGAGATTGCGGCACAAGGCTACGTCCTGACACCAGGTCGCTTTGTTGGCGCCGGCGCCGTGGAGGATGACGGCGAGCCCTTTGAGGTCAAGATGCCACGCCTAGTTGCCGAGCTTGAGGCGCAATTCAAAGAGTCAGAGGAGCTTGAGAAGCAGATCAAGAAGAACTTGAAGGGGCTGGGGTTTGGTGAGTGACCACAACACCCTCGGAGATCTCGCAATACAGGTTGTGGACCACGTAGCCCCTTACAAAGTACCGCTTGAGCTTTTTCATCATTACAGCTTGCCGAATTACGACGCAGGTAAGCTCCCAATGCTTGAGAGTGGTCATAGCATCAAGAGCGGAAAACTACGAATTCCAGACGGCGCCGTGCTGCTTTCGAAGCTCAACCCAAAGCATCCTAAGGTCTGGCGCATCCCCACCACCATGGGCCAGCAGGCAATTGCATCAACAGAATTCTTGGTACTGCAGCCGCGCACTGGCATCACGCTGAACGCACTCTATGCAGCCTGCCTAAATCCATACTTTTTGCGAGCGCTTGCCGCGAAAGCGACTGGTACGTCCAGTAGCCACCAAAGAGTACGGCCAGAAGATTTACTCGCAACGGAATTGAACATATCTGCAGAGCCTGCTGCACTAGCGAAAATCGGAGATTTCATAGCAGCCCTCGACGAAAAGATCGAACTTAATCATCGCATGAGCACTACGCTTGAGGCTGTGGCGCGAGCGCTCTTCCAGGGCTGGTTTGTGGACTTTGATCCAGTTCGCGCCAAGGCAGAAGGCCGCCAGCTGGTAGGAATGGATGCAGCTACAGCTGAACTCATCCCAGATAGCTTTGAGGACTCTTCACTTGGGCAGATTCCGAAAGGTTGGCGCGTGGGCACCATGGGAAGTGTGACGCGTACGCGGAATGAAAAGGTTGGTACCGCGACAGCACAAGTGCTATCGGCGGTGGCTACAGGAAGACTGATCCACTCAGATGAGTATTTTTCGAAGCAGGTCTTCAGTGCCAGTATTCAAAAATATCTCGTTGTTCGCCAGTGGGATTTCGCATACAACCCTTCTCGAATCAACATTGGGTCTATCGGACTATTGGAAGAAGATCTCATCGGCGCAGTCAGCCCTGTATACGAGGTAGTCACGCCTCAACCTACATTTCATTGGTTCATTGAAAAAAGTCTGCGTCTGCCATTCATCCAAGATCAGATCAGAGGACTCTGCTCTGGCTCCGTGAGGCAGAGCTTAAGGTTAAGCGATTTTCTAAGCATTCAGTTGGTAATCCCGCCTAGAGAAGTAGTACATGCGTACAACCGCGCTTGGGAGCTCCAGCGATCCAAGATCGTATCGCTATCCATTGAGAATATGATTCTGACACATGTGCGTGACAATCTCTTGCCGAAGCTACTCAGCGGAGAGCTAGCCGGAGAAGATGTGACGGCATGACCTTCCTCAACGAAGACGTGCTGGAGCAAGAATCTATCAAGATCCTGCAGGAGCTCGGCTTCTCGTACCTTGATGCTCGTGCGGTTGCTCCGGGTGAACCAGCCGCAGAGCGCGCAGATTTTTCTGAGGTAGTACTAGTCCGGCGACTAGAGGCGGCAATCGCCCGCCTGAATCCCAACGCATCTATTGAAGCAAGGGAAGAAGCGCTTCGTAAGGTACTGCGTGTAGAAGGACCGACCCTGGTTGCGGCAAACCAGGACCTCTATCGCATGCTTTCAGCCGGCGTGCCGGTAGAGGCTCGCCTTGAGGGTGGCCGAATCGGTGGAGACCACATTCAACTCGTGGATTACAAAAACCCAACAGCAAATGACTTGCTCGTCATGAACCAATTCACCGTGAAAGAGGGGCAGTACGACCGTCGACCAGATCTCGTGGTGTTCGTGAACGGGCTGCCGATCGCTGTGCTTGAGTTAAAGAATGCAGCCAGTGAGGGTGCCACCATCCACGGCGCCTTCAATCAGCTCCAAACCTATAAGGAGCAAATTCCTTCGCTCTTTAAGTACAACCAGTTCCTCGTAATCTCCGATGGCCTCCAGGCACGTATGGGTTCGCTGACCGCGAACATGGAGTGGTTCAAGGTCTGGCGCACCATCGAGGGTGAGGCGGAAGCGCCGTCGACAAGTCTTGAGCTCGAGGTCATGCTCCGCGGTCTATTTGCGCCGGCGCGGCTCTTGAGCATGATGCGCAACTTCATTGCCTTTGAGAACGATTCAAAGGGCCGCACAACCAAGCTTATTGCCGGCTACCACCAGTTCCATGCAGTCAATAAGGCGGTAGAGCAGATGGTTCGCGCCAGCAAGGCGAGCGGCGACCGACGCGTTGGCGTGGTCTGGCACACCCAAGGATCAGGCAAGAGCCTCTCCATGCTGTACCTCGCAGGGCGTGCCGTGCGGGAGCCTGCGATGGAGAACCCCACGATCGTGCTCCTTACCGACCGCAACGATCTTGACGATCAACTTTTCGGCCAGTTCCAGCGCGCCTCCGACGTGGTGGGCCAGAAGCCAAAGCAGGCGCTTAATCGTGCCGAGCTCCGCGAGATGCTCAAGGTTGCGAGCGGCGGCGTGGTCTTCACCACGATCCAGAAGTTCATGCCCGAAGAGAAGGGCGACCGTATGCCGTGCCTCTCTGAGCGCCGGAACATCGTCGTGATCGCCGACGAGGCTCATAGGAGCCAATACGACCTGATTGACGGCCTCGCGCGCCATATGCACGACGCGCTCCCGAACGCCTCCTACATCGGGTTTACGGGCACGCCGATTGAAACAACCGATGCCAACACACGCGCAATCTTTGGGGAGTACATCGATGTCTATGACATTCAGCAGGCGGTAGCTGACGGCGCGACCGTACCTATCTATTACGAGAGTCGCATCGCCAAGCTCAGCCTTCTTGAAGAGAAGCTCCCCGATATTGACGCTGCGATTGAAGACCTCGCCGACGGCGTTGAGGATGACCAACGCGAGAAGCTCAAATCGAAGTGGGCGGCACTCGAAAAGCTTGTCGGTGATCCGAAGCGCATTGCTGTCATTGCGAAAGATCTTGTTGAGCACTACGAGCGACGCGACGAGGCGATCCATGGCAAAGCCATGGTCGTCTGCATGAGTCGGCGGATCTGCATTGATTTGCTCAATGCCATCATCAAACTGCGCCCGGAGTGGGCGAGCGCGGCCGGAGATAACGAAGTAGAAGAGGCTGGCAAGAAGCACGTTGTAAAGATCGTCATGACCGGGTCTGCCACTGATGAGCTCTCTTGGCAGCCACATATCCGCAATAAGCAGGCACGCGGCGAGTTAGCACTGCGCTTCAAAGACCCAAGCGATCCGTTCTCAATCGTGATTGTGCGAGACATGTGGCTCACCGGTTTTGACGCACCTTGCTTGAGCACGATGTACATCGACAAGCCAATGCGCGGCCACAGCTTGATGCAGGCCATTGCTCGCGTGAACCGTGTCTTCAAGGACAAGCCTGGCGGCCTGGTTGTGGACTATCTCGGTCTCGCCGATCAGCTGAAATCAGCACTAGCTACATACACAGCGGGTGGCGGACGTGGAAGCACAACGGAAACTACAGAGACAGCCGTCCGGGTATTGGCCGAGAAGTGCGAGGTAGCAAGCGCCATGCTGCACGGCTTTGACTGGAGTGCATGGCATACCGGGAGTGCTCTAGCGCGCCTGCAGCTACTACCGGGTGTGCAAGAGCATCTGCTGGCTCAGGATGAGGGAAAGAAGCGCTTTACTACTACGACAGCTGAGATCTCCCGCGCATTCGCGCTCTGCGCCACTCGCCCAGAGGCAATTGCACTGCGTGATGACATCAGCTTCTTCCAAGCCGTTTCGGCTGCCCTAAAGAAGACCGATGTTGGGAATTCCCCAAATTCTGATCTCGACCACGCTATTCAACAACTTGTATCAAGTGCACTTGCCGAACCAGGAGAGATTATCGACGTGTTTGCCGCTGCAGGATTGAAGCGGCCAGATATCTCAATCCTCTCGGAAGAATTCCTAAAAGAAGTATCAGGCATGAAACACAAGAATCTCGCTGCCGAGGTTCTGGCGAAACTGCTTGCAGGAGAGATTAAGGCTGGGTCTTCCCGAAATGTTGTCCAGGGTCGCGCGTTCAGCGAGATGCTCAAGAAGACGCTGAACGCGTATCACAACCGCGCTATTGCTACACAAGAAGTGATCGAAGAGCTAATCAAACTTGCCCGTGAAATTGATCAGGCAAGGCGTCGCGGCCAGATCCTAAATCTCTCAGACGAAGAACTCGCCTTCTATGACGCCCTCGCGGCAAATGAGAGCGCAGCGAAGAAGATGGGGAATAAGGAACTCCAGGTTATTGCAACGGAACTGGTGAGCTCCGTGCGCAAGAGCGTGACAATTGACTGGACCCTTCGTGAGAACGCCCGCGCCAAGATCCGGGTGATCGTCAAGCGAATACTCTCGAAGTACGGATATCCACCAGATTTGCAGGACGAGGCGGTACAAACCGTGCTCCAGCAGGCTGAGGTGCTTTGCAAGGATTGGGCCGCGTAGCCTTCCTGGCCCCCGCTATCCTCCCCCCATGTGCGGCCGCATCGTTCAAGCAACCTCACCAGAGGAGATCGCCCGGGAGTTCGGGGCGGATCTCAGCGTGGGGGTGCGTGAGAGCCTGAGTACCCCTGCGATTGGCGATACGTCGCTGGTACGTGCGGGGTGGTATCCGCGCTGGAACATGGCCCCCTCGAGTCGCATCCTTATGCTGGCGCCCGCTGCGGGGGAGTCGCGGGTGGTGGAGTACGGGCGCTGGGGTCTGGTGCCCGCCTGGCAGAAGGCACGTACCGGGCACGTATCAGGGCTCTTCAACGCTCGGGCCGAGACGGTCGCGCAGCTCCCATCCTTCAAGGAGGCGTACCGACACGGGCGGGTGCTGGTGCCCATCGACGCATTCTATGAGTGGGAGAACCCCGAGTACCTCGAAGAGCAGGGGCGACCTATGGGACGCAAGGCGCCCAAGCAACCGTGGGCGTACCTGCCGAGCGCGGGGGCGCACCTCACCCTGGGCGGCATCACCACCGAGTACGGTGGCGAGCGCACCCTCTCCCTTATAACGACGCAGGCGAACGCCACCGTTGGGCGCATCCACGACCGCATGCCGGTGATGCTGCGCGACGAC
>Ga0315905_10004031_pt1 | contig 15045 bp, 24 predicted proteins | sample LakEriMetagenome_5_FD_203522 | JGI IMG/M metagenome (GOLD analysis project Ga0315905, IMG submission 203522) | Freshwater fungal communities from buoy surface, Lake Erie, Ohio, United States - Buoy 4 MA121 | ecosystem: Environmental > Aquatic > Freshwater > Lake | place: USA: Lake Erie, Ohio... | reverse complement strand
AGATATGCCTTGTTGGCAGCAGTCCGAGTTCGCTCGGCCTGCTTCGTTTGGTCCTCCATGACCTTAGAATTAAACTTGAGTTGCTTTAGATATGCCTTGTTGGCAGCAGTCCGAGTTCGCTCGGCCTGCTTCGTTTGGTCCTCCATGACCTTAGAATTAAACTTGAGTTGCTTTAGATATGCCTTGTTGGCAGCAGTCCGAGTTCGCTCGGCCTCGGTGCGTTTCTGTTCCTCATATTTGAGAAACATCTGATGCCCTCTCCACCGGTCTTTGGAGGCTTGTTTCTCTTTTCGCCTTTCAGCCTTGCCGGTCTTTTCGATTTCCTTTCGCTTCTGTTCCTCATATTTGAGGAACATCAGGTGACCTGCCCAACGCGCCTTTTGTTTTTGTTCCTCATACTTGAGGAACATTTGCAGACCCTTCCACCGATCCTTGGCATCCTGCACAGCCGATGCACTTTGTTGGGCGGTTGTTTTGTCGATGGCCTTAGCCAAGGCATCAGCACCTTGCTTGGCACTGTCAACCATCTTTTTGAAGTCAGAGTCATCCCCGAGGAGTCTGACTCTTAACGGTGGGAGTTCTTTTTCGCTCATGTCGCAAAATCCATCCCAAAAATGGAGGCCCAGATAGCTTTGCTATCGTACTGTTCCGCCTGACCCTGCTCGGGTTTTGGCGTGGATTCAAACTCCAACAGGTAGTCGGAGATCGGCGGGATCTTCGCTCTAGGCCCTGCCTGGGAAGCGAAGATAGCCCGTATCGTCGCCGCAGTGTACCAGTCGCCTTTGTCTCGCTCAGACATACTTCTTGCGAAGTATGCCTGCCATTTGTCGAACTCGGAAACGGTGGTAAGCTGCTTAATCAGCGATACGGGCCAGCCTAGTTGGTGAGCGAGCTTGTACCAGAGGTACTCCTCGTCACCGATGGTCAGTTTTTTTCGTCGCCCTCGTCGTCTTTGCGTCCCATGTTATTGAGGATCGCGGCCACGTCGGACAACGCCTTTTGCGCTCCGTCCGTCCATTCTTGGATGGTCTTTTCAGGGACCAACTTACCGTCTGCATCGTACAGGCAGAAAGACAGAAGGAGGCTATAGCTGCCCGTGTAGTCGGTAAGACCGACAGGCTCGCCCTTGTCGTTCGTCTTGGTTTTTCGAGATACCTTGTTGAGATACTCGTCTCGCTGCGCTCCCGTCATTTCCTTGACGAAAACACGCACTTCGCGACCTTCCTCAATCTCCAAGTCGATTGGTTGGGACTTGCGAATAACCGAGATTTTTGTGATGTCTGACATGCTTGCTGCACCCGTTTGCTAGCGTAAAAAAAAACAGGCGAACCACCGATGGTTCGCCTTGAATCGAAAATAGCCCAGACGAACCACTAAGAAGGCAAAGCCGTAGTGGCGGTCGTGGCCGTAGTTCCAGTCGCGAACACAGGGGCAATTTCGAGCGGCGTGGCCGCCGTCGAAAGGTTGCTAGGTTCGAGTTCGAGTGTCGCTTCGGGACGCTCGCCTTCGGCGTGTTCCCCTGGATCAAATTTCGAGACAATGGCGTAAAACACCAAAGTCGATCCTTCGGGGAAAGTGATCGTAATCGCTCGGTTGCTTCCCAAGATGGGGATGACCTGTGCGTAAGTCCGAGGGTCGTAGGCGACCTTCAAGGTCACGGTATCGAGCGTAATGAGGCTTTTGCCGAGTTTGGTTCGGTAGCGGGAGTTCCGCATGGTCGTCTGGTCGATGCCTCCGCCGGAGTCAAGCGCAGGGGGAGTCACAGAAATTTCCTCGAAAACGGCGGTGATGCCGCCGATGCTAACTAGGGTTCGATACCCGTCCTTCAAAAGAGGCATTTTTTACTCCAAGGTCATTCGGTAGGTCTGTGCGTAAACGTAACGGCGTGTCTGCGGCTCTTGCCCACTAAACCCTATTGTATTAGATTTAGTAATTACCCGCAATTTTTGACCGCTACTGACGGGTTGGTTGTAGACCGAGGCGGCCATACTTTCGATCTGCTGGGCTATGGCGTAGGCTGAGGAATCTTGGCCCCGAACCATGATGTAAACCGAAGGATGCTCGTCGGTGACGCCGGAGCGGAGGCTCCGGCGTTCGAGGTTGGCACTAGCCTTGTCGTAAACTAGGATGCAACTCGCCGGAGTGTCCGGCGAGTGGTTCACGAACACCTGAACCCCTAGATTCGGGAGGTTGGTTTCGATGATTTCGGCCACCACATCTGCTGGGCTCATTTGATCCCCGATTGCATGTAGGCGTAGAAGATGTCGGAAAGGTAATCTAAATTGTAATCAATACTCAGTTCGAGGTAGTAGATCGTGGTCCCTGCGGTCCTCTTGGCTGGGTATTCTTCGTGCTGCGCCACGGCGTAGTCCGAAGGAACCTTGACTTGGTCGCCTCGCATTGGGATAGGTCCGGGCTTCCCGGAAATATCGAAACCGTAGCCTATGATCGTCTGGGTTTGCCAACCCTTGCCTTGCTGGAAGAAGTCTCCGCTAGCTAGGAGTGCCCCCGTCTCATAGGGAACCATAGGTGCTGTCTCGGCCAAGAGCGACTCGGCGGCTCTCTCCGAGGCCGCCGTGAAGGATCGGCCAAAGTCCCGATGGGCTTTGTCCAAAGCCTTCTTGAAGGCTCCTGCGCCTTCGAGTTTGATTTTAGGCATTACCCGCAAGCCTCGTACAGAGTCTCGGTGTTCCGTAAGTTGGGGGTCATCGACGAGTCGATGACCTCGTACACGTCTGGATTCTGCTTAGGGTTGTCCCAGTAGGCGGTGTCGGCCAGCGTCCCGAGTCGCATTAGTCCGCCTACCTGTAGGCGGACCTGCGTGATCGTTTGCACCCGAGACATGACTCGGGTGTTGGTGTTGGAAATCACTTCCTTGAGCATTTCCTCCCACCGGCAGGTGTACTCGACCGGCGAGCCCCAGATGGGTTCGCCGGTCTTTTGTGTGCCAACCCTGGGCCAAAAGACCAGGGTTTGGCGTTGGCATCTTTTAATAAGTGACATCCGTAGCCGCCTCCTTGCCTGCCCAGAACAGGTCAAACTTGACCATGCCTTTGACCACCTTGTTATTCCAGACGGCAAGTTTGCCGCTGGAATCAAGCATCATGGCCGTAGTCCCGAAGTGTGTGATGCCAAGTCCGTCTGAAAGACGGACTTGGTAGGAGGCTTGGATCGTCTTGACTTGCTCACTTTGGAGTCGCGGGTCACTGATGGCAATTAGGTGGGCCGCTAGATAGCGTTCCACCAACTCGGCTGTCGCCTCGTTGAGTGCGACACCAATGACGTTGGTGACCATCAGCGATGCGCTGTCGATCATCAACTGCGGGTCAGGCACGTTGGTCGAATCGTATTGGATGATCTTGTTGACGGCGGCCAGCGTTGTTCTTGCCATTGGGTTACCCTACTATGCTTCCCATCGGTGTGCTGTCCCCAGCGGTGCTGGGGACGACGATGTTGTATTTCCGGGAGCTTCCGGTTCGGTAGACGATGTACGTCGCACCTTTGACAAGGTTGTTGAACTGGACTACCCCTTGATTGTCGGCGGTTGCCGTTCGAGGGGCATCCTCCATCGCCAATCCTGTCGACCCCGGCGGCGGTGACGATGCTTGGATCGTCACCTGCGCTCCTGCCTGAGCGACCCCGTTGAGGTCGTTCACGGTCCAAAAGCCCGTCGTGCGTGGAGCCACGCTCGGCGTGACTCCACCGGTACTTGTCAGCGTGTACGTCTGGGAGACGTTCCCGCTGACTACCAGCGAAGCAGGCGTGAAGCTGAATCCGGCGGCGGTGATCGCGACGGTGAACGTCGCGTCATCGAGGCTGAATGATGTGACCCCGCTAGCGTTGGTGACCCCAGCGTAGGTTTCCCCCGCGCGGAACACGCGAACCGTAGCCGCTTCGACCGGACTGGCCGAGGAATCTCGGACAGTGATCGTCACGATCCTCGCGCCCGACCCTTGGCCGGTCGCCCCGGTGATCCAAGCCGCATCGCCGCGATCTCGGATCGCTTCGAGCGAATCGGTCGTCTCGTTGAAATTCGCCCCGGCTGTCGTGGCGTTGATCTGCGAGCGGGTGGTCGAGTCAGGGGTCTTGCCTGCGATGGCTCCGAGCCAGTTGGCTAGGGACGTGATCCCTGCAAACAAGGTTGCGGGGATTCGGGTGACTAAGGCAGTCACGTTGGTCGCCACGGCGGCCAACGCTGTGCTGGTAGCCAAGCCCGACTGGATCGCGGCCACAGAGTGAACGTGGACAGTCGGGATGACGATGAATTGGTCGCCTACGGTCGGGGCAACCGTAAACGGTTCTTCGACCGTGAATACTCCGTTGGTGTTGACATAGCCTGTGATTGGGCTGTTCTGCTCGTTGATTGCCGCAGAGGTCAAGAACACCAAAACAGCGTGCTTGAATGCCCCGGTTGGGTAGTTGACGTTGGAGGAGAAGGTTGTCGAAGTCGGAGTGACCGCTGAGGTCACTGTACCCTCGATGACTGTGTTTGCCTTCTTGATGATGCTGATGTACTTAGCGAGGCTGTGAGCCACGTTGTCGTGGTCGTCAACGCTTTCCTCTAGGACAGCATCGGCGATAGCCGATGCTGTTGGGACATCGCTTTTCTTTACCAAGACTGTGGAACCCTCGATCTGAGCCAGCGTTGGTCTGTTGACCAACGTGGCTTCCTTGGCAACCGTGGCATCCTTTGCCACGGTTGAATCTTTAGCAACCGTCGCGTCTTTCGCGACGGTTGAGTCTTTGGCTAAGACTGTCGAACCCTCGATCTGGGCCAGCGTTGGTCTGTTGACCAACGTGGCTTCCTTGGCAACCGTGGCATCCTTTGCCACGGTTGAGTCTTTGGCTAGGACAGTCGAACCCTCGATCTGGGCCAGCGTTGGTCTGTTGACCAACGTGGCTTCCTTGGCAACCGTGGCATCCTTTGCCACGGTTGAGTCTTTGGCTAGGACAGTCGAGCCCTCGATCTGCGCCAGGGTAGGCCGATTGCTGACCGTGGTTTCGTTTGCTACCGAAGCTGGGAAAGTCACAGCAGCGGCAGCATTAGCCGTCTGCCCTGCGATCTTGGTGACGTTGGCTGTGACTTCATCTGTAACCGATTTAGTCGAGGTATTCGTCAGAGCAACCGTTGCTGTTGGGTTGGCAATCTTGCTTTGGTCTGTTCCTGCGTAACCGAATGTTTCAGACGCAGTAAAAACGACTTGAATGGATCGAGAGTAGCATCCGGTTTTGTAAAGAACAATCCTTAGGGAACTGCAATTGGTTTCTGCTTGATTTGGCGTATAGCTCCACTCCCCTTGCTCTACTGCCGGAGTGTTGGCTCCGGCAACGTAAGCACCATTGTCTTTAGACACGGATACCGACACACCGGCAGTTTGGACCGCACCATCACTTATTTGGGTGATGGTTCCGAGCAGTATTGGCAAAGGATTCGCATTGTTGCGTGGATACATTATCTTCCCCCACCAATCATTCGTTGCTGGTTTCTGAGCCAATAGTTTTTGAAGGTTGTTACTTGGGCAAAATAACTGAGTCGTCTGGGTGGCTGGTACAACATGCCACCGCCCCGGCCATGCTCGTAAATAAAACGGACTTCGTTGGCGGTGAGGGCGGTGTTGAAAACGGTAACGTCGTCGAGCTGGGCGAGCAAAAACTGACTTGCCTGTTGACCAATAACTGAAATCGAAAATGCAGTCGAAGTAGCGACACTCGCGGAAGTAAAAAATGAACCGTTGAAAATCAGCGATGCCGTAGAGCCGTTCCACGTAATCCCTACGTGAGACCAACCTTGACCTAAAAGAAGCGGGCCAGTGTTGGCGTCTGCTAAAGTAGTCCCGCTGTGTCTTCCCCACAACCTGCCTACATTTTCCGATGTGATTAGAAAAGTGTTCCCGTCTCGAAAAATCCCTCCGTTGTTTCCGGCGTTCGCGCCAAGTGCTGTCTTGCTGATCCACGCTGTGAGCGTGTAAGGTGCATTAGTGCCAAACGCAACGGCGCTGCTTAAATTTAATTGGTCATTCGCGCCGTCAAAGCTCAAAGCTGTCCTATCAGGGCTCGCAACATACGCATCGTTTCCGTTGTTCGAAAAATTGGTCAACGTCCCATGGTTCCTTCCCATCGTGTCCGGCAACTGCAAGCCAGTGTTGCCGCTAAAAGACGGGCACCACCGACCGACAATTCGGCTTGCGAGGTTTTCCCATTCTGGCGGATAATAGGCAAACATTATGTTGTGATTGTATCTCCGTTGTCGGTTACTGCATCTACTGCAAACACGATGGATTGTCCCGAAGTGTTGATGCAGCGTATCTCGTAAATGTCACCACCGGGAATGTAAACCTGCCGAACATCGGCAAGGTTTGTGACTCGATCCCCGATGGAGTGAGCAGTCCTGAACGGTCGTTCAACAGTGATTGTGTTCGTTGCAATGTTGATGATTCGAGCAAACTCGACTCTATCAGGGGTGTAAGCTCCCGTACCTCCTTCGCTGTGCAAACAGATCGTGTCACCGATTGCGAAAGTCCCTATCGCAGCCAACACAACTGTTTGGTCACCGATAGCCGAAGCAGTCGAAACGGTTGTGCTTTGGGCCGTTGCGGTCTGCGAGATTACATCGAAAGTCTGAGCAGGCAAAACCAGAGTGTCGTTGTCTGATCTACGAACCAGTACATAAGCGGCTCTGGTCAACGCAGTACCGAGCCTGCGACCCATGCGAATGTAGAGCCAAGCTCCAATACTGGTTTTTAAGTCCAGGGTTCGGTTAGTTCCAACGGAACCTGATGCAATGACAACAGGAGATTCGATTATAGAAAATGTTGGGGCGGTCTTGGTTACTGTTGCCATAGTCGCGTTCTCACAAATTCTACTTCAAGGGGTGTGATTGTTTGAGAGGATTCACCGGCACGAAGGATGGGTGCGGCTTGTTCTTGGGTGAGTCCTATACCGCCCCATTCAACAGGGGTGACTAAGGCTTGTCGGATAGCTGGTAGCCCGAAGTCGGGCATCGAAGTTTGGTGTGCTGATGGTCCCATGAATGGGAGCATCTCACCGATGATCGGATTGCTTACGGCTACCTGCTTGATGGTTGCAATCACCAAGCCACCCAAAGCAAGGTTGTCTTGGTACAGGTTCAAGATGCCCATGATAGAAAGGGGTAGTGAAATGTTTAATACAGGTGCGATCTCGGAACACCGAGACGCACATGCGTAGTCATTACCAGCATTGATTAAGGCCGTTGCTTGCTGGTCCGACTCAATCAGTGCTTTCAATTCTTCTGGGGTCACAGCAGTCTCCACTAAGGATTTTTGCGATTCAGGTGTTGATCCACACTATCCATGCGCTGCGACAAGTCAGAAACCTGACTAGAAAGTCCGTCGACTTTTTCTGGTAGGACCGACAGTTTTTGTAAACTGCAAGACACGTCTTGCATAGTTCCAGTATTCTGTTCCAAGTTGGAGAGTAGCTTGTCTACGGCAAGGAATAGCTTGTCCCTACAGGGAATCAAAAACTCCTTACCGATCCAACCACATACTCGCCACAAGGCGAACGCCACAGCAGCGAGAATGACCAAAACTACACCGGTGACGGTGTAGTTTGTTTCGGTCAACCACTCCTTCGCTTGCGAAGGATCAACGACTTGTGCCAGAAGCATTTCGACGCTCTCTCTCTACCTTGTCGGTGGATAGGGGGCCTTGGAATGTGTATTGTCGGCCATCGATTTCGGTGACTTTGTACCAGGGATACATTTTACCAGATTCTCGAAAATCGCTCTCGTAAACCGTTACGTCCCACGCATCCACCCAAGAGCCCAGTCGGCTCTTGTCTATCTCACATGGTGGGCAATTAGGGAGGCTGAACATTTCAAGTTTCGGCTTGGCGGCTTTTGGCGGTAGGTTCCCGAAAGTCTTTTCGGGAACCCCCGGAGGCTTTGCTCCGGCTCCCTGCTCAGGCTCGATCCCGCACTTGCAATCCTTGCAAGTGCAGTCCTCGCAAGGGCAAGCAGCGTTGCTGCATTGCTTGCTGACTTCGGACTTGGATTCACCCTTGTGGGTGAATCCCCATCCCAGCAGGACTGTTGCTAGCAACAGTCCGAGGATGACGGCTAGATTCTTGTCTTGATCTTTCATTCTCGCACCTTGTTTCCTACGAACACCCAGAAGTCATGCCACTTCGTACATTGAAAGGCATTCTGCATGGTGAAAAGACCAAAGCCGTTTTCACCCCACCCTTGCGAGCCGGTCGGCCCGTACATTGGATCGGAGCTTGGCCCCCAAGAGTTTTCGATGTCTGGATGAACCAGATCATCGCCACCTACCCACTTGCCAGAGTGGAACAAGGTGGCGTGGTTGCCTACACCATTGCCTTGAACGGCATAGCCGTTCTGCAATCGCATCGAGTTGTTCCCGACGTGCCAAGCGTGGACCACTTGGTGATCTCTCGCGAGCGCGCTCGCGAGGGCGATCTTGAACGTCCGGTAGTCACCTACCGGAAGTTTGTACGCCTCGAAGGAAGTGTACATGGTGGCCGCTTCCTGCGCCGCCTTGTACCACTTCTCAGGCATCTGGTTCTTGAGGTAGATGTCGTGGGGAATCGTGTACGCTTCCCCATTCGAGTTCAGCTTCCGAGGGGCCAAGCCTCGCTTGGCCCACTCCATGCCGTCTTGGAGCAGAGATCCTTGATCTCTGCCTCGGTTGATGTGCATGTACAGGTAGCAGTCACTCAAGACGATGTGGGGGAGTCCATCGAGATCCCTGCGGTTGTGGGAGGCGTTGACCGTGGCCGACGCATTGCATTTCCCGAGTCGGGCTTGGTTCAAGACCCAAGCCTGACGACGCTTTCGCATCTGCTTGTAAACGTCCCCTCTAAGGGACTTCTCGATGTCGCTGGCCTCCAGGTAGAACTCCTCGCCATAGACAGGCATGTCGGCCACCAACGCACGCTCTGCGGGTGTTGGGGCCACACAACCGGCTACGACTCTGGAGCCGTCTGGGAGGGTGAAGATTTCTTGCTCGTCGCTCATCTCAAGGACTCCTCGAACGAAGATTTCCAAGGTACGACTTTGCGTACCTTGGAGACGTTGCCGTCTTTCAGATCAACGTACCCAACGATAGGCGGGTCGAGCTTCTTAGCTCGACCCGCTTCGACGATGGGCTTTGCCCATTCGTCGTCGCGATCTGCGTTACGGTAGCCTTTGAGTTTGTTGGCCTCAACAAACTCAAAGGCACTCCGCAGGGCAATCGTCTGATCGACGGTTGCCGCAGTTTTTTCATTGACCAACACGACAGTCGAACCCGCTACATTTGTTGCAAAACTGCCCCATTGCTGGGGCAGTTTGTTTCCGAACAGTAGGAGTAGACCGCCTGCGATCATCAGCCAGGGGCCGACTCGGTTGCGGTCCATGTCCTACTCCTTGGTCTTGGGCATCGTTGGGCGAACGGAGTCGCCCAAGATCCAAGTCGAAACGATGGCCCCGATCCCGAGCAGCACAGCTTCGGGGATCGGCTCGCCTGCTTGGAGGGCCTGAACCGCTTGGTAAACCAACGGTACGAGGGTAACCACAGCAACTACGTTGCGTTTGGACTTGACGAAAAGTGCGATGAAATCCACGGTTATGCCTTTGGGGTTGGGGGTGGGGTGAGGATCAGTTGGAAGATGGATTGCAGAGGCGTAGTCGCCTCTGCAATTCCTCGCTGCTCGAAGTAGTCGACGAGGACTTCGACGGCGTCGATGGCCTTGTCTCGGTCGATCTTGACGACCGCAGGCTCTTGGGCAACCTCCACGGGCTTTGGACGCAACTGGTTGATAAGATCAGCCAGTTGGGATTGGGAGTCGACAGCGGGTTTCTTTCCGCTAGCAACCCAATACAAACCAAAAGCGAGTAGGCCCAGACCTAGCATGGTGGTGAAGTCCATTTAGTCGGCCCCCATACCTGCTAGAACGTCATCATCATCGCTTTCCACACCGGAAGTTTTCCGGTCTTGGAAATACTTGATGACGGCCAAAACCAGTTGGATGAACAAGATGACCATAGCAGGGTCGATCCCTACCAGCGATTCATCTTTTTCGATAGCTTCCTTGATCTTGTCGGCATCGCCGTTGAACTGCCCGTTGTATTTACGGGCAAGGCGAACAGCGAGACGGCGTTGCCTGAGTCGGAGTTTTCCAAACATTACTCTGCCTTCCCGCCTTTCTTGGGTTCGGGCTTCTTGTCGCCCTCAACCAATTTGAACTTTTGTTCACCAAAGACCGCGACGAGGTCGCGGTCGGATTCAACGATTCCACCCTTCACTGCGAACGAGACAGGCTCGTTCTGGATGACGTGTGATCCTTCAAGTAATTCGTACTTAGCCATGAGCTAAAGCCCTAAGCCCTTGCGAAAAGAAACCCCGACTGCACGCAAGGGCTTAGCGTACAGTCGGGGTGCAGCGGGTGGTCAGATTGTCGCTACGGCGTTAGCTGTAGTGGACGATTCCGCAGTTGGAGTTGATGTCAACTTTCATCTGTGGGACCATCATTGCCATCACTCGGAACTTCTCAAGCAAGCCGCCGCGCTCTTGCCATTGAACCGTCTGGATGTCCATTCCGATGATCGTGCGAACGGTGCTGGAATCTTCTTGAACGAGCAACAGTTGGTTGCCGGTCAGGTAGTCGCAGATTTCGACGCTTGAGATCTGTGGGATCTGCTCGATCATTCTCAGCAACGAGGTCGAATCGTAGCTGGTGGAGAACGGACGCAGCATGTACTGCATGAAGCCCGTCGAGTACCACAACTTGAACGGCCCGTAATGCAACTTGTCGTAAGCCGCTTGGACCATCGCAATGACTTGAGTGTAGGTATCGTTCGGAACCCAACCAGCCCCAGCCGGGTTGGTGACCGAACCGGTAATCCGGCTCGGGAAGTTGGTCAACCCGTAGAGGGTTGCCCCACCAAAGGTGAACGTACCGAAGGTTCCCAAGTGGAGCTTTTCGGCTTCTTCGGCGACCTTAATTGCGGCCAATTCCAACATCGAAGTGTCGAGTGGCGTGTTGCCGTTTCGGCTGGTAGCCAACTGACGGCTCGACATCGTTACTTCTTTGTGGATGATCGGCAACGGAAGGTTGACGAGATCGTAGGTCGGACGGTCGTTGTCCCCAGGAGCCAAGGCATCCATCGAGATCCGAGCGGCACTGATGTCGCTCTGACGTTCGTATTGGTAAACCGTCTTGCCGAACCCGTTCGGCAAGTTGACCGAGAGGCCGGAGCCTCGAAGCCAGTTGACGATCTTGAGTCGCTTGCGAGCCGCCTTGACGACTACGTCGTCAAGGTACTCCCACTCGTCCTTACGCAAGGTCGCCCCGGCGTTGGTGACGTAAGCCTTGACAACGGGGTTCCCGTTGCCATCAACCTCGCCGGTGGCGTGGTTGATATAGCTTCGACCATCGGCTCCCACGAATGGGCGGAGGACGTTGGTATCGAACCCAGTTGCTAGCAACTGGGACGCCATACTTCCCGACGATTGGTTGTTCAAAACAAATTCAATGTTTTCCATGAGAGTCGGTAGTCCTTACTACTAGATGAAGCGAACTTGGATCAGTTCTTGGGTTGCGACGTTCGAGGCTTCCTCGCAGATCGCAAAGACCTTGACTGGGGAACCAGTGGTTTTTTGGAGAGTTCCGTCACCGTTGGAGATCAAGTTATCCCCAACTGCGACGTTTTCGTTCGCCTTGAGGCGAGCGTATCGCTTGGCTCCGGGAACCACGTACTCGGCGTACACGCGAGTGCCAGCGGCGGCGGAGTCGTCGACTCCCAAGCCTTGCAGGGCATCTTCGTGGAGAATCAAGGTTGCGCCGTCCCCGCCCGAAGTGGCGTGGACATTGCACTGGGTCGCCGAGGTTCGGCGAACGAGCATCCCTGGTTTGAGAGTTGCGCCAGAAGCAACCAAGAATTCCTCTTGGACTCCATCAGGCCCAGCCAGTCGAATCGTTTGTGCGAGAGCAATAGTCATGTGTCACTAAGCCTTTGCGGAGAAGGTGGATGGAGGCAGGAAGCCTTTGACCGCAGCGGTCGAAGGCTTTGGATCGGAGGGAGCAGCCGATCCGGCGTATCGTGGAGCCGGAGCAGGTGCGGAGCCAGTAGCAGGGGCAGGGGCGGCGTTGACAGCAAAGACTGCCATCTTGTCGAGCGTTGCCGTAGGCAACGCTGCGAGTTCTTCCTTGCTGAACTGGTTCTTCTCGTTGGCTACGATCTGGTCGATCAAGCCATCGCGGTGTGCGGTGTTGACGGCGAAGGCTTCTTCGATCTTCGCCTTGACATCGGCAGGAGCCGATGCGAGCAATTCGTCGAGATTCTTCGGGGCTTCGTTGACGACAGGGACTTCAACAGTCACGGTTCGCTGCAACTTCGCCAAGGCGACAACCTGATCGTCGGAGAGGTTGGTCACAAATTCTTGATGGGATTCGCCAATTACAGCGAGGATTTCGTCGCGCTTCATTTTGACCTTCTCATTGACTATAAGAGGTTTTGATTCTCGAACTTCTTGTATTCGATTCTCTAATAGTTTACCACCCGTGTCAGAATCCGCCAAATTTTTCTCGAATTCTGGATTGACAGGCTCTTTGTTTACCAGCAGCCCTGCTCCGTCTTTGACGGAGCAGGCCCCCACTCCGTTGACGATCACCGCAAGGTGATCGGGCCGGAAGTTGCGAGCTTTCCCTGAGTATTCCTTGCCGTTGTGCTGGCCGGAAGTGATTTCCTTGTCGACAAACAAGCCGGTGGAAACCTCCATCGGCTCTTGCTTCGCAAGAGCCGCCTTGATGGCGTGCCCTCCGGGCACGACATCCAAACGAGATTCGTCGAACCACGCATCAGCACGAAGTTTCTTCGTGCTGGTGTTGAACGACGTATTGAGAATCATGCCAACGCTGTAGTTTTCGATGGCATCTGGCAGGCATCCCGATACGAATTGGTCACCCTGTCTAGGGTGACCGACCGTGATGGGCTTATGGTTCCAAGACGAAATGGACTTGGTGATCTCGGATCGTTCGTACAGAACGGCTCCTTGATTACCGGTGAACACCCCCTCAACGATCATCGCCACGGGAGCGACGAGATAGCTACGACCCGCTAGGGTCTTGCGCTGAACTTTGCTCGCTGCGAGGTTCGCTACCAGTGTTTCCATCTTGAGATTCCTGCGGTGGGAGTTCGATTCCCTTGAAAGCCTTGGAGGCGATGCAGATGAACTTGGGGAAGATTTCCCCGTAGGCTTGACCGAAGGGAGCAGTCTTTGCGTCAGCGAGTAGCTGACGCAACGCCAACACTGAATCATTATAACTTATGCTACAATGATCGCAATTTTCGGCGCAGGGGACTTGACAACAAGCCTCAAGCTGTGACTCGCGCGCGAGGGTTTTCAGTCGAGCAGAGCCGAGGAAAACCTCGCCTTGCTCAAGTAGTTCGACGACTTCGGCGGCAAGGTCTGGGTTGAAATTAACCATTCTTCGGTTTCTCCTTTTGGACTACGTTCTTGGGGGTCTTGCTAGGGTCTTTGCTGTTCCCAGGCTTGGGAACAGCGGGAATGCTCGACGGGGTGTTGTTCTGTTGGCCGGAGAGGCCAGCAGCCAGTTCTTTCAGAACTGGCGAGAACTCAGTTCGCTCGGCCTTGGCTATCGCCTCGGCTTCCTCGAACCGCAGTCCCATGATCTTCGTGAGCCAATCGATCAGTGGGATGACGGCTTCGGAACCGGCGGTGGTGTACCGAGCCAGGGCTTCGGTACGCTTGAGTCCGATTTCGGCCTTCTCGGCTTCGGTCATCTCGGCAAGTGGCTTCCACTTGACGATGTAGGGCCTCGGCGAGCCTCCTACGGTCTTGGTTGGGGGCAAAGCCCCCATCTGTTGGATCTTGTTGATCGTCGCCCGAATGATCTTCGGGGTGACGAACAACTCTCGACGCTGGGCGATCTTGTTTCGCCAAGCGATCTCGTCCTGCTCGTTGGTCTGATTCCCGCCGTAGTTGCCAACCAGCTTCGTGATTGGGTATCCCTTGGCCGCTGCGATCATTCGCAGCGCGTTGTCGATAAACGGCGTCGGAGCTACTAGGGTGGGGGCTAGAGGCTTGACCTCGACGCCCACACCTGCGAAGTACCGAGACAGTCCGTTCTCGTACTTGAAGATCTCCTCCTTGATCGCTTCGCGATCTTCGTCGGCCAACTCCCCATTCTGCGGGTCAACCTCAAAGGCATACCCTGGGAAGCCTCCTTTGTAGTAGGCTTCCCCAGAGGCCACGTTGATCTTTCGCACGTCGTAGAGGCGGTTGAAAACCGCCTCCATTCGAGGGAAACCGAAGATTTCGCTGGTGGTTAAGCGAGTGTCCGCTACGTGGACGACTCGCGACCAGTGAACTTGAAGGGTATCGGTAACCGGAGTGGCGTTCTTGTCGAGAGTTGCATCAATTGTGTTCTGGAAGTCCAACTCGTACATCTTCGGTAGGCCGTACCGAGGGTTGGTGCGGTCCCGTTCATACTCGGAGATCCGAGCCGCCGACTGATCGAACACTCGGTAGTAGAGGACTTTGGCGGACCCTCGCGATTCTGCAATTCCGCCCTCGGTGAAGCCGGGGGCAGGTACGTTGAAGTCTTGGCCGTCGTCCGAGCCGATGAACAGCACAGCGTACTGGCCGATACCAGATATGGCATCGACCTTCGCCAAGTATTCGTGGAGACTCGTCTCCACGACAAAGTTGGAAATGGCTTTCTCGAAGGCCGTTTCACGGCCTTCGTCGGTTTCGTAGATGTCGGGGTACTCGGACCATGATTCCTCGGGTTCGAGCGTCACGACTCGCTGTGCGATGTCTTGACGCCGATACATTTGGACGTAGTCGTCAGTTGTGATGACTTCTGGGTATCCCGCCTCTTGGTCGATGTCGCGTTTCTCAGTCTTGCCGTCGAGCAGGCTGTTGTAGAATGCGGCTCGGGACAGCAGGGCATTGTTGACTAGCGTATCAATGGATCTCATAGAATTCCCAATCGGGTTCGTTGTTTATCGAGCATCGAGAATGCCCCTGAGCTTGCGTC
>Ga0315905_10004028_pt1 | contig 15051 bp, 7 predicted proteins | sample LakEriMetagenome_5_FD_203522 | JGI IMG/M metagenome (GOLD analysis project Ga0315905, IMG submission 203522) | Freshwater fungal communities from buoy surface, Lake Erie, Ohio, United States - Buoy 4 MA121 | ecosystem: Environmental > Aquatic > Freshwater > Lake | place: USA: Lake Erie, Ohio... | reverse complement strand
AGAATGATGCGCCGATGGCATCGAAGGTTCAGATTCTAGCCGGTGCGTTTCTTGGGATGCAGATGCAGTGCGCTCGGTGCCACGATGCCCCGTACCATCGCACCACGCAGCGCGACCTTTTTGGGCTCGCCGCGATGCTGGATCGCAAGACTAGTGGGGTGCCGGCCAGCAGTCGCGTCCCCGCCGCCTTCTTCGAATTGCCAGGTCGGCAGCCGCTGATCCGCGCGACGCTTCGCCCCGACGAGACCGTCTCGCCCCATTGGCCGCTTCGCCAAGTGACCGGCCTCGACGACTCCCCCGCCCTCGACCCACTGCTGACCGATCCCAGCGACTCGCGGCAGCGACTGGCTCTGCTGCTGACCTCGCCGGAAAACAAACGGTTCGCGCAGGTGGTCGCCAATCGCGTCTGGCGTCGACTGATCGGAGCCGGGCTGATGGAACCTCCCGACGATTGGGAAGGGGCCACACCCAGTCACCCCGAGCTGCTGCAGTGGCTGGCGGATCGACTGGTCGCCAGTGGGTATCAGGTGGAGGCGATCGAGCGGCTGGTGATGCAGTCGCAGCTATACCAGCGGACGGCCACCGATCTTCCCGTGCCGCTCGATCCTCTGCAACGCACCTTCCATGCGCCGCAGAAGCGGCGGATGACTGCCGAGCAGTTGGTTGACTCGCTGCACCAAGCGACTGGCAAATCGATCGACAGCGAGGAACTGACGTTTGATCCCGATGGGCGACGCGCGGCCGACAATCGACTGTCGCTTGGTTTTCCAAGTCGCGCCTGGATGATGGCTAGTTTGAACAACGAACGGGACCGGCCCAGCCTCGATCTGCCGCGCGCGGGGCTGGTGGCGGAGGTGATGCAGGCTTTTGGTTGGGAGGGAGCCCGTCAGATGCCGCGCACCGATAGACCACTCGATCCCGACCCGCTTCAGCCTGGCATCCTTGCACAGGGTCATCTGGTGCAGCATCTGACGCGTGCGACCGAAGGAAGCCCATTGGCTCAGATGGCGCTCGATGCACCATCGCCCCAGGCGCTGGTCGATCAGCTCTTTCGGCGCTGCCTGACCCGATCGCCTAGTCCCGACGAGGCGGCGCCGTTAGTGGCAGCGCTGGAAGAGGGGTTTGACAAGCGGACAAGGGCGGAGGAATTGGTTCAGCCGGCTCCCATTGATGAACTGCTGCCGCGGGTGACGTGGTCGAATCATCTGGTGCCGCAGGCGACGACGATTCAGATGGAGATGCAGAGGCGGGCGAGGCGTGGGCCGGCGGCTGACGCTCGCCTGGAGCCTGATTGGCGGGAACGCTATGAAGATGTGGTGTGGAGTCTGATCAATGCATCGGAGTTTGTCTGGATTCCGTAAGGTCCAGAAAGAGAGAGGTTTTGGGATGCGATCCAAAATGCCAGACCGACGTGATGTATTGCGTGCTGCTGGAGCGGCAGGGGCGGCGTTGGGAGTTTCCAGTTTGGGAAGCGCTAACGAAGAAGGGTCGGCGCCCGCGATTCCGTTGGGGAAGGCTGAGCATCTGATTTCGATCTGGCTGGGTGGCGGCATGGGACAGATCGATTCGTTCGATCCCAAGCGGCGTGGCGATGCGAAGGCCAAGCGGCCTGGAGCCTATTACGATGCGATCGATACTGCGGTGCCTGGAGTGCAGGTGTGTCAGCATCTACCGTCGATCGCCGGGGTGATGGATCGGGTGACGGCGATTCGGTCGGTGCATCACGACACGATCGACGAACATGCGGCGGCCACCAATCGAATGCATACGGGGCGTCCGGTGGGAGGGACGCTGGTCTTTCCATCGCTGGGGTCGTTGATCGCTCATCAGCGTGGACCGGCTAGCGAGAATGCGGCGGCTTATGTGGTGCTGGGGTTTCCCAATCCAACGCGAGGGCCTGGGTTCCTTGGCAGTCGCGCTGGCTATCTCTACTTGACCGAAACAGGGCAGGGGCCAGCAGGGCTCAGCCGGCCCGATGGCATTTCGCTGGATCGACAGACGCGCCGCCAGCAGTTTCGCGACCAGCTTCAGCTAGCGCGCCGCACCCAGGGATCGCTCGCCGCCCAGGGGCTGGAGGCGCAGTATGAGGAGGCGATTGCGCAGAGTGAACGGTTGGCGGGCCCGGAGTTTCAGGAAGGGTTTGAGCTGGATCGCGAGCCAGCGAGTTTGCGGGAGGCGTATGGTGGGGAGTTTGGCCAGCGATGCCTGTTGGCGCGGCGGCTGGTGGAGCGGGGGGTGAGGTTTTTGGAGGTTTCTCATAACCTCAATTTTTTGAATGGGTCGGGGTGGGATGTCCACAATGAGGGGATCGAGCAGCAGCATCGGCTGTTGGCGGAGCTGGATCAGGCGGTTGGGATGTTGATTCGCGACCTAGCCGACAAGGGATGGCTCGATCGAACATTGATTTCCATCACCACCGAATTTGGTCGGCCACCGGAGTTTGACAGTGGCGGCGGTCGAGGGCATCAGGGGAGTGCCTTTACATGCGTGCTAGCTGGTGGTGGGCTGAGCCATTGTGGGGCGTATGGGGAGACCGACGAGTTATCGAAGAAGATGGTGGCGGATCCGGTGAGTGTTCCCGATTTGTTTGCCACGATGCTGGCGGCGATGCAGATCGATCCGAGTGGTTGGCTGCAGGATGGAGATCGGCCGGTCCCGATCACCGACGGAGGTCGACCGATTGCCAAGCTATTCAGCTAGTGTCGGTTTTCTCTTTTAGCACGGGCGTCCCGCCCGTGCTGACCGAGATGAAATGAGAGATGTTTTTTGTCTCCCATTCATTCCTGATGCATCGCTTCTCGCATTGAACCCCAGGCCCGGAGGGCCGACACAGACACTGGTGGGAAAGGATGGAACTCTTGTTCTTCTTTCCTCCCTGGGGCCTGTCGGCCCCGGCAGAGGTAGTGCCGCCCCCCCGGCTGGTGCTTTGGGTAAACACTTTGTTTGTTGCTTCAACAGAGTAGGCCTGGCATTCTTCTGTAGGGTGTGTGAAGCTGTCGTTGCACGAGCGACCTCATGGTGTCGAGGACCTGTGATTTGCGTCAGGCGTCATGACCACGAAGACCCGACAGTGAACACACCAGAACCAAACCCGGATTCTTTCCTTCCAGGCCCGGAGGGCCGACACAAGAACTGCCGGTGGCGACAGCCACCGGTGGGATATCCACCATCCGATGGCTAGCGCCATCAAAGATTCCCTGGGGAAACTCTTAGCACCTCCCCATCCCCAGATAGCCATCATTCACCGAATGAAATGGGTTTGAAGCCGCAGTCTGAATTGGCTATCGTTCCCGCGTTGAAGAAGGCCGAGGCTAGGGATAGGTCGGGGAAGCATGGGGAGTGCGCCGATGACGATGCGACGTCGCCAGATGCTCAGTCATACGATTGGATGGGGCTGTGGGTGCCTGATGGGGTGTCGCAGTGCGCCTTATACCGGTCGGTCGCAGTTGATGCTGATCCCGGAGTCGCAGGAGCTGGCCCTGGGAGAGGATGCGTATCAAGAGGTGTTGAGGACGGAGCCGCTTTCGAAGAATGGAGCGTGGCAGGCGCTGGTGCAGCGGACGGGGGAGCGGATTGCGGCGGTATCGGGGCGGACCGATTATCACTGGCAGTTTCAATTGCTGGCCAGTGAGCAGCAGAATGCGTTTTGTCTTCCGGGAGGGAAGGTAGCGGTCTACGAAGGGATCATGCCGATTTGTCAGAACGAAGCGGGATTGGCGGTGGTGATGAGTCACGAGGTGGCTCATGCGCTGGCGCGGCATGGAGGGGAGCGGATGAGTCAGCAGGCGGGGGTGCAGACCGTCTCGGGGGTTTTGGGGTATGCGATGAAGGGATATTCCCCGGTGACGCGCGATCTGGTGATGCGGGCGTATGGAGCGGGGACGCAGGTGGGGTATGTCTTGCCGCACAGTCGCAAGCACGAGCTGGAGGCGGATCGGATCGGCATCCAGTTGATGGCTCAAGCCGGTTATGATCCATCGGAGGCGCCGCGGTTCTGGAAGCGGTTTGGGGAGTCGAACAGCGAGAAGCCGACGGAGTGGTTATCGACGCATCCATCGGATCAGCGTCGAGCGGAGGAGTTGACGGAGTTGCTTCCGGAGGCGGATCTCGCCTACCAATCCGCGCCCCAGCGCTGGGGCACCGGCGAGGCAGTGTAGCGCTAGCTACAATTCTTCTCTTCGATGCTGGTGTGTTCGCGATCGCGATCTTTGCCGTCAGATCGTCGTTCGGCCGCCTGATGTCTGGACCAGACAACTCATCCTTCTCGCCCCGCGATCGACTCACACACCCTACCTGGCATTCTTCTGTAGGGTGTGTGAATCTGTCGTTGCACGAACGACCTCATGGTGTAGAGGACCTGTGACTTGCGTAAGGCGTCATGACCACGAAGGCCCGACAGTGAACACACCAGACCCAAACCCGGATTCTTTCCCTCCAGGCCCGGAGGGCCGACCCAGTGACTGCCGGTGGTGCCAGCCACCGGTGGGATAGGCTCGAATTCTTTTCCTCCTTCCACTCCGGGCCGTATGGGTACGGCGAAATACAGTTTGCCAGGGATGGGATACTGCTTGCTTTCACGTCAGCGGAGTTCATGTCATGCCGCGATGTCGCGGGCGGGGACGGAGTCGATTTTTATTTCCGCCGGCCGCTCGACCGCAAGGTTTGCCACCTTGCCTCCTTACGAGCCGTATGAAGACGAGAAAGGGGTAAAGCACGTGGGAACGAATGGAGGGGAGCAGTTTGAGGGGCCGCCGCCTGCGCCGGCCTGTTATGCGCGGGGGAGTTTAACCAGAGTGCGTTGGGGGAGGTGCTGTTGAGGAGTGAGTCGGGTGGTGCGGTGGTTTGCATTGGCTGCAACACCGGTAGCCAACCTGCGGCGATGGCGTTGATGGACGGGTTTGCCCAAGCCGCCAGTCGCACCGATGGATCGCCGCTGACCGCAACGGCGTCTTGAAGGGGGCGTTTCGATATTACGTCGAGAAGGAGCGAATGGGCAAGTTACAGCCCACCGAATCCTGTTACCCCGCCGACATCTTTCTCCAGGGGATGCGGATTCTGTTCTTCTTGGCGATACGCTTCCAAATCGCTCTGGAAATACAAACGCTTCAAACAAAGATTGGTGGTCGGTTACGACATACGACGTAGCAAGCCACACCTGAGTTGCTCGCCGTCTTCACTATCCCTTCACACTGAGTGCATCCACCTACGGTTTGCGAATTGATATCAATTTCTGGGGTTGTCCCTACAATTAGAAGATCACACCTGCCAGTGGCAGCGGGACTCACTGTGATCAAAATGGGCCTGGAAACTTCGACATGTAAACCAGCATGGTCGAGCCTTTTGAAGAAGAAAAAAGGCAATTCAAATTTCGCGGAGAAAGCGCTGATTTCGGGCATGTCCGGGAGATCGAAGCCCAAAAGATTCGTTTGTCTCTTCCGCTTTAGCGCAACAAAACCCTTTACATAAGATGTCAAAAACCTTCTCGACGCCAGTGCCTGAATTCCGGCGGGGGTAGAGACGCCTTTGGCAAAGTGGACAGTTTTCTCTTCAAAACCATTTAAAGTACCGTTTATTCCCAAGAAAAAACCCCTGGAGGCGCGAACATACCCATTCGCTACGAGTACAGCGTCGGCAGGATCTGAATAAGCCAAGTTCGGCAAAATCTTTACCTCCTACAATCATTTTATCTTCAAAATAGACGAGCGAAATACCGAAATCTTCTGCTCATCTACACCTGATTAGTTAGGTATTGGGCTGGGAACGAATAATGAGAGAGAAAGTATATCTGACTTCGGAAGCGTAAAATCTACCCCTATTTTCTGAAGCTTATGTCCCCTACTGAAGCCTAGAACTTTTGAGGAATCTAATCCGTCTTTCATTAGCATTTCCGCAAACTCCGCCCCTTCACTGTCAACAATTAGATAACTGATAGTGCTGACGGAAATTCTACCAGAATTCACGGCCCCTAGCGCATCTTTAGAAGATTTAAAAAAAAGGATTTGGCCGCTAGGCCATCCACGGTAGGAGCATATTTTGCTCACTGGTTCTTGCCACTGCGTATCATCGTCGATGTGGACTACGACATTTAGGCGAGACTCCTGCGCCTTCGCATCGATTTTATTAATATTTTGGTCGGCAGTACTGACGTTCATGTCTGGCTCCAAGACTTTCTAGAGGTACCCTGAGCAACAACCAAGTTTTGGGGGCGTCCGGTTGATGAGAAAAGAAATCGCGAAGATAAGATGAAAAATCTCATGTTAGATTCTCCACTCAAACCTCTGACGCTAATCTATGCCGCGACCGAAGTCAATGAGTAATTTTGATCGCATTTTGCGACTATAATGACTACGTCGCCGTAGGTATTCGATGGTCTGCGGTGCGATTTGGTTCCAAATTGTATTGAGTGAACTTGTGTGCAGAGGTTCACGGGGGTCAGGGGCTCTGTGTTGGCGGGTAAGCCCGGAATTAGAGATGGTAATAGTGCTGGGTGGATGTGAAAGTCCCGTAAATTTTCATTTTTTCTCCACCACCTTCCCTGATTTTTCGTAAGTCAATTCCCTTTTCCTTTAGGAAAAACTACAAAACTCGAGGAATGACTGCAAATCACATTTTTGGTAGTTCACCGGGGGGGCGACATCAAGTCAGTTTACTCTAGGGCGGCGCTCGGTTACGGTCGAAGTCACCCCATGAAATGTAAGGCAATCGGTGTAAGAAGTCCACAAATGAGCGAGCATTGTGGAGCAAAATGGTTGTTGACGGGAACTGTTTTCAGTGGTTTATGTCTGGGAAATTGGCGTGGGTTAGCTTTTGCGAGATTACTCAATTGTTGCTAGCTCTTGTCTTGCGACTTACCGCTTGGCGTGTCAGAGCTTTTTGGGAGATGTCTAGCTGGGAGCCCGAAAGCAGTTAACTTAATAGTCAGACTTTCCTGTTCCGGCCTTGGGAAGTTTTTCTGAGAACCTATGCCAGATGCGTTTGTGCGAAATGGCCGGCACGCCAGATCGATGGGTTCTGCGTGGTCGCCGGAATATTGGGGGAAATGGACGTGTCATAAATTCGAGAATGTAACCTGGGATGGGGACTGCTTTAGAGTTCTCTATATTGAAAAATAAAAATTGTTTGATACCAACTTTGGGAACTCATTGCCCTTACACCCGAAAAACTTTCATGACTTCGTCTCCGAGGTGGTTGATGACTTTGATGGCGATGCGGCGGTGGAGGGGGGCGGGGAAGGGCCGGGATATGGCTCGGTGAAGCGTCGACCAGGCGTCGCTGTCGATCTCGGTCTTCAAGGTGGTTTTTAGGGCTGTGTAAGGGTCGTTCTGGCCGAGAAAATAGGCGTGGCGGACGAAAAAGCTCTCGCCGTTGTAGTCGGTGTCCAAAAACCAACAGGCAATCCCCTCCGGTCCGTCGCTCCGTACCTCCCCAGTTGATGGCTGGAAAATGTCGATCCCCATGATCTCCACCTGATAATTGCCGTCCGGTAAGCTGATGAGCCGAATATCTGGCTCGCCAAAGACCACAAACAAATTCCCCTTGCCGGTGTTCTTCAGGTCCTCGGCCATGTGGAGGTCGGCGTTCATCCGGGCCTTGAGAATCGGCATCTTCCCCACATTCGATAGCTCGGTGGTCCGCGCTTCATAGTGAAACGCGCAGGAAATCAGAACGTCAAACCGCGCCTCGGCCGCCTCGTTGGCGGCGTCCACCAAATCGGCTCGCTGCACTGTCCCGAACTCGGGGCCGATGAAAATGGCGGCTCGGCGAGTGGTGTCCCCTTCGCGATAGTGCCCTTCGGCACAGACCAGTTTGCCTGGCCAGGGTTCTAGGTGGTCAAATGCAATCCGCTCGTTCTTGCTGGCCTGCTGCACCCCGGCGACGCGCAAGGCTTCCAGAATCATCTGGGGAAAGGTTTGCCGCGCGGCATAGGGCTGCTGTCGCTCGCGGGCCGCTTCATCAAAGACCTTTCCGTCTTCATCCAGCGATAGCATCCGATGGGGTGAAAGGCTTTCGACGGTGAAGGGACCGGCGACGCGCACCTTGCGTTTGTCTTCGTACGGTTTGTCGTACAGATATTCGTAATCGGCTTTGGCGGCGATGGACCGATCGATCTCTTTTTGGCGAGCGATCCGGGCGTCCCACCATTCGGTGTGCAGCTTTTGGGCGGCCGGAGGCCACTTGGGATCCGCCTCGCGTGGCACTTCCCATTCCTCCCAGCTCTTTTTCAGGGCGCTATTGAGCTGCTGCCGAAGTGGCTCTAGGCGCGCTTGCCATCTTTCCCAGATCACATCGATCTCGGCGTTGTTGGCGATCGATTTCAGGGTGATGTGCGGCACGCGCTGGTAGACAAAGCCCAGGCGCAGATTGCCGTAGGCAGGCTGGGTGGAGGGAGCGCGTCCCGAAACCTCTCCTTCCTTCGCTTGGCCTTCCTTCGAATCGGCCAGCAGGTGGTAGGGATAGCGAGCCCCCATCAGACGGGCGCGAGCCAGTGCCAGGGCGACTCGCGACGTATCGATCGTGATCCATCGCCGACCCCATTGTTCGGCCACATACGCCGTCGTCCCCGAGCCGCAGGTTGGATCGAGCACCAAGTCGCCGGGGTCGGTGGCCATGAGGATGCAACGCTCAATTACCTTAGCATTCGTTTGAACAACATATATTTTGTTCTCGGTAAATGATCCAGTACCGGTATCCGTCCAGATATTAGAAAAGGGAATCACGGGGAAATCGAAGAGATATCTCACATACTGTAGTGTGTTGTTTTGAGTTTTCCAAAGTCGTTCTGACTTCCAGAGCCGTTGCATACCCATTTGATTTGTTTTCCAACCGCCTTTTGACGGTCGTGCGATTTTCATTCCGCCGAATGTCACTTCGAATACTGTCGTCTCACTCCCGCTTTGCGAAGTTAGGTTATCGCTCCGGAAAAGACGCTCGAGGTTTTTCGGTTCGGAAGTGAATTCAGAATCGTTTATGTTTACTCGCCTTGCACTTCCATCATCGGAACGTAGTAGTGAATAAACTTGCTCTACAGACGAACCTGAGGATTTGCCTTGGTACAAGGAGCGGTACTTGCTTTCGGCGCGATTTTTCGAGAACCAAAGTATGTAGTTTGAAGCTGCTGCGAGGAAGTCACCTGCGCGACCGGTGGTTGTTCTGAAGGAAATCTGGCTTACAAAATTCCCTTCCCCAAAAACCTCATCGAGGACGGCACGGACGCGGTGGACATTTTCGTCGCCGATTTGGACGAAGATGGATCCGGAGTCGGTTAGGAGGTCGCGAGCGACGGTGAGTCGATCGCGGAGGTAGGTCAGGTAGCTGTGGATGCCATCGCGCCAAGTATCGCGGAAGGCTTTTACTTGTTCGGGTTCGCGTGTGATGTGTTCGGCTTTGCCATCCTTGACGTCGCGGCTGGTGGTGGACCACTGGAAATTGCTGTTGAATTTGATTCCGTAGGGGGGATCAAAATAGATGCACTGCACCTTGCCGCGCAGTCGTTCTCGTTCGGCTAGGCTGGCCATCACTTGCAGGGAATCGCCCAGGATCATCCGATTGGTCCAGTTTTGATCGTGCTGGTAGAACTCCGTTTTGTCGGCGTCCTTGGGGATCCCGTTGAAATCGTCGAAGAGGTCGAGTTGCCGGGGGGCTTGCTGGGGCGAATCGTTGCGGCGGGTTTCCTGGATTAGTTCGTCGATCAAAACCTTGGGGTGGACTTTTTCCTGGATGTAAAGCGGAGGGGCGTGGACGACTAGGTCGGACCAATCCTGGTTGTCTTTGCCGCGCCAGACGAACTGGGGATCGAGGTCGGTATTGCGTGGGTAGCGGATCGGGATGGGGCGCAGGTGATCTGGCTGGACCACCGCCTGCAGTTCGGCGGTCGGGATGTTGCGCCGTTTGTCCGAATCGTGGGTGAACGATTCGATCGCCAGAGGCTGTTTGTCGGCTTTGGAGCGTGCGGAAGGTTTTCTTTTGGCCATCGAGACCTGGCTCACGAGTTGGGGAAGGGGGGAGATGGTCGGTTTTGGGAGGCGGCGACGAGGGGAGCGGACTGGTCGATTTTTTGTTGGAAGAGGGTTTCCATTTCCAGTGGGTCGGTGAGTTCCAGGAAGGCCCAGCGGCCGAACGATTTCAGGTGGTTGATCGCTGGAATCCAGTAGGTTTCGATCGCTTCCTTTTTGGCGACGGCATCTTCGCGGCGGTAGCCTTTTACCTCGATGATGAGGTTGAGAAGATTTTCGGGTCCGTGGCCATCGTCGACGCGCACCAGGAAATCGGGTCGGTATTTGCGCATTTCCGAGCCGAGTCGGTAGGGGACCTCAAAGCCGAGGCCATGGTTTTTGACGTAGGCGACTGTTTGCGGGTGGTTTTCGACGACGCGGCAGAGTTCCCCTTCCCAGGTGCTATCGAGGACCAGATAGTTCAGGTGGCAGCGGTCGGCGCGTGGGGCGTGGCGCAGGGTGCGGCTGGTGGGGAAGTTGACGATCGCGGTGGAGCCGATGGGGGTGAAGGGATCGAGGATGGCGGTGATGGGCCGGATGCCTAGTTGGCTGCGGGTGATGGCGGCGACGATGCGGTTCGAGGCCATTTGGGCCAGTTCGTGGTAGAGCAGTTGTGCAGGGAAGGTGCCGCCCTTGCAGACTAGGCATTGTTCCAGCCACTGGGTGGCGACTGCTTTGAGTTGTGGGAAGAGGTGATCGGGCTGTGCTTGGCCGGGGGTGGCATAATGTCGGGCCATGAGGTGTTTGGCCAGATGGAATGCGATGGTGTTGGTCCGTTGTTCCTGGAGGTGTTCCAGGGTCATTTCGACTCCCTTGCCGATGATTCCTTCGTTTTGGACGATGCTGGGGCCGACCAGATCGGGTCGGAGTTCCAGGATCGACTCATCGTTGAAGATGGCTTGGAGTTGTTCGTCGGGGAGTTCGGTACGGTAGCCTTGGACGCGTGGGAAGGAGATGGCGGAGCCGTCGCGTTGGGGGCTGATCGCGCGCACCTGGTAGGTTTCCCGCATGGGGGTTGGTTTGGCGATGACGGGGCTGGCGGTGAAGTCGAAGGGGATCCCGAAGACATCGGCGTATTCGACATCGAAGAGGTTCTGTTCATTTAGCTCGTACGATTGCCGGCGCAGTGCGCGTCCGATGACCTGTTCGCATAGCAGTTGGGTGCCGAAGGCGCGGATGCCCAGGATGTGGGTGACGGTATTGGCATCCCAGCCTTCGGTGAGCATGGAGACCGAGACAACGCAGCGGATTTGACCGCCCAGTTGGCCGTCCTTGCCGACCGTATTCATCACCTCGCGCAGCAGTTGTTGGTCGGAGATGGCATCGCCGGCGCGGGGGTTACCGGACCTTTCGATCAGGTCGCGGCGGAAGCGTTCGATTTCTTCGGCGGCGAAGTCGCGGAAATTTTTATCGAGCGAGTCCTCGCACTCCAGTTGTTCGCTGTCGATCAGAAGCGTGTTGGGTTTGGGGAGTGGATTGCCGTGGTTGTCGAAGTTGCGGAAGAGGTGGAGGCGGCCCGCGATGAATTCGGACTGGTTGTTCTGGAGGTGGCGGTGGAAGCCAGAGACATAATCGTAGATGAGTTTCGAGATGGCGGTATTTTGGCAGACGATGATGAAGCAGGGGGGAACCGGGATACCGGCTTGTTCCCATTGGCGGAATGTTTTTTCGTAGTGCCCGTAGAGCGCTTCCATGGCGGTTTGGAGGCGGACGGGTAGTTGGAGTGGATCGAGCTGGGTTTCGCTGCGGGAGGCTTTGGGCATTTCCTCGCGGATGTTTTCCCAGAGGTTTCGGAAGATGGGCATTTCCGAGCCGGGGATATTTTCATCGATGGGGACGCGGGGGAGTTTGACGATCCCGCATTCGATGGCATCCATCAGCGAAAAGTCGCTGACGGTCCAGCCGAAGAGGGTACCTTCGGGGTAGCCGGAGCCACGGAGGAAGAAGGGGGTGGCCGAGAGATCGTAGACGCGTTGGATGCCGAGTTTTCTTTGGACGGCTTCCAGACCGCTGATCCAGAGTCGGGCGTATTCGTTGTTGCGGTCGGCTTGTTTGCGATCGTCGCCGGTGAGTGGTGCGTCATCGACTTCGGCTGGCTTTTCGCGGTAGCAGTGGTGGGCTTCATCGTTCATCACGACGACGCGTTTTAGCCCCATCAGTTCATTCATGACACGCTGGATCATTTGCCCTTCGGATTCCAGCGTATCGATGGGGGCTTCGGTGCGACCTTCGAGTAGTTGTCGGCTGACTTTGGGGAGTTCCCATAGTTCGCGGCGTTTGAGAGCCTGGAAGTTGGTGATGACGATTTTAGCGCGTGCTACATCGTCCAGCATATCGACGGGGACCAGGGAGCGATGTTTGTAGTAGTTGTCGGGATCGCTGGGTTGGAGGACGCGGAGTCGATCGCGGATGGTGAGACCTGGGGTGACGATCAGGAAGCCGCGGGAGAAGAGTTTGCTGTTGGGGTGTCGGACTGCGTTGATGGTTTGCCAGGCGATCAGCATGGCCATGACGGTGGTTTTGCCGGCGCCGGTGGCAAGTTTCAGCGCGACGCGATCGAGCAGCGGGTTGGCTTCCAGGTTGGCGTTTTGGATTGCCTTGAGGATATCGCGACCTTCTTTGGATTGGGGCGCGACTTCGGTGAGCCAGATGGCGGTTTCGACCGCTTCCAATTGGCAGAAGAAGGGGCGTTGGAGTGGGAAGTCGAAGTTTCGCCAGTGGAGGAGCAGTCGTTGCGTTTCGGGGGTGACCTGCCACTCGGAGGGATGCCCCCACCGCCAATTGGCGACCAGTTTCCGCACCTCGTTGATCATGGAGGTGAGGAAGCTTTGGCGTTCGTCGGAGAGTCCTTTGCCTTCGTCGAGGGTGAGGGTTTTTTGTTTGGGTCGGGCTTTGCGAGGTTTGGGGATGGGGGTGATGAATTCCGCGCGACGTCGGGATGGGATGATTTTTTGGGTGGGTTGCCCTGTCTCATCCAGCTCCCAATGTTTGGTGGGGGGCTGGTAGGGGTTATTGAGGATGGGGTGATCGAAGAACGGATTAGACATCGGGGGGGACCGGTGTGTCGGAATAGGAGGCGAGAAGTGGGTTCGCGTATTGTAGCATTGCCCACTGTCGTGGTGCGAATTGATTTTTTTGATTGGGGGGGTTGGGAATGAGGGTGGCGAGCGGGAATGGTGGAAGAGGATTGGGTCTTTTCTTCCATCACTCCCCGGGGCCTGACGGCCCCGGCATGAGTACTGCCGCCCCTCCGGGGCTGGTGTGGTGGGTAAACATGAGGTGTGTTGCTGCAACAGGGTAGGCCCTGGTGTGTTCGCGATCGCGATCGTGGCAGTCAGGTCGTCGTTCAGCCGCCTGACTTCAGCTCAAGCCACTTCATCCCTCTCGCCCCGCGATCGACTCACACACCCTACATGGGTCTACTTGGGTCGGCCCCGGCATGCGGTAGTGCCGCCCCTTCGGGGCTGGTGTGGTGGGTAAACATGAGGTGTGTTGCTGCGACGGAGTAGGCCCTGGTGTGTTCGCGATCGCGATCGTGGCAGTCAGGTCGTCGTTCAGCCGCCTGACTTCAGCTCAAGCCACTTCATCCCTCTCGCCCCGCGATCGACTCACACACCCTACATGGGTCTGCTTGGGTCGGCCCCGGCAAGAGTAGTGCCGCCCCTCCGGGGCTGGTGTGGTGGGTAAACATCCGGTGGGATAGCGCAATGACGATGGGCGGCTGAAGGTTTGGCTGTTCGCCGCTTTGAACTAAAACGAAAAAACCGTGCGACTCGCTTGGAAATCGCACGGCTTTCAGTTGCAGCAAAATATCCCGGGCGGGGGTCGAACCCACAACCTTCGGCTTCGGAGGCCGACACTCTATCCAATTGAGCTACCGGGACGTCGTCGTAGCATTTCGCTCATTCTAGCCGCATGGCTCAGTCCCGACAATGGAACGCAAATAGCCTCCCAATTCCGATCGTAGCCATCCATCGCCAAATGGTGGATGGTTTTGAATGAAGGTGGTGCGTGGGTCTCCACCGCCTGGCGGCAGTGGCTACGAGAAGAGGGTGGCTACAAGAGGCGGTGGCTACGAGGAAGCGGTGGCTACATGATGTGAATGGGAATTCCTACGCATTTTAGGAGGCGTTGGTGGCGCGACAGCGCTGGGAGATCGCTTCTAGATCGTCGGGATTGCCTACCAAAATCAGCACCTCCCCTAGCTCCAGGGTATGCGATCCGGGCGGCCTCAGGAGAATCGTCTGGTCGCGACCCAACACCGCCAGCACCAGCGTCCCATGATGATGCCCCGTCAGCAATTGACCAATCGTCGTCGATCCTCCCTCCCCAAGCGACTCCATCCGCAGCTCGTCAATCTGCAAATCGAGCGCATGCCAATCGATGCTCCGCCACTCCGCCAATAGCGAATGCTTCAGCTTCTCATCATCACTGGGACGCAAAATCAACTGCGCCAACTTCTCCGCGCCGATCTGCGTCGGTGAGATCACATGCGACGCACCCACCTGCACCAGCTTGCGGATCGTCGCCGTCTGCTCGGCCCTCGCCAAAATCTCCATCCCGGGATTGAGGTCATGCGCGGTGATCGTCAGAAACACGTTCGCCGCATCGTCGGAGAGAACCGAGGCAAGCGTCGCCGCATGATCGATCCCAGCGCGCCGCAGCACCTCCTCCTCAGCCGCATTCCCTTGCACGGTCGCCAGTCCCATGGCGCTGGCTTCGGCGATCCGCTGCGGATCGCGATCGATCACCACCAGCGTCTTGCCACTGGTCTGCAGCGCTGTGGCTAGCGTCTGACCCATCCGTCCAAACCCGCAAAGAATCACATGCTTGCGATACTGGCTGATCTTCTGTTCCATTTTCTGTAGCCCCAGGACTTGGCGAAGTTCTCCATCGATCAACCACTGAACGAAACCGCTGAGCGTGTAGGCCACCGAGGCATAGCCGAAGAGGATCGTCAGCATGGTGATGATCCGAAGCAGCGGCGAATCGATCGGCCGCACCTCCCCGTACCCGATCCCAAAAATCGTGATCACCACCATGTAGAGCGCGTCGGAAA
>Ga0315905_10004027_pt1 | contig 15053 bp, 10 predicted proteins | sample LakEriMetagenome_5_FD_203522 | JGI IMG/M metagenome (GOLD analysis project Ga0315905, IMG submission 203522) | Freshwater fungal communities from buoy surface, Lake Erie, Ohio, United States - Buoy 4 MA121 | ecosystem: Environmental > Aquatic > Freshwater > Lake | place: USA: Lake Erie, Ohio... | reverse complement strand
ATACACCTTCTTGGGGATGCCAGACACCGCAATCCTCCGTTATGGGAATTACTTCGTGTATTTCGTCTACATTCAAATCTCCTCCAGTACCATAATAATGCTTTAGCAACGGAGAAACTGCTGCATACCATCTTCGCAAAACACCTTCTTTTCGTGGATCTTTAGGGTTGAAGTTAATTCCAGATTTTGCACCTCCTATAGGTGGACCTGCTACGGTAAATTTCACTTCCATTGTTTTGGCAAGTGATTCCACTTCTCGTTTATCTAAACCTGATCTCATGCGGGTTCCTCCACCAGCTGCACCACCACGTAATGAATTAATCACCACCCATCCTTCAGCCTCTGTTTCTTGATCTTTCCATTCAAAAACGATCTCAGGCCGTTTATTTTCAAATTTCTCTAAAAGCTCTTTCATCATTAAAACTACCCCTAAATATAGTAAGCAACAACAAAATTAATAAACAATTGAAGTTTCAATTAGTCAAACGAAAGAGTTACGAACATTTTATATGTGGAAAATCAAGAGAATGATAAAAACTCTTGTTTATTAAACTAAAGATGAGATAAATCGATAAAATTTAAGGTAAAGGATGAAGAGTATGATTGCTGCAATAAATCGACATAAAGTAATAAACTTCCCTTCGAAATTCCAGTTTAAATTGTGGTAAATTTGAAAGAATCAATAGAACTTTCTAATGAAAAAATTATTAGTTGTAACAGGTGGAGGAGATTGCCCGGGATTAAATGCAGTAATTCGATCAATTGTCAAGTCTGCTCATAATCATGGGGGTTGGGAAGTTTTAGGCAGTCTCGAAGCGTTTGAAGGAGTGTTATCCGAACCTCCAAAATTAATCCGTTTAACTAAAGAAAAAGTAGCGGGCTTACATGTGAAAGGCGGTACTATCCTACAAACATCAAATGCAAAAAATCCACTAAATTATCCGGTTCGTCAACTGAATGGAGTTTGGCAATACGAAGACATAACTAGTAAATTAGCACAACGAATTATAGACTTGGGCTTTGATGCAGTGATAAATATTGGGGGAGATGGATCACAACGAATCTCAGAAGCTTTGTATAGCAAAGGAGTTAACATTATTGGAGTCCCAAAAACAATAGATAACGATTTAGCGACAACCGATTACACTTTTGGTTTTCAGACTGCTGTTCAAACAGCAACTGAAAGTTTGGATAAATTAGTTTCTACGGCTGAAAGCCACCATCGCATTATGATTATGGAGGTGATGGGTCGCGATGCCGGTTGGATTGCCTTACATACAGCTATTGCCGGAGGTGCAGAAGTTTGCCTAATTCCTGAAATACCCTATTCCGTTGAAAAAATTATTGAACGAATTAATAAAAGGTATCAAGCAGGGAAGGGTTTTGCAACGATTGTTATTGCAGAAGGGTCAAAAACTAAAGAAGGTGAAATTACAGCATCAGCTGGATCTCTACATTCAGAACACGTGCGTTTGGGAGGGATTGCATTTACCCTATCAAATCAATTGAAAGAAAGCGGATGTTTAGCAGAAATTAGAGAAACCGTATTGGGTCATGTTCAGCGCGGTGGAATTCCTATACCCTTTGATCGCTATCTGGCTACAATGTTTGGTGCCAAAGCATTTGAACTAGCAGTAAAAGGTGCATTTGGAAAAATGGTAATTCTTGAGGGGAACAATTTTGACTCGATTTGGCTCTCAAAAGTTTCAAAATCGACAAAGACAATTGATCCAAATTGTTTTGAAGTCAAAGCGGCAACTTCAATTGGAATTTCATTTGGCAATTAAAATCAAACTCGTATTAATACCTGGTAATTGCAGCAAAACCATTGAATTTCTTAAAGGAACCATCCGGTAGGAAAACTACATCGCCACCGTGATTTAGATTTGCTTCAATAAGCTCGTCATAAATATCGTCAACTACATCCTCTAGATTTCGGTCTTCCTCTCCAACCAGAATTAACGCGTTATTGGTTATTCTTGCTGATTGAAATAAATTTTCTTCGAGAAATAAGGTTTGAATTCTTCCTTCAGGAATAGCGCCCCAAATTTCATTGATATCACAAATATAATTTCCATTTGTTAAGGCTAACTCTAATTCTTCCAAACGTTTTCTTTCTTTCTCTAAGCAATGTTTCTGTAGAATTTTCCAGGATTCAGTAACAATGTGTTGAGCACTTTCTTTTTCGTGATTGCCTTTGAAATAAATAGGATAAATTGTGTGTTTTTGATCAGCGATTTTAAGATATTCGTGAAAATTTGAAGCTTCACTACAAATAAGAACAGGCAAGGGATGCAGGTAACGAATGGCATTCACCTCTTTGTCAATTCGATTGAAAAATTCAGCTAAATACTGGGTTTGAATACTTGCATTTTTTTTCTCTCTAACCAAAGTTGGATATAATTCTGTGTTTTGAATCGGAAATGGTTTTGCAATTTCTTGAACCAATTTATCACTCATAGCATGAATAAGTCTCGCTTTTTTTTCAGATAGAACAAGAATAAAATAATTAGTTTCAGCATGAAGAGCGCGAATTAAATCTCGCGTTGCAAAAGTTGTATCTATTACTACTCGATTCCCCACAGAAATTGGAAGTCGTGTATAAGTGGCAATATTTTCGTTTACAAAAATTAGTAAGCTCTCTTGATTCTCCAAATGGTTTATCGAATCCTCTATTTTTAGTAATTTATTCGTTAAAAACTCAGCTTTTTCTTTAGTTTCAAAAGTAAGTAATCGACTACTTGCTTGCTGAATTAAATTTTTTAAAACAATGCGATCTTGCAATTTATCCGGTTTTGTTCGATGTGTATTAAGTAATATTGTTATGCAAATATCTGATGTAATGTCTTTTACAAGTTGAAGTGTATTGTCCATGGTAAACTGTTTTAGTTAAAACGAATTTACATCGAACCAAGCCACTTTAGTGTTACACAAAAAAAAGGAATTATTGCATCTAAGATATATTCCAGAATCTTAAACGGTAAATAACATGAAATTACCGCATTAAAATAAGATGACCCATTACAACAATTTTTTTATCATTTTCAACGGGTTTGTATTCAATTCTCCAAATGTAAACCCCATCAGGTGCTTTGCCTCCCTTTTCACCGTAGGTGCCATCCCAACCTCTCTGATAATCGTGATTTTCCCATACTATTTCACCCCAACGGTCGAAAATAAACACATTAAAATTAAATGGATCAAATCCTTTTGTGAAAATTGGAAGCCAATTTTGATTGAATTCATCTTCGTCAGGTGTAAACGAATTAGGAACATAAAAATCGCCCTCTTCCTTGAATGGTATAAACACTGCGGCTGTTCCAACGCAACCAAATGAGCTTGTTGCAGTCAATATCACATTCATTCCTTCATTTGCATTGGAATAAGCATGAGTCGGCGAATATTCACTACTTGATTGACCATCTCCAAATTGCCATGAATAATCCAAAGAAATATCTCCAACGTTGCTGAAACTTACCGTTTGATTATTGTTTGTAATTTGGTTCGGTGATGCTGTAAAACTAACTGAAGGTATTTCTTGAACACAAATTAAATCATTCAACGTTGTATTACCGATACATCCATTCTCATTCGCTTGAACACTAATATCATAGCATGTCTCTGACGTAAGGGTTGGGGATATTGATGAACCATTTCCTGATGCTACTCCGTTAATTGTCCACGAATAAGTTGCATTTCCTGACGGATTTGTAATAGCAATTTGCACATTTAATGGTGCACAACCTTGCGTGAGATTACTTGAAAATGATGGATTAGGGGCCGTGTTTATTATAACATCTAAGGTAGCTGGCTCTGCGCACAAACCTGCTGTTGGCGTAAAAGTGTATGTAGTTGTTCCTAGTGTGCTCGTATTTATTGATGCCGGGCTCCAAGATCCTGAAATGGAATTTGTGCTGGTTGTTAGTAAACTTGGAGCTGTTGTATTTTGGCAAAGAGCAGGAATTGATGCAAAAGTTGGTGTTAAAGTTGGATTAACTGTCACATTCAGAGAGGTTGGAGAAGCACATTGTCCCGGATCAGGAGTGAAAGAATAGGTATTAATTCCGGGGTTTGTCGTTGAAAGCATAGCTGGATTCCACGTTCCTGTTATTCCGTTAATTGAGGTTTGTGGAAGAATCACCTGAGCTAGAATTGCATCTTGGCAAAACGGTCCATAGGTAGTAAAGGTTGGCGTTACAGATGGATTTACCGTTATTGTAAAGGTAGATGCTGTTCCAACACATGTTCCTATCGATGGAATAACGGATATTGTCGAAGTAACCGGGTTAGTAGTTGTATTACTTACAGTAAAGGAAGCAATATTTCCTATTCCATTTGCCCCGAGTCCAATACTAGTAGCTGTATTACTCCAAGCGTAACTTGTTCCTGTTCCAGTAAAAGAAATAGCAGTAGTTTGGGCTCCATCACATAGAATTTGAGATGAAACTGCATCCACAGTTGGAGATAAACTCACAGTTATTGTAAAATTTACTGGAGTACCCGTACAACTACCGGAACTTGGAGTGACTGTAATTATTGAAGTAATAGGGTTTGATGTACTATTCGTAGCAGTAAATGCAGGAATTGAACCATTTCCACTAGCTCCCAAACCAGTACTTGTATTATCATTTGTCCAACTATAGGTGGTTGCTGTACCAGAAAAATTAATCGACGTAGTTTGTTGTCCAGCACAAACGTTTTGGTTTGCCGGTGCTGTTACTGTTGGAGCAGGACTTACAGTAATACTAAATGTAACAGGCGTTCCTGAACAAGAACCGGAAGATGGAGTAACCGTAATGGTAGAAGTAATTGCGGAAGTTGAGGTATTTGTTGCCAGAAATGAAGCTATATTTCCTGTTCCATTACCCGCTAAACCAGTTGCAGTATTATCATTTACCCAAGAATAGGTGGTTGCGCTTCCACTGAAGGTAATTGCAGTAGTGTTTTGACCATTGCACAGAGTTTGATTTGTTGGAGTTGAAACTGTTGGAGGGGGAGAAACCGTGATCGTAAAATTTACTGGGGTTCCTATACAGGTTCCCAAAGAAGGAGTAACCGAAATGGTACTCACGTTATTTGTGGTACCCGTATTTACTCCATTAAATGATGGAATGGTATTCGAACCATTGGCGTTTGTTAAACCAGTATTTGTATTATCATTTATCCAATTGAAAATTGCTCCGGATGTACCTGAAAAATTAACAACCGTAGATGCTTGTCCAGGACAAATTGTTTGATTTCCGGGATTAGTGACAGTCGGACTTGGATTAACCGTAATGGTAAATGTGATAGGGGGTCCACTGCAAGGATTGTTTAATGGAGTAACTGTTATTGTAGCCGTAATTGGATTTGCGGTAGTATTTGTTGCTGTAAAGGCATTAATATTCCCATTTCCTGAGGCAGGTAAGCCAATGGATGGACTATCATTTGTCCACGTGTAAGTGGTAGCATTTCCTGAAAATGCGATTGCAGTTGTAGAATTTCCGGCACAAACAACCTGATTACCAATTGGATTCATAGTAGGTAAAGCCACATAGGTAGTTGTGACTTGCCACGTATTGGTTACTAATTCTTGATAATTTGTTACACATCCAGAAATATTAGTCGCCGCAGTAACATTGACAGGAAAGTAAGTCTGATAACCTTGCCAAATGTAAGTCAATGAATTTTGATTTGGATAACAACCATTACACATTGATTGATTGGTCAAGTTATAGGTTACCCCGTTATTTGTTGCAGTATATGTAAATGCAGAACCATTGTGCAAAAATCCTGTACCAGATTGTATTGGTGTCCATGTAGTTCCACATCCAACACGTGAACGTTGCTCGATTTTATCTGCATAATAGGTTGTAGAACCACTTTGAGCTATATATCCTTTGGCCCAAATACGGTAAGTGGTGGCAGATCCGGTAACTTGAAATCCAGTTATTGGAATATTTACAATTAATGGTTGTTGGCAATTAGCATTAAATTGCGTGTTTTTGTCCTGAACAGCTCTATTACTTGCATACGTATTGGAAACGGTTGGATCAATCACAATTGGATAAACCAAATCACTTCTTCTTAAATAGTCGCTTTCAAAATGAATTTCGATAAAACTTCCAGATGTTGTATGAACCAAGTTATAATATCCTGGAATTAAATGGTTTGCGGCTTCATTTTTATCCTCACTGAAAAACCCATCAAAAATTTGCGCCGGGCTGATTGTTCCATAAATGTTTCCTGAGTTATCAATAATCTTCAAACTTCCTAACCAACCGTTTATAGTCATTTCACCTTGATCGTAAGCAAGTTGATATCCCGCTGGCAGCGAGTAGGATTGTTTAAAAACCGTTGTTTCTGAATTAAATGGAATATCAATTGGAGAAGTAATTTCAAGGTTAAATCGATAACTCCAATGCGTATATTCAAACGCGGACCTTAAACTTGGGTTGGTAGAAGATAGAAAAAGTTTGTTTCCATTGGCAGAATTTATACCGTTAGTTTCGATGGAGCTTTCACTAATTTGAGATTGACTATCATCTAAAAAAGACATTGACTTTGTAGTTCCTAAAACAAAATCACCTCCTACCGAATGCAATTGCAATGTGGTTGAACCATCATTTAAATTAGTGTATAAGGGTAAATCCGATTTAAAAATTCCAAAGCGGTTCAAAGATTGAGTCGCATTTTGTTGAATAGACATTAATTGATTACCTAAATAGTAGTGTATTTTTCCTCCAGAAGTAACTGTGTGATAAACATTTTCCCGATCAACAAAAGTTTTAGCATACTCGCGACGGAATTGTAGCAATTCAACATTTTCAATAGACCAATTTTCATCAGAAATTCCATATTCCGGATGCGAATGATAATCTTGTGGAATTAAGTCACTATACCAGTAGTTCTGGGCATAAAAAACAGGCATGTAGATGATGAAAAATACAAATAATATTTTTTTTCCAAAATCCATAGTTTAGCAATTTTTCAACAAATTAACGATAAAAATATCATTGTAGTTGCCTCATTTAAAAGAAAATTGCTTTTTTCATAACAAATTATAAATAAACAGATTATGTTTTTTTCTTGGATACAAACTATAAAAATAATACCCTTCATTATTTGTTAGACGAATTAGTGTTAAGACTTCTTGGTAAATTCAACTCGACACTGAATTTTCAGCGATTCGCATTTCGAACATTAATTGGCCTATTTTTTTTCTGGGATAATGCGTAAATTTTTGTTAAATTCATTAAAAACACGTAACTTCATTTTTCTTAAAAAATAAATGACATTCATTATTATATTTAAACCATGAAAATTTTAAAAGTTCAAGCCCTGAGAGGACCAAATATCTGGAGTATAAATCGGAAAAAATTAATTCAAATGCGCTTGGATTTGGAAGAGATGGAACAATCTCCAACTAACTTAATCCCTGGTTTTAGAGAACGTATTGAAGCAATGTTTCCAACTATGATTGAACATCGTTGTTCTGAAGGAGAACGAGGTGGATTTTTTCATCGTATTGAACGTGGTACATGGATGGGTCATGTAATTGAACATATCGCTCTTGAAATTCAAACATTAGCTGGAATGGATGTAGGATTTGGAAGAACGCGCGAAACAAAATCCCCTGGGGTTTATAATGTTGTCTTCAATTATATTGAGGAAAAAGTAGGTTTATTTGCTGCTGAATCAGCAGTTAGAATTGCAGAGGCCTTAATTTCCGGACAAGCGTATGATTTAGATCACGATATTCAAAAAATGAGAGAAATTCGTGAAGATGTTCGCTTAGGACCAAGTACGGGAAGTATTGTTGATGAAGCTGTAGCGCGAGATATCCCTTGGATTAGAATGGGGACAAACTCATTGGTTCAACTTGGGTATGGTGTCAATCAAATGAGGTTTCAAGCTACAATTACTTGCAAGACGAGCAACATTGCCGTGGATATTGCCTGTGATAAGGAAGATACAAAAAAACTGTTGGATGCAGCGTCTATTCCAGTTGCTAGTGGGTCAATTTGTGTCGATGAAGAGGACTTGGAAGCAACAATTCGAAAAATTAATTATCCAATTGTAATTAAACCTTTGGATGGCAATCATGGGAAGGGAGCATCCATAAATGTAACAAATTGGGAGGATGCAGTAGAGGGTTTAGCGCATGCAAAAAAATATTCGAGAAGGGTAATTGTAGAGAAATTCATTACAGGATTCGATTTTCGTGTTTTAGTAATTGACAATAAAGTAGTTGCAGCAGCTCAACGAGTACCTGCTCACGTAGTTGGCGATGGAAAGATGACTATTCAACAGTTGATTGATGAGACAAACAAGGATCCTCGTCGTGGATATGGTCACGAAAATGTTTTAACTGAAATTACAGTTGATAGGGATACGACTGAATTACTTGAAAAACTGGGGTATTCATTAGATACCGTTCCGTCTAAAGACGAGGCAGTTTACTTAAAATCGACCGCTAATTTAAGTACGGGAGGAACATCCATTGACGTGACCGACATGATGCATCCTGAAAACATTTTTATTGCAGAACGTATTTCGCGAGTTATCGGGTTGGATGTTTGTGGAATTGACATTATGGCTCAAAATTTAACAGAATCCTTAAAAGAAAATGGAGGAGTAATTTTAGAGGTTAATGCAGCTCCTGGGTTTAGAATGCACTTGGCACCTTCATCAGGACTTCCGCGCAACGTGGCTGCTCCTGTTATTGATATGTTATACCCTCCTGGAAAACCATCTCGAATTCCGATAGTTGCCATAACAGGAACTAATGGAAAAACTACAACGACAAGATTACTTGCTCATATTGTAAAAAATAATGGTCACAAAGTGGGATTCACTACATCAGACGGGATTTATATCCAGAACCACATGATGGAAAAAGGGGATACGACTGGGCCAATTAGTGCCGAATATGTGTTAAGAGATCCAACAGTTGATTTTGCTGTATTGGAGACGGCTCGCGGTGGAATACTTCGATCAGGACTAGGATTTTCACAATGTGATATTGGAATAATTACAAATATTCAAGAAGACCATTTAGGAATTAGTGATATCCATGATTTAAATGATTTGGCGCGTGTTAAATCAGTTGTTGTTGAAAGCATTAAAAAAGATGGATGGGCTGTATTGAATGCTGAGGATGCCAAATGTGTTGAAATTGCGGCCTCATTGAGCTGTAATGTAGCGTTATTCAGTATGGATGAAAATAATCCTGTGGTTGTTGACCATTGTAAAAAAGGAGGAATTGCTGCCGTTGCTGAAAACGGATTTGTAACGATCAAAAAAGGAGATTGGAAGATTCGAGTGGAACGAATAACACATATTCCACTTACCATGAATGGGAAAGCCAAATTTATGATTGCAAATTCACTCGCAGCAACTTTAGCCTCTTATTTGTGGGGTTTTAAAACAGAAGATATACGACTATCATTGAATACCTTCCTTCCCAGCGCCGCTCAAACACCTGGAAGACTTAACATTTTTGAGTTCTCTAAATTTAAGGTGATGATTGATTTTGCGCATAATCCAAGTGGATACCGCGGTATTGAAGAGTTTATGCAATCCATTGAAGCCACACGGAAAATTGGAATTATTTCAGGTGTAGGTGACAGACGTGATGAAGATATTAAAGAATGTGCTAGAATTGCCGCTAGAATGTTTGATCACATAATCATTCGTCAAGAGAAACATCTGCGTGGTAGAACGGAAGAAGAAATTATCAATCTTATTTTAGAAGGAATTCATGAAACAAATTCAAACGTTACTTATGAAGTAGTGACCCTTGAGGTTGAAGCTATTCATCATGCAATTTCAATCGCTGAAGAAGGAACTTTTATAACTGCCCTTAGTGATGTAATTGATAATGCGATTGATATCGTTCAAAGCTATTTAGATACTGAAATAGAGCAGACCTCAATTTCATAGATATATGTAACGTTTTACCTAAACATGGTTTCTAAAAAATAACCAAAAAATTTAGAGCCATGAAAGTAACAATGATTTTATTGATTATTCCTTTTCTATTGAGTAAGGAGGAAAGAACCTTTAAGAAATTAAATAAGGTTTACGAAAAGAATACAGAAAAAGCATTTGTTTTAGCCAAAAAAATTAGTGCCAAGGACAAAACGTTAGCGTCACCGTACTATTTTCAATTCCTGGTTTACCAAAAAAAAGCAGATAAAACGCACATTGCTAAAGAACAGGCTCCTTTGTTAATTAATGCGATTACAATGTGTGGCGCTTTTGAAAAAAGAGCAGGTGAATCATTATTAGCCACCACGGATTTTGAATCTAAAAAAAGTACACTTAAAGAAAAAGTGATTAGTTGCTTGAAGCTCCTAAAAAATGACACAAAAAACAAATCTAAGTTCAAGAAACTTCGCGATAAATCAGTTGAATTTTTTAGCGACATGCCACATGATGTTGTAACTATAATTGATCCAAAGAAAGAGGCAGAAGAAAAAGCCAAATTAGCGGCTATTGAAAAAGAAAAAAATATCGAAAATCAATTGGCAAATCTCAAACATGAATTCCCATCAAAAGCAATAGATTCAAAACAAATTAATTTTTCTAAAAAACCTACGGGCAGTGAAAACTTAGCGTCATTCAACGAGGCTGAAGAGCTTAAAATGATTGACATTCTCAATAGGGCAAGACTTGAAAAAAATCTACAACCCCTTACAATTGATCCTAATTTAGTGAGAGTGGCAAGGTATCATGCAATGGATATGGCGAAAGAAAATTACTTCTCACATGAAAGTCAAAATAAAGTAAAAAATAAATTAACTAAATCAGTAGAAACTTTTGAAAGAATAAAATTGTTTTATCCAACTGGTGGTAATTCGGAAAATATTCATGCTGGTTCTGCTGATGCAGAAGGCGCATATGAAGCGTGGTTCAATAGCCCAGGTCATTATGACAATCTATTTAGCGAAACATCTCAAAAAGTCGGTATCGGATTTATGTATGATGTAAACAGTGAAAACAAATATTACTGGGTATTTTGTACTTCAACGAATTAATTTTAAATTTGAAGAAAAACATAGTATGAAACAATTTATTTTTACCTTACTTATTATTGCAGGAAGTTTTGCTATAAACGCTCAGAAAGTATACACCGTAAAATACGAAAGTCAAGCAGACGTTAAAGTTTACGTTGTAAAATACGAAAGTCAAGCGGATTTGAAAGTGTACAAAGTGAAATATGATAGCCAAGCTGGAAGCAACGACGGAAAATGGTACTTTGTTGACTATGAAAGTCAAGCAAAGAAGAAAATTTATTTTGTTGATTACGAAAGTCAAGCTGATGTAAAAATCTATTTCGTTGATTACGAAAGTCAAGCGGGATGGAAAAACACTTCTAAAAAGCATTTATTTTACTAAGTGATAAGTATTCTTGAACTACTGGCGATAGTTTTTGGTTTTACTTACGTTTTACTTATGATATTCAAAAAGCCAATTGCTTGGCTTTTTGGCGTTTTATCCTCACTACTTTTTGTCCAGCTAAGTTGGGAATCGAATCTTTATATTCAAACAGGTTTACAAAGCATCTATGTAATAATTGGAATTATCGGATTCATTCGGTGGAATAAAGCAGAATTTAAAATAAAAACTCTTTCAAAAAACTTTAAAATAAGCTTATATGTTTTATCATTAATCTTGAGTTGTTTGTTAGGTTTCTTGATGAGTTTCACAAATCAGTCACTGCCTTATTGGGATGCATTTATTTCAATCTTTGGGATATTGGCAACCTACCTTACAACGGAAAAACAAATTGAAAACTGGATAATCTGGATTTTTGTCAATTTGTCAAGTATCATTTTATTTTCGGAGCAAAAACTCTATTTAAGTGCCTATTTATATGGTGCCTATTTACTACTGTCGATTGTAGGGCTAATTCAATGGAATAAAGTAAAATTACGTGAAAAAGTCAGTTAAAATTGCCTTTACTGGCCCAGAATCCTCTGGAAAATCAACTATTTCTAATTGGCTTTCACAGCAAATTAATGGGACGTATTGTGAGGAGTTTGCAAGAAGCTATCTGACTGATAAAATTTCTTACGGGCAACAGGACTTAGTTGAAATAACGAAAGGTCAATTAGAAATTTGGGCAAATGCAGATCCGAAAAAACATCTGATTGCCGATACTGAATTGATCGTTATCGAAATTTGGAGTAGGTGGAAATATAAGAATTGTGATGATTTCATTACCTCACAAATCATGAAACAAGATTTTGATTTATATTTTCTATGCAAACCAGATATCCCATGGATTTATGATCCTTTGAGAGAATCACCAAACGAAAGAGAGGAACTTTATAAAATTTACTACGATACACTAACGAACTACGAATTGAATTTTTATGTTTTGGAAGGAAGCTTGTTGAATAGGCAAAGGCTTGTAAAACAAGTCTTAATAAATTATGGATTAGTTTTCTAACTTTTCAAGGTTGAAAAAAAAATCACAGGATTTTAAGTATTGATTTTGAAAAGTAAACGAATACATTAAATTTGTCGCAGAAATTGTTTTCAAAAGTTTAATTATGACAAAAAGAAGATCAATAATCAGTTACGACAAACTAACAATCGAACAAAAAAAACAAATCTTACGAGATTATCCGGATGGATATATTAATCACCTAACTACGATTAAAACTCCAACCGGCGAAATATTGGATGCTTTAATTTGGGAAACGGAGGAGGTTATTTATTTGGTAAAAATCAATAAGATAATGAGCAAACCAAAACCTATCGCAGAAGATGATGATGAAGATTTTGACGATGATTTAGACGATGACAAAGTAGCTGATATCAAAGATGATGATCTAGACGATGAGGAGGAAGAAGATGATGAATACGATAAACCTGATTCGGAAGAGGAAGAGGAAGAAGATTAGTCTAAGAATTAAATTCTAAAAAAAATTTGAAATACTTTATATTGATTTCCTTTTTCTGGTTAATGCAATGTTGCTTTAGCCAGAACATCTATAAATACGCTATTACCTTTACTAATAAAGGTGAAAACAATCCTTACTCGGTAAAAAATCCTAGTATTTTTTTAAGTAAACGCTCTATTAAGAGAAAGAAAAAATTGAAGATTCAGATTACATCCGAGGATTTACCAGTAAATCCAAATTATGTAAATGAAATAACCAAACTCATTCCAAAATCAGAAATAGTAAATAAATCGCGCTGGTTCAATCACGTTGTAATTCAAACGACAGATACAAACTGGAGAAATTCAATTTCTTTGCCTGACTTTGTGAGCGAAGTAAAACTAATTTATGCAGGTAAGCAACCAAAGACAACCGGTAATAGGGCGTTTTCTCCTAGTAATAAAGGCGATGTTTTAAACAAGCGAAATGCTAAAACCCTAAGTTATGACAAATCAGAGTTTCAAATTACATCATTAAACCTTCAAGAACTTCATAAAAAAGGCCACTTTGGAAAAGATATTCATGTTGCAATTTTAGATGGAGGATTTAGTAATGTGGATAAAATTGAGGCCTTTCATCACCTAAGATCTACCAATCGTGTTTTGGGCACTTGGGATTTTGCCTCTAATGAAAATGAAGTTTATGGTGATGGAGAGCATGGAACAATGGTATTAGGCTGTATGGCGGGTTTTGTAGAGAATAAATTTTTGGGCACAGCACCACTCGCTTCCTATTGGCTATTCAGAACTGAGGACGGCGCAACGGAAACTGTTGTTGAAGAATACAATTGGATTTCAGCTGCTGAATTTGCCGATAGCGCAGGAGTTGATATTATAAACAGTTCTCTTGGTTATACCACATTTGACAAAGGAATAGGAAGTTATTCATATGAAGATATGAACGGAAAAACAGCGATAATATCTCGGGGTGCAGATAAAGCTGTTGAAAAAGGAATTTTTGTAGTTAATAGTGCCGGGAATTCTGGCAATGACAAATGGAAATACATTGGTGCACCCGCTGATGCCGAAAAAGTTTTTTCAATTGGCGCAATCACAAAAACTAAAGAAAGAGCGCGTTTCAGTTCGTTTGGTCCAACTTCAGATGGTAGAATTAAACCAAACGTCTGTGCTTTGGGGTATAATTCAGCTGTAATTAATTCAGCTGGATCTGTTACTGAAGCAAGTGGAACCTCTTTTTCAGGACCAATCATGTGTGGTGCCATTGCTTGCCTTATGAATAAGCATCGTTTTACTCGACCGGAAAAATTAATGAATGCGGTTCAACAATCAGGTAGTAATTCTGGAAAACCCTCAAATGACCTCGGTTATGGAATACCTGATTTTTTAAATGCTAGTAAGATTCTAACAGAGAAAAAATAATCAGATCTTCAATAGAACTATTCAAGAAGTAATTTATTTCTTTTAATAAACAAGCTCCATCTTTTATTTTCTTCACAACAATACTCTTTATCTTCTCCTAGTTGGCTGAAACGGATAGCAATACTTCCCATTGATCGTCCTTTTTCACAACTCGCTAGTCTCGTTTTTTTCATTATCTTACGGAAATTTCGAATCAGCATTATTTGTTCATTTTGCGACAACACTTTTTCTTTCTTTGATCCACCATCATACATTCCACTTGATGAAAGTTCTTTTGTGACTGGTAAATACTTTAAAACAGAACCATCCAAAACATATCGATTTCCTGAGCCGTCAGAAAGAGTGTACGAAAAACTACTTTCCATCACTAGATCTTCCAAAATAATATGCTCGCCAAATCTACTTTGCTGAACTCCATTCACGTTGCAAAAATCTAAAGGTCCTTTTTCAAAATTGCCTCGTAGGATTACTTTTTTTAGATGCAATTCATTTGTTGACGACAATAGATTATTGCAATCTTTTACAAAGAAAGTTCCTTTTGAAGTTTTAAGAAAAACATCTTTAATACTGTCAATTTGAATGCCCTTTTGGTTTCGATAATTTTGAATAACAAAGTAACCCTTGAAATCTAAAGATTGAGCGAAAACAGTTTGTGAACAAAAAGTCGTCAGATAAAATGAAATTAAAATTGCAACGTGTAAAATCTTCATTGTAAAATAGTTAAATATATAAATTATTT
>Ga0315905_10004026_pt1 | contig 15054 bp, 13 predicted proteins | sample LakEriMetagenome_5_FD_203522 | JGI IMG/M metagenome (GOLD analysis project Ga0315905, IMG submission 203522) | Freshwater fungal communities from buoy surface, Lake Erie, Ohio, United States - Buoy 4 MA121 | ecosystem: Environmental > Aquatic > Freshwater > Lake | place: USA: Lake Erie, Ohio... | reverse complement strand
AGGATTCAACGCTGCAGGAAGGTGTCTACGTACATTGGCGTGGTCCAACTTATGAAACTCCTGCTGAAATTCTGATGATGCGAACAATGGGCGCAGATCTAGTTGGTATGTCTACTGTTCCAGAAGCGATCGCTGCACATGCACTCGGTGCTGAAGTTCTGGGAATATCTTTAGTAACAAATGCTGCAGCTGGAGTAACTGGCGAAAAACTTAACCATGAAGAGGTAATCGCAGCAGGTAAGGCCGCGGCCGACCGAATGGGCGCACTTCTCAAAGGTGTTATTCCGAAGTTACTCTAGGCATATGGATCTCTCACTAGAGCAGGAAGTAAAAGCTTGGATTGCAGATGATCCAGATCCAGTGACCGCTGCACAATTACAGCAATGGCTTGATTCAGGTAATGAAACTGAACTACGTGCATCCTTTAATGGCTTTCTGCAATTTGGTACCGCGGGATTACGTGGACCGGTTAGACCTGGGCCATCTGGAATGAATCGCGCAGTTGTTGGTCGTGCTGCGACCGGCATTGTTGCTTATATGAGGGAACGTAATTTAACCTCGGTGGTAATTGGTCGCGATGCCCGTTATGGATCTGAAGATTTCACCTTTGAAACCGCTGAAATTATGAGCGGTGCCGGCATGAAAGTTTTTGTCTTGCCCCGCCCTCTACCAACGCCAGTTTTAGCTTTTGCAACAAATGAGCTTCAGTGCGATGTCGGCATCATGGTTACCGCTAGTCATAACCCACCGCAGGACAATGGTTACAAGGTGTATCTCGGTGGCACTGTCGATGGAATTTGTTACCGAGGATCGCAAATCGTTTCTCCAACGGATGAAGCTATCGCAGCAAAAATTGATGCAATCACATCATTAAAGTCGCAACCCCGCGGAAATGTGTGGCAGCTGCTGAGTGAAGAAATAGTTGAGCAGTACATCGACCGAACTGCCGCCTTGGCAGACAAGCCTGGATCGCTACGAATTGTTTATACCGCTATGCATGGTGTTGGTACTGAAACAATTCAACGAGTTTTTCAGAAGGCAGGTTTTCAATCACCTATCTTGGTGGATGCACAAGCTGCGCCAGATCCTGATTTTCCAACGGTGGCCTTTCCAAATCCTGAAGAGCCAGGTGCAATTGATTTGGCACTTGAAACTGCAAAGGCATTTGATGCTCACTTAGTAATAGCCAATGATCCTGATGCTGATCGGTGTGCAGCCGCAGTTAATGACCCAGTAACTGGGTGGCGAATGCTACGCGGAGATGAACTTGGCGCGATATTTGCCGAATCTATCGCTCGAAAAATTGATTCAGGAATATTTGCTAATTCAATTGTTTCTTCATCTATTGTTCGAAAAATTGCCGCGCACTACAAACTAGATTTCAAAGAAACTCTGACAGGTTTTAAATGGCTAGCAAAAATCGAAAACCTAACTTTTGGATACGAAGAAGCCCTTGGGTACGCCGTTGATGCGGTGACAGTAAATGATAAAGATGGAATATCGGCGGCAATAACTTTGGCTCAAATTGCAACAAATCTGGCAGCAGAAGGTAAGACTCTGCTGGATTTGCTGGATGAGATTTGGACTCGACATGGTTTCCATGCAACTGAACAAATTTCAATTCGCTTAAGTGATCTTTCCAAGGTTGGCGTTATTCTCGGAGGCTTACGCAGTAATCCACCTCAAGAGATTGCCGGAAGATCAGTTACTTCAATCGATGATTTAGCTACACCTACCGATGGTTTGCCACCCACTGATGGAATTCGAATCTGGCTAGATGGTGGCGTTCGAATCATCATTCGCCCCAGCGGTACTGAAGCAAAGATGAAGTGTTACATTGAGGCAATTGAAAGGGATTCCAAGGCTGCCCAGGTAGTTTTGGATCAACTACGACCACCACTGAAGGAATTGTTATCGTGAGTTTTTACGGTTTAGTTGATGGCAGCGAAGCCTCACTAAAGAGCTACCTCAACAATCTTTCAGGTGTCGATCAAGTTGGCGCAGATGCTCGCGCCGCGATGCTTGCAACCCGAAGCATTAAGACAAGTTCGAAGCGTTGGGCGATCGAAACCGCAATCACAATGGTTGATTTAACAACTTTAGAAGGTGCCGATACTCCAGGCAAAGTGAAAGCTTTGTGTACTAAAGCGGTTCGCCCAGATCCAACTGATTCAACGGTTCCAAGTGTTGGAGCGGTGTGCGTCTATAACGACATGGTTTCTGTGGCTCGAACACACTTAGATTTGATTGGCGGGCAGCATGTTCCGGTGGCTGCCGTTTCCACCGCGTTTCCTTCAGGTCGAGCGTCAATGCCGGTAAAGATTCAAGATACTCAAGATGCAATTGATGCTGGAGCTGCCGAAATCGACATGGTGATCGATCGTGGCGCATTTCTTGCAGGTCGCTATATCGATGTCTTTAATGAGATTGTGCAAATAAAAGCGGTGTGCGGAGACAAAGCCCACCTTAAAGTTATTTTTGAAACCGGTGAACTTGTGACGTATGACAATGTTCGCAAAGCCTCGTTCTTGGCAATGGCAGCTGGTGCTGACTTCATTAAGACTTCAACCGGAAAGGTTGCTCCTGCGGCAACTCCCCCGGTTGTCTTGGTGATGCTTGAAGCTGTCCGTGATTTCTATGAAATGACCAATACCCGAATTGGCGTAAAGCCAGCAGGTGGTATCAGAAATACAAAGGATGCAATCAAGCAATTAGTTTTGGTCAATGAAACTGTTGGACCAGATTGGCTCAATCCGAAGCTGTTTCGTATTGGTGCTAGTGCTTTGCTCAATGATCTACTGATGCAACGCATGAAGTTAGATGAAGGTTATTACTCAAGCCCTCAGTATGTGACGATGGATTAGTGGAGAGAACAATGAGCTTCGATTACGCACCCGCACCTGAATCAAGAGCCGTGGTTTCAATTAAACCTAAGTACGGCCACTTCATTGGTGGAAAGTTTGTTGCCGGCAGCAAGCACTTTCCAACAATTAACCCCGCAACTGAAGAGGTTCTAAGCCAGATTGCACTGGCTGGTAAAGCCGAAGTTGATGCCGCAGTGAAGGCTGCGCGGAAGGCGTACACATCAACTTGGTCAAAGATGTCAGGTAAAGAGCGCGGAAAGTACCTGTATCGCATCGCTCGAATCATGCAGGAACGTGCGCGCGAATTTGCAGTACTAGAGACTCTCGATAACGGAAAGCCAATTCGAGAATCCAGAGACACCGATATTCCTTTAGCTGCAGCTCACTTTTTCTATCATGCAGGCTGGGCAGACAAGCTCGAATATGCAGGTCTTGGAACATCGCCTAAACCACTTGGTGTTGCGGGTCAGATTATTCCTTGGAACTTCCCGTTGTTGATGTTGGCTTGGAAAGTTGCGCCAGCACTTGCAACCGGAAATACCGTAGTTCTAAAGCCAGCAGAATCAACATCACTGACCGCGCTTTTGTTTGCCGAAGTGTGTCAGCAAGCTGAACTTCCAGCCGGAGTAGTCAATATCGTTACTGGCGATGGCTCAACAGGTGCGTTGATTGTGAATCACCCAGGCATCGACAAAATTGCATTCACCGGATCAACTGAGGTCGGAAAGATTATTGCTCGCGCAGTTGCACCAACTAAGAAGAGCGTGACGCTAGAACTTGGCGGAAAAGCCGCCAATATCGTTTTTGATGACGCACCAATTGATGAAACAGTTGAAGGAATAGTTAATGGAATCTTCTTCAATCAGGGGCATGTGTGCTGCGCTGGATCACGCCTGCTATTGCAGGAAAATGTTGCTGAAGAAGTCCTGCACAAATTAAAGAATCGCATGGAAAAGATTCGTGTCGGAGATCCAATGGATAAGAACACCGATGTTGGAGCGATTAACAGCAAAGAACAACTTGCCAAGATCGTCGAACTTGCAGCTGCAGGTGATGCCGAAGGAGCAGAACGTTGGAGTCCAGCGTGTGATCTTCCAGGAAAAGGTTTCTGGTTTGCCCCAACTATCTTTACTGGTGTCACCCAAGCGCATCGAATTGCCCGTGAAGAAATCTTTGGTCCAGTGCTGTCGGTTCTTACCTTTAGAACTCCACAAGAGGCCATCGAAAAGGCTAATAACACTCCATTTGGCTTATCCGCTGGCATCTGGAGCGAGAAGGGTTCTCGCACATTGTGGGCATCACAACAACTTCGTGCAGGCGTGATTTGGGCAAATACATTTAATAAGTTTGATCCAACATCTCCATTTGGTGGTTATAAAGAATCGGGGTGGGGCCGCGAAGGTGGACGCCACGGCCTGTCTGCATACTTGAAGGGAGTTAGCCATGAGTAATCGAATCGATGTAAAGAAGACTTACAAGCTATACATCAATGGCGCATTTCCTCGCACCGAATCTGGTCGCACCTACGAAGTAAAGAGTGCCAAGGGAGTCTTTATTGCAAACCCTTGTCTTGCTTCACGTAAAGATTTGCGCGAAGCAGTTGTCGCAGCTCGCGCGGCACATTCTGGTTGGAACAAAGCAACGGCTTACAACCGTGGACAGATTTTGTATCGCATCGCTGAAATGCTGGAAGGTCGTCGTGCCCAGTTCGTGGACGAGATCATGCAGGTCACAGGTGTTACAAAGGTAAAGGCTGAAAAGGAAGTTACTACTTCAGTTGATCGTTTAGTTTGGTATGCGGGTTGGACCGACAAGATTGCATCCCTTTCCGGTTCCACTAACCCGGTTGCTGGACCTTTCTATAACTTCACAATTCCTGAAAGTATGGGAGTTGTGGCAGCGATTGCACCTGAGACACCATCACTGCTTGGTTTGATAGATGTCGTGGCACCGATCATCGCATCTGGAAACACCGTTGTGGTTTTAGCAAGTACCAAAGCACCTTTGTCTGCGATGACATTTGCTGAAGTATTGGCAACAAGTGATCTGCCACATGGTGTTATTAATATCTTGACGGGTAAAAAGGAAGAGATTGCGCCTTGGATGGCATCTCACATGGATATTGATGCACTAGATATTTCAGGTCTGCCAGGAAAACTTCATGCAGAAACCAAGGTTGCTGGGGCTGAAAATCTCAAGCGGATTCATGCCTTTAAATCAGCAGATCCTGGTCGAATCATCGCCTTCATGGAAGCAAAGACTGTGTGGCACCCAATTGGTTTGTAGAAACTAGGCCTATAAAGCCTATGAATTAATGGTTGTAAGCCACAACTGTTCTACGCCATGTACATCTAGATCAAGAGTCACGCGCACCTTGGCTGAATCTTCAAGGTCTAGCGGTTCTAGCTCTTTCAAGAATGCATCGCGTCGATCAACAATTGTTTGACCACGTGCAGGACCTGATGATGTATCTACAACAACATCAAACATTTCAGTTGTGAATAGTTCTGGGCGAATCACACTAGCGACAGCTCCATAATCTCCAAGAGTAACCGGAGAAACGCCAAGTCTTTCCATAAAGGCCAAGGCAAGTGATCCACCAAATTGTGCGGCCACGTTATCTGAATTCTGCATCTGGGTCGCTTGTTCACGATTGATCCCAGGGCGCATAAAGACATCTAATCCATACATAGTGATGGGTACGCCACTTTGGAAAACTATTGCCGCAGCTTCTGGGTCATGCCACACATTAAATTCAGCTGCCGCAGTTGCATTACCTGCTGACGCAGACCCACCCATCAATACGATTCGGTGAACTTTCTTGGCAGTTTCAGGAAAGGCACGCAAGAACAATGCAATGTTTGTGAGTGGTGCTAAAGGAACTATCGTCACGGGATCCTTTGATTGTTCAACTAAATCCCTTAACAGTTCAACGGCCGAACGAGAATCAACCTTACGTTTAGAAGGTGCAATCCCTAGATCGCCCATACCATCTGCGCCGTGCACGTATTCGGCATATTGACTCTTACCAAGTAGCGGTTTCAAGGCTCCTCGTGCAACTGGAATCTCTGGCGCATCTGCAGCATCTAGAACTTTCAAGGTATTAGCTACAACCTGATCAATGTTTGTATTTCCATCAACGCAAGTAATGCCCAACAGATTGATATCTGGATGCAGCGCCGCAAAGAGAACTGCGAAAGCATCATCTACACCAGTATCAACATCTAGAATGATTGAAGTTTTACCCATAACCGCTAGCCTAGCGTTATGGGACCGTCAGTAATAGTTGTCGTAGGTAGCGCCATGATGGATTTAACCGCCTATGCCGATGTGCTTCCAGAACCAGGTCAAACCCTTGCGGGGCAGCTTTTTACTACTGGTTTTGGTGGCAAGGGTGCTAACCAAGCTGTAATGGCGGCCCACTGTGGAGCTCACGTGCACTTCATTGGAAAATTAGGTGATGATGTATTTGGAAAGGCGATCGCTGATAACTTTGTGAAAGTTGGGATTAATTCACAGTTTGTTGAAACAAGTGCTACTCCCAATGGTGTTGCCCATATCTGGGTTGATGGAAATGGTGAAAACCGCATCATTATTATTCCGGGAGCAAACCATGAGATTGAAGTAACCAAGGCCATCGAAGCGATTAATTCGATTCAGGATCTAGCAATAGTGGTTGCACAATGTGAAATCAAACAAGAAGTCACCCTTGCCGCATTTAAGGCTGCCAAAGCTCGCGGTTGTACAACTATTTTGAACCCCGCGCCTTACCAAAAGTTATCAGCTGAATTACTTGAACTAACGGATTGGTTGATTCCTAATGAGACCGAGTTCCGCGAACTTCATGGAACTTTGCCATCAAATGATGAGGTTTTGAAAAGCTTTAGGCCAGGTAAGAATTCAATTGTTACTTTGGGTAGAAAAGGTGCGGTTTATGTAAGCGCAGATGGGCAGATCTACCATGCACCCGCCCCGCAAGTGACCGCAGTAGATACAACTGGTGCAGGCGATGCTTTTGTCGGAAGTTTTGCCTATGCATTAGCAAGTGGCCAAGATCCATTGCTGGCAATGAAGTTTGGAATAAAGATTGCATCCCTTACTGTCACTCGTAAAGGCGCGCAATCTTCATACCCAGATCAAACCGAGATAGCAACACTTTCGTAACCACGCAAAACAAATGTAGGACGGCGTACCGGTTCAGAAGCTAACTGCATAGTTGGGTACTTTTCCCACAACGCTGGCAGTGAAACACTCATTTCCAATCGAGCAAGTGGTGCGCCTAAGCAAAAGTGAATACCCGCGCCAAAACCAATATGTGGGTTTGGATCACGGGTTAAATCCATGGTTTCAGGGGCTGAAAACACTGATTCATCCCGGTTTGCTGAGCCAATAAGGGCTGCGATCTTTTGCCCCTCTTGGATCTGGACTCCCCCAACTTCGATATCTGCCGTTGCTGTGCGTTCAAATAAGTGAAGCGGTGCATCAAAGCGCATGAACTCTTCAAGGGCTGTATTCGTAATTTCGCGTGGAGTTTCGCGAAGCAGTTTTACTTGATCCGGACGTTGAAGTGCAGCAACCATGCCATTGCCGAAAGCATTCACGCTTGCTTCATGTCCAGCGTTTAGCAGCAAAATACATGTTGCAACCAGCTCCTGCATATTGAGTTTTTCGCCATTTTCTTCAACGCTTGCTAAATCAGAGATCAAATCCTGACCAGGATTTTTTTTACGGCTCTCTGCCAGATCACGCACGTATTGTGCAAATTCAGCTGCGGCCTGCTTGGCTTCTGTTTGATACTGAACTGATGGATTGACCTCATACATTTTTACAATTGCCTGAGACCAAGGGCGCAATAAATGTTCTTCAGCTTCTGGAAAACCCAATAAGTCAGCAATAATTTTGACTGGTAATGGTTCGGCATAATCTGCGATTAAATCAAATCTCTCATCGGCATCTAACTTTTCATCGATTGCATCAAGTAGTTGTACGGTGATGCGTTCGACGGCAGGTCGCATACCTTCGATCTTTTGACGGTTAAAGGCTTTGGCAACTAAAGAGCGTAAGCGCGTGTGCTTAGGTGGTTCACTATCTAAGATCGAATCTGCGTGAAGCCAATTGAAAATCTCCCACTCAAATTCAGGAGTTTTCTCTTTAAAAATTCGCCCTAAAGACTTATTGCGAAATACATCATTCGCATCACCGTGCCGTGCGGCCAAAAAGATTTGCATCTGGTCGTGCCACACCGGCCCCGGTGCATTTCTTAACTCTTTTAGCGCTGGATAAGGATCTGCAACAAAATGTGGATCCGTGAAATCAATCATGAACCAGCTGAAACCTTGGCATAACCTGGCTTGATGATCTGGTCGATAATTGCCAGACGCTCTGGATATGGGATAAATGCGCTTTTCATAGCGTTAATTGTGACTCTTTGGAGCTCGGCAAAGTCCCAACCAAATGCCTTTACAGCTTCTTCCATCTCAAAAGACAATGAAGTCTGGCTCATCAAACGGTTGTCAGTATTTAATGTGACGCGAAAACGTAACTTTGCAAGAACGCCGATTGGATGTTCGGCATAACTAGCTGCAGCACCTGTTTGAAGGTTCGACGTAGGGCACAGTTCAAGTGGAATCCGGCGATCGCGAACATAGGCTGCTAGACGCCCTAATTTTGGTTCTGGACCAGAAAAGTCAATGTCATCAATGATGCGAACACCGTGACCTAGTCGTTCTGCTCCGCAGATTTGGATTGCTTCCCAGATTGAGGGGATTCCATACGCTTCACCAGCATGGATAGTAAAATGGGCATCTTCTTTACGAAGATAATCAAAAGTATCTTTTTGATCAGATGGCGGGAAACCATCTTCAGGACCAGCGATATCAAAGCCAACGACTCCTTTGTCTCGGTACTTAACGACTAATTCAGCAACTTCTTGTGAGTTTTTATTCTGACGCATTCCGCATAACAAAGAACGCACTTCAATAGTGAATCCTTCGGCCTTTGCCTCTTGCATTCCTAACTTGTAGCCTTCTAATGTCGCTTCCACAACATCAGACATTGTTAAACCTTTTTGAGTAAACAGTTCAGGTGCGCCGCGAACTTCTGCATAAACAACACCGTCACGGGCAAGATCTAATGCGCATTCACGTGCAACTCGCACAATATCTTCGCGGCGTTGCATCACTGCGATTGTGTGCGAAAAAGTTTCTAGGTAGCGAACTAATGAACCAGAATCACATGATTCACGAAACCAGGTAGCAAGCTCTGCTGCATCATGAGTTGGAAGTGCGGTGTAGCCAATCTCTTGGGCAATATCGATAATTGTTTGTGGGCGTAATCCACCATCCAAGTGATCATGCAACATCACTTTAGGAACAACTTTGATCTGTTCCTTGGTCGGAATGCTGTTCATGCTCATCTGGTGTGCCCCTTAATCAACGATACGTTCAACAATAAGCGGAAGTCGATCAATTCCGCTAACTGGCATTTCACCAATTGTCACAGAGTTATCCAAAGACTCCAGAGCTCGCGTAAAGGCCGCTGGGGTGTCTGTGTGAAGCGTATAAAGCGGTGCTCCAGCGGCAATCGTGTCCCCAGGCTTAGCGTGAATCTCGATTCCAGCCCCAGCTTGGACAGCTTCGCCTTGGCGTGAACGGCCTGCACCTAAGCGCCACGCAGCCATGCCAACTTTCATTGCATCCATGGAAAGAATTGTTCCACTGCTGTGCGCGGTGACAACGGTGTTTTCGCGAGCAACTGGAAGCTTGGCATCTGGATCTCCACCTTGCGCCAAAATCATCTGACGCCAAACATCCATAGCTTTTCCATTTTTTAACGCAGCTGCAGGATCTGCCCCACTAATGCCCGCAAGTTCTAACATTTCTTGCGCCAGTAAAACTGTTAGCTCAACAATGTCAGATGGTCCACCGCCAGCTAGAACTTCTACTGATTCTCGAACCTCTAAAGCATTTCCGGCGGTTAACCCAAGTGGAACATCCATCGCAGTTACTAATGCAAGAGTTTTGACACCTGCACGTTTGCCTAGACCAACCATAACGTGTGCAAGTTCTTTTGCTTTAGCTGGATCGCTCATAAACGCACCTGCACCGGTTTTAACATCCAGAACAAGTGCACTAGTTCCTTCAGCAATCTTCTTACTCATAATCGATGATGCAATCAGTGGAATCGCTTCGACCGTTGCTGTCACATCACGAAGTGCATATAGTTTTTTATCTGCTGGCGCTAAGCCCGCACCTGCCGCGCAAATTACCGCACCGCAATCCTGCAAAACTTTTAACATCTCTTCATTAGATAAAGATGCTCGCCAGCCCGGAATAGATTCAAGTTTGTCTAAAGTTCCACCGGTGTGACCCAAACCGCGACCAGATAATTGCGGAACCGCTGCGCCACATGCAGCAACAAGTGGTGCTAAAGGCAAAGTGATCTTGTCGCCGACTCCACCAGTTGAATGTTTATCAACCGTTGGTCTAGATAACACTGACCAATTCATGCGTTCGCCGCTATTGATCATCGCATCGGTCCAACGAGATATTTCGCGATTTTCCATACCGTTGAGCAAGATCGCCATAAGCAGCGCTGACATTTGTTCATCTGCAACTGCCCCGCGGGTATATGCGTCAATTACCCAATCAATTTGTGGGTCTGTCAGTGAATGATGATCACGCTTTGCCGCAATGATTTCTGCAGCGGAGAAGGCTTCAATCATTTAACGCTCGTTGCGATCTAGATCCTCGGGTCCGAAAGCCCACGGAAGCATCGCCGACATCTTTTGTGGACCATCATCGGTCATCAACAAGGCTTCAGGACCACCATGTTCAAATAGAAGCTGACGACAACGGCCACACGGTGCCAAGTAATTTCCTTGCCCATCTACGCAAACAATCGCCATCAAACGACCGCCACCTGTTGAACACAGATTAGAAACTAGTCCACACTCTGCGCACAAGCCAACACCGTAGCTAGCATTTTCGACATTGCAACCAGTAACGATTCGTCCATCATTTACCAACGCTGCAACGCCAACTGGAAACTTTGAATACGGCGCATAAGCCATCTTCATCGCACCAATTGCTGCTTGGTGAATCGAATCCCAATTAATAGTTGTCACCGAAGTCCACCGCGGCGGTAAGGAATTCCATCTGCTGCTGGCATTCGCAATCTTTGCGATGCAAGGGCCATTACCAAGATGGTTGCGATGTACGGTGTCATTGTTACCAACTGACCTGGTAGCTCATCAACTGCGAAGTAGAACCACAAAGTCAATCCGGCAGCTACTAGCGCTACGACTGCACCAATCTGCTTGCCACTCTTGAACTTTCTAAAGGCAACAAAAGCCAAGATGACAACGATGAACAAGAGCAACGCGTGGATCGCCGCAGAATCGCGAAGCTGTAGCGCATCGGCAAAACCGAATAGACCCGCTCCTGCTAGTAATCCACCTGGGCGGTAATTTCCAAATAGCAGGGCGGCAAGACCGATGTAACCACGTCCTGCAACTTGATTCTCTTGATAATTACTTGCAGCCACGATTGCTAAGAAGCCTCCACCCAAGCCAGCTAAACCACCTGAGATAAGTACGCCTGCATACTTCATCGCATAAACATTGACACCTAGTGATTCAGCTGCAACGGGTGCTTCTCCAGCACTTCGCAAACGCAAACCAAAGGCGGTACGCCAAAGGATGAAGTAAGACAGTGGCACAAATGCAATTGCAACCATGGTTACATATGAAACATCTCCAGTTAAGCCGCGAAAGATCGCAGCTAAATCAGAGACAAAGAACCAGTTGAGGTTTGCAATCGATCCCAAGAGATCTGGACTCTTCCAACCGAAATATTGACCTCCGGATAAAATTGGCAATCCGTTAACCGAGATTGTTTCAATTCCAGGAGATTGTGATGGCCCAGGCCATGATCCGCTCTTGTACATAAGTGTTGATAGATAGCGGACTAGTCCAGCGGCAATAATGTTGATTGCAACACCTGAAACAACATGATCTACACCAAAGGTCACAGTAGCGATTGCGTGCAGTAATGCACCCACGGAACCAAAAACAACTGCTGCTAGTAAGCCCGCCCAAGGACCATGTTGCGAGCCAATGAGTCCACCAGCCCAGGCACCCATGATCATCATGCCTTCAAGGCCAATATTTACAACTCCTGCACGCTCTGAGAACAAACCACCCAGTGCTGCCAAAACAATTGGTACTGAAAGAAGCAGGGCCGCAGATGCAGTACCGGTACTTGTTAAATCACTTGCCCCAGTGATCAATCGAATGGATGCTAAAACAAAAACTAGCATTACGGCATAGCGGAGAATCTTCATAGCTTTCATGCCTGCACCACCTTAGCTAGCTCCTTGCTTTGCAGAGTCAACTTAAAACGTCGTACTACTTCGTAAGCAATAACCGAACTAAGGAGTATTGATCCTTGCATAATCACATAAGTTTCAGGTGCGATATCAATCAGTTCTAGTGCACGGGAACTCACTTCTAGGAACCCAAACAGAAGCGCGCTGACAGCCATTCCGCCCGCAGAGTTACGTCCAAGTAATGCAACCGCGATTGCAGAAAAGCCAATTCCTGCGCGGAAACCAAGGTTGTAGGTATGTGTCTCGCCGAGAACCGTAGGTAATCCCGAAAGCCCAGCGATTGCTCCAGAAATTACTAACGCTAAAAATGTCATCTTCTTTGAGTTAACACCACTGACTCGGGCTGCAATTGGATTTAATCCTGATGCGCGAAGTTCAAATCCGAAACGGGTGCGATTTACAACAAACCAGAAAATCAAACCTAGCGCCACAGCAACAAAGAACATGCCATATACGCCACCACCTGGTTGATCTTCAACACCAATCTTTCGAAGAAGTGGCATGAGGTCTGGAATCTGCGCAGATGCAGGAAGCTCCTTTGTCTGAAGGTTATTTGAGCCTTCTTCAATTACCGCAAAGTGCTTGGATAACAAGTAAGCAGATAATCCGCCTGCTAAAGCATTAAGCATGATTGTTGAAATAACTTCATTTACACCGCGCTTCACCTTTAGGTAAGCAGCGATCGCAGCCCAGAGACCACCAAATGTCATCGCAATAATGAAAACTACAGCTACGTGTAACACAGGTGGAAGCACAAACATGGCTCCGATGTAGCAACTAAACAAGGCACCCAAGCGCAATTGTCCTTCTACACCAATGTTAAAAAGACCCGCTCTGAAAGTTACTGCGATAGCAATCGCTGCAATGTAATAAGGCGTTGCTGTATTAACAATCTCCATTAAGGATCCAGCTTCTGTGCCGTATTCCCACATAGCTTTAAAAGCTTCTAATGGTGACTTCTTGCTCGCAATAACGGCAAGACTAGAGACCAAAATCGAAAAGATTGCTGCCGCTAGTGGTGCAGCAATTGCTAACCCAACTTTGCTGGGCGTGAACTTTCTTGTAAAAGAGTTACTCATGCCGCACCTGTCATCGCAGAACCTAATTGTTCCGGAGTAGTTTTTGCTGGATCAAGTTCGGCGGTAATAGTTCCGCGGAGCATGACTAGCAGGCGATCAGACATTCCGATTAACTCTTCAAGGTCTGCAGAAATCAAAACGACCGCCATGCCTTTTTCACGAGCTTTACGAAGAACATCCCAAATCGCACCTTGTGCTCCAACGTCAACTCCGCGAGTTGGGTGAGATGCCACGAGTAATGCAGGTGCTTTACTCATTTCACGGCCAACTATGAACTTCTGCTGATTTCCACCAGAAAGTGCTGCCGCCAAAGTATCTGGACCAGGTGCACGCACATCAAACTCTTCCATGATTGTGCGAGTACTTTCGATTGTTGCTTTTTTATCAATGACAAAACCGCGCATAACTGGCTTGCTGCGTTGATGTCCTAAAATTCTGTTTTCCCATAATGGAGATGTCATCATTAATGATTGACGTTGACGATCTTCAGGAATTAACCCGATACCTAAATCATGGCGATGCGCCACGCTTAATGCATCAATTGAACTGCCCTGAAATTCAATAGAGCCTGTGTATTCACGTAGCCCCATGATGGCCTCAACTAATTCGGCTTGGCCATTTCCTTCAACACCTGCAATTCCAACAACTTCACCCGCATGCAGATTGAAGGTGATGTTTGAAATCAAATCACGACTTCCAGTTGCTGTTGGAATAGAAACACTCTTGAGCGCCAAAGTGATTTCCTCGCGACGAGTATGCCCCAGGGTCGAAGGCTTTGGCAGTTCACTTCCAACCATTAGTTCGGCTAACTGGCGGGCGGTGACATCTTTTGATTTTACTTCGGCAACCGTTGAACCTTGGCGAACAACGGTTACATCATCGGCAACACGCAAAACCTCATCCAACTTGTGAGAGATGAAGATAACCGCCATACCTTGAGCGCGCAGACCTTCGAGCGCCTTAAACAGGTCGTCCACTTCTTGTGGAACCAAGACCGCAGTTGGTTCATCAAAGATCAAAATATTTGCGCCGCGGAAGAGAACTTTTAAAATTTCGACACGCTGACGTTGGCCCACACCGAGCTCTTCAACCAAGAGATCTGGGTTTATCTCTAAACCATACTGCGCTGCCATTTCTACAATTTTCTTACGAGCAGCTTCAAAATCAATTGTTGCGCCATGCTTTGGCTCTGAACCTAAAATAATGTTTTCAAGGACTGTGAAGTTATCAGCCAACATGAAGTGCTGATGGACCATACCAATGCCTGCATCAATTGCATCATTGGGAGTTTTAAAATTGACCTCTTTGCCATTGACTAAAATCTCGCCGCTATCAGGGCGTTGCATACCGTACAAAATCTTCATGACAGTTGACTTGCCTGCGCCATTTTCACCGATGAGAGCGTGGACTGTGCCTGTTTCTACTTTCAGTGAAACATCTTTGTTGGCAATCACGCCAGGAAAGCGCTTACTGATGTGCCGCAGTTCTACTGCTACTGACACTCTCAATCTCCTTTGACTGTCGCGGTGCGAAAAACATTTGGCCCAACAAGGAGATTTAACTCCATTGTTGGGCCAAACGCCACTTTCTAAGTAGGTCTAAGCAACAAAGCGATTATGGCTTTGTTGGAACCTTGATCTTTCCTGACTTGATTGCAGCTGCAGCCTTATCGATCTGAGCCTTGTACTTGTTGATGTATCCACCTGAGTATGAAACGCCAACAC
>Ga0315905_10004025_pt1 | contig 15060 bp, 16 predicted proteins | sample LakEriMetagenome_5_FD_203522 | JGI IMG/M metagenome (GOLD analysis project Ga0315905, IMG submission 203522) | Freshwater fungal communities from buoy surface, Lake Erie, Ohio, United States - Buoy 4 MA121 | ecosystem: Environmental > Aquatic > Freshwater > Lake | place: USA: Lake Erie, Ohio... | reverse complement strand
GCGCGGCCAGTTCGAGCGGGAACACGTTGAGGCGGTAGAAGAGATCGGCGCGGAAGCGGCCTTCCTCAACCTCGGCGGGTAGGTCGCGGTTGGCGCAGGCAATGACGCGGACATCGACCTTGACCGGTTTGGTCGCGCCCAAGGGTACGACTTCGCCTTCCTGCAGCACGCGCAGCAGCTTGGCCTGAAGCGCAAGTGGCATTTCGGCGATCTCGTCGAGCAGCAGCGTGCCGCCGTGCGCAGCACGGAAGAAGCCCTCGGCGGCGGCGTTGGCCCCGGTGAAGGCCCCCTTCTGGTGGCCGAAGAGCATGGCCTCAAGCATCGTCTCGGGCATGGCGGCGCAGTTGATCGCGATGAAGGGGGCGGCGGCGCGCGGCGAGCGCAGGTGGATAAAGCGGGAGAGCACTTCCTTGCCGGTGCCGGTGGGGCCGTTTATGAGCACGGGGATTTCCGCCCCGGCAAGGCGCTCGGCGAGCGCGAGGATCGAAAGCGTTTCGGGATCGGCTGCAACCGGGCTGCCCGGAGGCGTGGCGCAAGCAACAAGCGCAGCGAGCACGGCCGGATCGGCGCTGTCGGCATATGAGAGCTCGTGCCGACCGCCGTGTCTGCGGGTGATGGCATTGGCCGCGGTGCGCGTCAGCAGGACGGTGCGATCGTAGAGGCCGGGGCCAGCGGGGGCATCGGCGGCGCGCAAGCTATATGTGCCCGCCGGGGTGAAACTGCCCAGGACCGACTTTGCCCGGGCGAGCAAGGCGGCGTGTGCTTCCCCCCTGTCACCAGCGGGACGATCTGCGACCACGCTGGTGGTCTGATCCGTGTTCATGATTGCAAGCCCTGTGTTAACCATCGTGCAGGGCCATTTGTCGCGCGAAAACGTCAAGCGGGCCGAAACTTTAAGCTCAGCGCGCGCCCTAAGTGTAATTCCCTATGTCCGGCAGATCGCTGCCGATGCCCCCCTTAAACCCGGCAGGCTTTTGCCGGTCTTTGCCGTGGCTGCCGCGTCGATCCCCGACCGGCGTCAACCCGGGGAACGACCCCTCTCACTGGAGACCAACCATGGCGGTTATCAATACCAACATCAGCGCGATCAAGGCTGCGAATGCTTCGAACAGCGCGGCCAAGATGGCCGGCACGGCGATGGAACGCCTGTCCACCGGCAAGCGCATCAACGGCGCGAAGGATGACGCGGCGGGCCTGGCCATCGCCACGACCATGACTTCGCAGATCAAGGGCATGAGCCAGGGCGTGCGCAACGCCAACGACGGCATCAGCCTTGCACAGACCGCGGAAGGCGCGCTCAACGAAGTGACCAACATGCTGCAGCGGGTTCGTGAACTCGCCGTGCAGTCCAAGTCGCAGACCTACCAGCAGTCCGACCGTGACGCGATGCAGTCTGAAGTCGGCAACCTCAACGCCCAGATCTCGGACGTGCTCAACAACACCAAGTTCAACGGTCAGAACGTCTTCGCCGTGGTCGGTGCGGCTCCTGCGGCGGACGGTTCGGATGACGCCACGTTCTCGATCCAGACCGGTGCGAACACCAGCGATACCGTGGACATCGTCAGCAAGGCCTTTGATGGCACCAAGCTTTTCGGCGGCACGGACACGGCCTACGACCCGGCTTCGGCTACGCAGGCCCTCGACGTTTCGTCGGACACCGCTGCCTCGACCACGATCGACAACGTCGATGCGGCGCTGGCCAACGTCAGCTCGACCCGTGCGACGCTCGGTGCGGGCCAGAACCGCCTGGAATCGGCCGTCAACAACCTGAACGACAACATCACCAACCTGTCGGACGCGCGTTCGCGCATTCAGGATACCGACTACTCGGCCGAAACGACGCAGATGGCCAAGGCCCAGATCCTGAGCCAGGCTTCGACCGCCATGATCGCGCAGGCCAACCAGAGCCAGCAGAACGTGCTCTCGCTGCTGCGTTAAGACCAGACCCCCGCAGGCCCGTTCTCCACCGGGTCCGCGCCTTGCCCGGCGATCCCCCGTCTCAGGGATCGCCGGGCTTTTGGTTTGTCTCCCCCCTCCGTCAGCGCTGCGCGCTGCCACCTCCCCGCGACGAGCTTGGGGAGGGTTTGTTCAGAACCTTGGGAAGGGCGGCGCCGAGGACAGCGAGCATTTCGGGCGCGTATGCGCTGGAGTTGGCTTCGAACTCGGCCTGGGTGATGCGGTCTGCGCCCTGCGCGCCGAAGAGGACGACTTCATCGCCGAGCGTGACATCGCGGTGCTCGGTGACGTCGACCATCAGGGTGTTCATGGTGACGCGCCCGACGACGGGGGCGCGGCGGCCGCGGATGAGGACTTCGGTATGGTTTCTGCTCTCCGCGGGGTATTCGGGGCGGTTGGCGTGGCTTAAGCCGCGGCGCACGCCGTCCGAATAACCGATGGGAATATTCGCCAGAAAGCTCTCGCGCTCCAGCCGGAAAGTGCGGTCGTAGGCGACGGTCTGGCCGGCAGGGTAGTGGTTGATTGCCGCGACACGCGACTTGATCGTGGGGACGGGAATGAAGGCGCTCGTCTTTACCGAGCCGGGATCACCATAAAGCGCGCCGCCGACGCGGACCATGTCGAGCCGGGTATCGGGCTGGGTCAGTGTGGCGAAGGTGTTGGCGGTATGGCGGGTGAAGCCTTCCGTCTTGAGGCCCTCGCCCTGCAGCCAGGCGAGATCTGCCCTGTAGCGGGCGAGCTGGCCGAGAATGTCAGGCGCTTCCTCGCTGGGGTAATGCGTCATCGCCCCGGCGATGCGCAGGCCTTTGAGGGCGAGCATCGCACGGGCATCTGCTTTGCCGTAATCGGTCGAAATCTCCACCCCGTTGCGCGACATGCCGCCTGCATTGAGCGCGAGGTGAACGGGCAAGGGGAAGCGCGGGCGGTGGCGCTTCCAGAGGGCTTCGAGCCGGGCGGCGGCTTCGGGATTGCCGATCAGTTCGACAAGTCCGGAGCCCATGGCATCTTCCATCTCCTCGGGCGGGGCGAGGCGGATGCGGTAGAGCCGGCCGCGATAGCCGAGCTGGCGCGCGACGCGGGCTTCGTCGTTGGAGGTGATCGCGATATCGGTGATCCCTGCCGCGATGACCGAGGGGATCAGGAGGGCAATGCCGTTGCCATAAGCGTCCGCCTTCATCACCGCGCAGATGCGCGAGGGCGTGACCATCTGGCGCAGCGTGGCGATATTGGCCTCGAACGCGGCGGCATCGATTTCGATCCAGCCGTTGCGGCGCTGTGCTGCGGCAAGGGTCAGGCCGAAGTTGCTGGCCGAAAGAATCGGCGCGGCGGCAGCGCGGGTTGCAGCCAGTGCTGCGCCGGCGGCTCCGGCAGCCAGAAAGCTGCGGCGGTGCATCATGGGTCTCCGCGCTTGAGGAACTTGCCCGGCCAGGTGCCGGTGGGCTTGCCATCGGCATAGACCGCCGTGCCGCCCACCCAGACCCGCGAGACCCCGGTGGCGAGCGCTGCGGAATCGCCCACCTTGGCGTGATCGGCGATGGTGGCCGGATCGAACAGCACCAGATCGGCCTTGTAGCCCGGCTTGATCACGCCGCGCCCGGCAAGGCCAAGCTGCGCGGCGGTCTGCCCGGTCATCTTGTGGATGGCTTCCGGCAGTGTCAGCACATGCTGTTCGCGCACATAATAGCGCAGGATCTTGGCCATGGCGCCCGCGCCGCGCGGGTGGCGCGAGCCGATCATGCCGTCCGAGCAGACCACAGTGTGCTTCCATCCCAGGAATGCGGCGATATCCGCCGGGGCCATGGCGGTGCCGATCACCGATTCCCCGCCATCCGCTTCGGGATGCGCCTTTTCCCATTCGAGCGCGCGATTGATCAGCCTGAGATAGGTGACCGCAGGCTCCTCGCCGCGCTGGGCGGCGATCTGGGCGATGGTCTTGCCTTCGAAGGCGGGCTCGGGCGCGTAGTAATCGAGCAGCATGCCCTCTGCCGTGGTGAGGTGCTGGAGCGCGAAGCGGGCGGCGGAAAGATCGTTGAAATCGCGCTTGGGGAAAAGCACTGTGAGCGTCGAGTGCCAGTATTCGTAAGGGTAGATATCGGCGGTGACATCGATGCCGCGCGCGCGGGCAGCATCGAGCTTGGCGATCACGGTCTTGGCCTCGCCCCAGCGGTCGGCGATGGCGAGCTTGATATGCGAGATCTGCACCGGGATCTTCGCCTTCGCGCCGATATCGAGCAGTTCATCGAGCGCGGCATCGAAGGCGACATCCTCGCTGCGCATGTGGCTGATATAGCGCCCGCCGCCTGCTGCTGCCGTGCGGGCGAGAGCGACGAGTTCGGCATGATCGGAATAGATGCCGGGATCATATTCGAGGCCGCTGGAGAGGCCGAGCGAGCCGGCCTTGATGTCGGCGGCGAGGAGCGTTTGCATCTTCGCCAGTTCTTGGGGCCGCGCGGTGCGCTTGTAGTCCGCGCCCATGGCCTGCTCGCGCAAGTAGCCGTGGCCGGTATAGGCAGCAACATTCATCGCGGCAGGGCGGGCGGCGAATTTCGCGGCAAGCTCGGCAAAGGGGCCTTTCCGGTCGCCGTCCTGCCCGACGACGATGGTAGTGACGCCCTGCGCAAGGAGGATCGGCATGTTGCGATCCTTGTAATCCCCCACATCGTGGTGGCTGTGCGCATCGATGAAGCCGGGCGCGAGCGCGAGGCCCTGGGCCGCGATCACGGTTTCACCCTTGCCCGGCTCGAGCGCGCCAACGGCAATGATCCTGTCACCTTCGATGCGGACGGAGACCTGCTGCGCGGGGGCGCCGGTGCCATCGTAGACTTCGGCGCCGGTGATGAGGGTGGAGGCAGCGGCGGGTGTGGCGAGCGCCAGAAGCGCGGCGAGTGGCGTGCCGATCGAATTTGCAAGTCTTGTCCGCATGCCCAGCCCCACAAGTTTATTCGGAGCAGGCTAGGCCGGGGAGGTCTGGGGTGCAAGGGGTTGGGACGGTGCCCCTCAGACGAGGATGCCCTTGCGCGCAGCGACCGCGCTCACGAGCAGCAGCACGAAGGAAATGGCGAGGACCACCAGCAGGATCGGGAGTTGCCCCGGCATCAGGCGGAACAGTTCGAAGTGCCAGTCGCCAAGGAAGAGCACGACGTATCCGACGCTCGAGACCGCGAAGATCATGACAGCCAGCGTGGAGCGGGCGAACATGACCAGCGAACCGAGCAGGCCGCCGATCGCGCCTGTGGCGAAGGCGACGTTCATCCAAATCGGCAAGTGGTAGTAGACTGCGGCGGCCTCGGCACTCATGCCCTTCATCATGCCGGTCGCCTCGGTCCCACCGAGCGTGCTGAGCAGCTGGACAATTCCGAACGCATTCCAGCTGACGCCGAGCCCGGCAGAAGCCCAAAGCCAGAACGGGGTGCGCCTTGCGGTCGGTGTCGGGTCCTCCATGGTGTGCTCCTTTCATCGCGTGGGCCCGGTGGTGCGGGCAAACGGCACTCGCCCTGAGGCGCGGATTGCGCCGGGATCGGTGCGTCTGACCAGGTGTGCGGCGAGGGAGTGGGATTTCGACAGGGGGGCGGAAGTTTTCTGTGGCAGTATCCTTCATCATCGCTTCGCGATGCCACCTCCCCTTTTGCACTTCGTGAATTAGTTCATCAGCAGAATGCTCATACGCCGGTTGCGCGGGTCGGTCGGGTTGTTGGCCAGCAGCGGTTCCTGATCGGCGACGCCTTCGATGCGGCGGAAACGCCCTTCGGCGATGCCGCTCTTCATGAGCGCGAGGCGGGTGGCCTCGGCGCGGCCGGCGCTGAGCGACCAGTTGTTGGCGGGGTCTCCGGGGCGCCATTGCAGCGCATCGGTGTGGCCGCGCACGGTGAGGCCGCCGTTATCGGGCCCGAGCGCCTGGCCGATCGCGCGCACGAGTTCGGCGGCTTCGGGGGTAAGGATCGTGGTGCCGAGACGGAACATCGAGAACTTGGCATCGTCCATCAGATCGAGCCGAATGCCCTCTGGCGTCTGGCTGACATGGACCTGCTTGGCGAGCTTGCGCAAGTTGGCGCTGGCCGCAAGCTTCTGCTGGAGCCGCTGCTGCAGGCTGGCGGTGCGCTTGGCCTTGGTGCCGCCATCCTTGGGGCCGCCGGTGGCATCGCGCGGGATCGTCAGGGTCTTGGTGCCGGTCTGCCCGGCGCGGAACTGGTATTTGTCCGGATCGGTGAGCGAGGAGCCACCGAGCAGGCCATAGGAGCCCGCGCTGCCTTCTTTGATCTTGACCAGGGTGGGGGTGAAATAATCGGCAATGCCCTTGCGCTGCTTTTCGGTGGTCGCGCCGAGCAGCCACATCAGCAGGAAGAACGCCATCATCGCGGTCACGAAGTCCGCATAGGCGACCTTCCACGCGCCGCCGTGGTGGCCGCCTTCGACGACAGTGACTTTCTTGACGATGATCGGGCGGACAGGTTCGTTCTTGCCCCTGGGTGATTTTGCCACGGGCTATCTCCCGCGCAGCGCGTCAAGCAGCTCGGAAAGGCCGGGGCGGAACGAATGGCCGAGCCCCGAGCGGGCGCTTTCGACGACGAGGGGCTGCGGCCAGCCGTGCAAGCTGGCGATGATCACCTGCTTGACCGCCTGGAAGATCATCTCGTCCTGATCGAGCACCTGTTTGAGGCGCCCCGCGAGCGGCGCGACGATGCCATAAGCGAGCAGCACGCCCATGAACGTGCCGACGAGCGCCGAGCCGATCATCGCGCCGAGGATCGCGGGCGGCTTGTCGATCGAGCCCATGGTTTTCACCACGCCGAGCACGGCCGCGACGATGCCCAGTGCGGGGAGCGCGTCGGCAAGGTTCTGAAGGGCGTGCTGCGGCTCGGTCATTTCGTGGAAATGAGTCTTCATCGCATGATCCATCACGTCCTCGACGGCGTGGACCTCGAGCGTGCCCGAGGACACGACGATGAGCGTGAGCGTATCGCAGATCAGCGCGACGAGCGGAGTGTTGGCGAGGATGCGCGGAAACTCGGCAAAGATCGGCGAGTTGACGGGATCGGTGACGTGGCTTTCAAGCGCGACGGGGCCGTCGCTCCTGAGGATCTTCATCAGGCGCGTGCAGAGCACGATAGCATCGACATGGTCCTGCTTGTTGTGCTTCGGCCCCTTGAATACTTTGCCGAGCCCGCCGCCGATGGCCTTGATTTCATGGAGCGAATTGCCGGTGATGACGGCGCCGAGCGCCGCGCCGCCGATGATCAGCATCTCGTGCGGGATGGCCTCCATGACCGGGCCGAGCGCGCCGCCGGTGATGGCGAAGCCCCCGAACACCATGACGAGGAGAATGACGATACCGATGGCAGCATACATGGCGAGATCTATCCCGGAGGCTCTAGCGCAGGAAATCGAACAGCGAGAGATTGGCGAGCTTGGAGAAGCTGGCCTGGCTCGCTTCGAGCACTATCGAGAGCTGTTGCAGGCGGGCGAGCGCGGAGCCCAGCTCAGGGGCACCGATCTCCTCCTGCTGCGCGGCGCGGGCCTCGTCCATCGCCTGCTGGCGCTCGGTCGACATGTCGATCCAGCTGAGCCGCGAGCCGACCACGGTCTGCGCGGTGGTGATCGCATCAAGCCCGTTGGCGAGCGAGCCGAGCGCGGCCTGTGCGTTGGCGGCAGTGCCGGGAGCGCCACCGGCGAGCGCATCGGAGAGTGCTTTCACCACGGCCATCAGATCGGTCGGGTTGCCCGCCGGATCCTTGAACGAGAGAAATTCGGGGCCGGTGAGGCTGCGGCTGACCGTCTGGCCATCACCGAGCGAGAGCTGCCCAGCGCTGCCGCTGCCGATGTATTGCGCGGCGCCCGTCGCGGGGTCGATCCTGTAGGCATCACCGGCGCTATCGCCGCCGAACAGGGCGTGTCCGGCGGCGTCACGCGTGTTGGCAAGGCCGACGAGGCCCTGGTGGATCTGGCCAAGCTCGGAGGCGATGCTGGCGCGCTGCGCGGGAGGTAGCAGCGTGGAGGCGGCCTGCGTCACGAGTTCCTGTGCACGGGCGACGTATGTCGCGAACTGACCCAGCGCGGTGTCGGCGAGACTGAGATCGACCGTCGCGCGGTTCGTCGCGGCGGTATCGATCGTGCCGACAGCCTCGGCGCGGGCCAGCGAGCGCAGCTGCGAGGCCGCCAGTGGATCGTCCGACGAGCGGGTGACCTTGCTGTTCGAGCTGATCTGGTTCTGCAGCTCTTCCGCCTGACTGCGCAACGCCGAAAGGTTCTGCGTGGAGCGTTCGAAGAAGGCCGAAGTGCTGGTGGCGAAAATGCTCATGAGGTGCCTACCGAATCTGGAGCAGCGAATCGAAGATCGAAGCGGCTACCTGCATGACCCGGCCCGAGGCCTGGAACGCCTGCTGGTAGCGGATGAGATTGACGCCTTCGGCATCGAGATCGACGCCAGTCTGGGCAGACAGTGCGGTCCTGGCAGCGTCCGAAATCGTGGCCAGCGCATCGCGCGTGACGGTGCGGCCCGAAACGGTCGCCGAAATGTCGAAGAGAATCGCGTCCATCCTGCCTGCGGGATCGGCGGTTGACAGCGAGGTGCGCATCGCATCGAGATTGCCGGCATCTCGGCTGTTCCTGAGCGCGCCGGCGGGGGCGGTTGCGATCATGGCAGGATCGCTGGTGGCGAGCGCGATCGTGGCGGCGGTGCTGCCGGTGAGGAGGTCGGCGCCGGGATCGCCATTGCGGTCCGTGCCGAGGCCTTGCGCGTCGTTGACCCTGGTGACGATGGTATCGACGAGATCGTCGAGATCGCCTTTGAGCTGATCGAGCTTGCCGAGCGCGAGCTGCTGGCCGGCGAGCGAGCCCCCGGCGAGGGTGAGGGCCTCGCCGCCGAGCGTGTAGCTGATAGTTGTGCCTGAGACGGCCATCGCCAGCGCCGTAGTGGCGCCGCCGCTGACCAGCGGGGTGCTCGATGCCGTGCTGCCGAGTGTGACGGTGACGCTGCCATCCGGCGCGAGGCTGGTTGTCATGTCGCCGTAGAGGCTGAGATCGGCGAGGAGCTTGTCGCGCTGATCGAGGAGCGCGGTCTTGTCCGAGCTTGCATCTGCCGCGCGGGCGAGGCGCAGGTTGGTGCGCGCGAGTTCGCCGGCGATGCGGTTGACCTGGGTCACGCCATCCGAGGCTTCGAATTGCAGGCCCTTGCCCACCGCCTCCATTTCCTTGGCGGCGATCTGGAAAGTGGCGCCCATCGTGCGCGCGGCCTCTATCACCGAGGCGCGCAGCGAGGTATCGACGGGATCTTCCTTCAGCTTTTGCAGGGCGGAATCAAAGCCGGTGATCGCGGTGTAGACACCCGACTGTTCGAGCGCGGATTCGACGTTGCCGAGGCCATTCACCTCGGCGTTGGCGCGGGCGGTGTCCGAACCGGTGCGGCGCACTTCGCTCTGGCGGAAGGCATCGGCGTTGCGCACGATCCTATCCACCCGCACGCCCGAGAGCGAGACGTCGCCCACGGTCTGGTTATAGCCGGTGGAGGCGATCTCGGCGAGGCCGATCGTGCGGCGGACATAGCCTTCAGTGCCCGCGTTGGCGATGTTCTGCGCGGTCACATCGAGCCCGGTGCGTGCAGCCTTGGCGCCTGAGAGGCCGATGGAGAGAAGGTCGGAGCCCATCGTGTGCTAGTCCTTTGCCGCCGGGGCCACCGGGGCCGCCGGGGCCACCGGGGCCGCTGGGGCCGCCGTGGGCAGCAGGCGCGCGAATTGCGCCTCGAGCTGCCGGGCGAGGCCGAAGGTGCCGGACTCGGCGGCGATGTCCGCGAAGCGCTCGTCTCGCATCGCGGTGAAGGTTTCGTTGGCCTGACCTCCGAACAGGTCCTCCTTGCCGGCCAGGCTGGTGCTGCGTGCGGCGGCGAGCATCTGGCGCACGAAGATCGCCTCGAAGCCCTGCGCCGCCTTCTTGAGCGCGGCGCGGTCAGAGGCGGAGGGGGCGCCTGCCGGTGCGGCGGGAGCGGGAGCGATCGGGGTCATATCACCTCCATCTCGGCGCGCAGAGCGCCGGCCTGCTTGAGCGCCTCGAGAATGGCGACGAGATCGGACGGGGTGACGCCAAGCTTGTTGAGCGCGTCGACAAGGCTGGAGAGCGAGGCGCCGGGCCTGAACAGCGCGACGTGGGCCTGGCCTTCCTCGACGTCGATCTGGCTTGACGGAGTGATGGCAGTCTGGCCCCGGCTGAACGGGGCTGGTTGCGAGACCTGCGGCTTCTCGTCGATCTTCACAACGAGTTTGCCGTGGCTGATCGCGGCGGGAGAAAGGCGGACGGCGCTGTTGATCACGACCGTGCCGGTGCGGCTGTTGACGATGACCCTGGCCGCTGTCTCGGCGGGCTGGACCTCGATCATTTCGATCGAAGCCATCATCGTCGCGCGCGTGTCGGTCGCGGCGGGCAGGCGGATGGCGAGCGTGATGCCATCCTCCACCTTGGCGGCGCCGGGGAAGCGCGCATTGACCGCATCGCGCACGCGGCTGGCGGTGAGGAAATCGGCGTTGAACAGGTTCCAGCGCAGCACTTCACCGCTGTCGAATCCGGTGGCGACCGCGCGCTCCACGCTGGCGCCTTCGGCGATGCGGCCGACAGTGGGGACGTTGACGGTGAGCTGGCTGCCATCCTTGCCGGCGATGCCGAGGCCTCCGACCGCGAGGTTGCCCTGCGCCATCGCGTAGATTTGCCCGTCCGCGCCATAAAGCGGGGCGAGGATCAGCGCGCCGCCGCGCAAGCTCTTGGCCTTTCCGATGGTCGAGACGGTGACATCGATGCGCTGGCCGGGCTTGGCAAAGGCGGGGAGATCGGCAGTGATCATTACCGCGGCAGCGTTCTTGAGGCCGGGGGCGATGCCCTGCGGCAGCTGCACGCCAAGCCGGCCCGAGACGCCGCGCATGGCTTGCGTGATATATTCGAGGTTGTCGTCGCCCGTGCCGGGGAGGCCGACGACGATCCCATAGCCGGTCAATTGGTTGGTGCGCACGCCCTGGAACGCGCCGAGATCGCGCACGCGGTCGGCATGCGCGGGGGCGGGCGCGAGGGTGATCGCGGCGAGAAGAGCCAGCAGGCTGCGCAGGAGCGAGGAGCGTGCCATGATCAGAAGGGGTTGATCACGCTGAAGAACTTCGCCAGCCAGCCTTCGCGGCTGGCGCGACTGATCGAGCCGTTGCCGGTATAGGTCACGCGCGCATCGGCGACCTGGGTCGAGCGCACGCGGTTCTCCACATCGATATCGCCGAGGCGGACGATACCCGAGACTTGCACCCATTCCTGGCCCTGGCTCAGCAGCAAGCGCTTTTCCCCTACAACGAGCGCCGTGCCATTGGGGCGGACTTCGGCGATGGTGACGGACACCTCGCCGCCGAGCGTACTCGTCTGCGTGGCATTCCCCTGGCCGTTGAACGTCGAACCGCCCGAAGCTTTAAGGGCATTGGGATCGAGGAAGGACAGCGGCCCGGCGGTGGGGGGCACCACGTTGAAGTCGCCAGCCTTCTGGGTGCGCGCCGCGGCGGTCTTGGTCGCATTGAGCTGTTCGGTGAGGATGATTGTCAGCAGATCGCCCACCGCATGCGCGCGGCGTCCTTCGACAAGGCCGATGTAGCCGGCCGAAACGTTGAAGATTGCGCCGTCGGCCGGGCGCGGCGCGGGCGCCTGCGGGAGCGCGGGCGCGAAGCCTTCGGCCGGGCGCGTGGGGCGGCCATGCGCCTCGCCGGCGGGTGCCAAGGCGGCGAGCACCACGGCGGGCGGCACGAGCAGGCAGACGAGCAGACGCAGGCCGAGCGGCTTGCCATCTGCCCTGGGGGCAGCGCACGCGCGGAAAGCGGCTTCGAAGGGGGAATCCATCATGGGGCGGGCTTCCGTCAGAGGGTCTGGTTGGCGTTCTTGAGCATCTCGTCGACCGCCGAGATCATCTTGGAATTGACCTCGTAGGCGCGCTGGGTCTCGATCATGTCGACCAGCTCCTCGACGACATTGACGTTGGAGCTTTCCAGGAAGCCCTGTCGGACACGCCCGCGGCCAAGCTCGCCGGCGATGCCGATCTGCGCGGCGCCGCTGGCGGCGGTCTCAGCAAGGAAGTTGTCGCCGCCCGCAGCGAGCCCGGCGGGATTGGCGAAGCTGGCGATGGTGATCTGGCCGAGCTGGGCGGGCTCCGGTGTGCCGGGGATCGCGGCCGAAACGGTGCCGTCCGGCGCAATAGCGATCGATGTGGCGCCTTCAGGGATCGCGACCGGCGGCTGCACGATATAGCCCTGTGCGGTGACGAGCTGGCCTTCGGCCGAGCGGCTGAAATTGCCCGCGCGGGTATAGGCAAGCTGGCCGCCGGGCAGCGTAACCTGGAAATAGCCTTCGCCGTCGAGTGCCAGATCCAGCGCGTTGCCGGTGCTCTGCATGGCCCCTTGGGTGGCGATGCGTGAGGTCGACTGAATGCCGACGCCGGTGCCGAGATTGAGCCCCGTGGCATAAGCCGTCTCGCCAGAGGATTGCTGTCCGGCGGTGCGCGCGTCCTGATAGGCCATGGTTGCGAAGTTGGCACGGTCGCGCTTGAAGGCAGTGGTGCCGACATTGGCGAGATTGTTGGCGATCACGCGCATGCGCGTGTCCTGCGCTTCGAGACCGGTGCGGGCGACGTGAAGGGCGGAGGAGGGCATGGGGTTCAGGTCCTTGGCTATAGGGGGCTATCAGGTAAGGCGCATGAGGCCGGCGCCGCCTTCATCGAGCTCGCGCGCGGTGGAGATGAGCTTCGTGCGCATGTCGAAAAGGCGCTGCGCCTCGACCATTTCGACAAGCACGCGGGTGGCCTCGACGTTGGACTGTTCGAGGCTGCCGGGTTGGACGCGGGCTTCCTCGTCGGCAGGGAGCACGCCGCCGCCGGGGACACGGAAGAGGCCGTCGAGCCCCTTCTCGATGCGCGAGCCGGTGGTGCTGACGAGTTTCAATCGTCCGATGTCCTGCGGCGGCTGGTCGGGCGCTTCGGGCACGGCGGCAAGCACACGGCCATCGGGCGCGACGGTGATCTTCGCGCCGGGCGGCACAGTGACCGGTCCGGCATCGCCTACGACCGGGCGGCCTTCGCCATTGGTGAGGATGCCCGTCGCATCGACCGACAAGTCGCCGCGCCGGGTATAGGCTTCCTCGCCATCCGCGCTCTGTACGGCGAGCATGGTGCTGCCGCTGAGCGCGACGTCGAGCGGATTGCCCGTCTCGATCACCGCGCCCTGCTTCATGCTTGCGCCGCGCACTTCGCCGCGTGTCATCGCGCGGGCCTCGATGCTGGGGCCCTTGAGTGTCATGGGATCGGCGTTCAGCATCTCGGCGCGAAAGCCGATGGTCTGGGCGTTCGCCATGTTGTTAGCGATCACCTGCTGGGTGACCATCGAGCCGGTAAGGCCGGAATAGGCGGTGTAGATCAGACGGTCCATGGCGGGATGTCAGCCTCAGGTGCGCAGGTTGATGATGGTCTGCGAGATTTGCGTGGCGGTATCGATCGCCTTGGCGTTCGCCTGGAAATTGCGCTGCGCGGTGATCAGGCTGACCATTTCCTCGGAAAGATCGACGTTCGAGCGTTCGAGCGCGCCCGAAAGAATGCCGCCATAAAAGCCCGAATCCGGCTGGCCATAAGTCGCTGCGCCGGAAATGCCGGTGGCGCTCCAGTTGGTCGAGCCTTCCCGACGCAGCCCGCCCGACGCGATGAACGAGGCGAGGGCGATCTTGCCCACGGCGGTGTTGGTGCCGTCGGCGTAGGAGGCCGTGATCACCCCGGTCTTGTCGATCGCGACCCCGGCAAACTGGGCGCCGCTGGTGCTGGTGGCGGGGATTTGCACTGCCTGCGGGGTGGTGCCGGTGACAGCACCTGCCGCATCGGTCGGGAAGACCTGCAGACGGTTGCCGCTGCCGCGCACGAGATAGCCGTTCTCGTCGAGCTCGAAGCTGCCGTTGCGGGTGTAGAGCGTGTCGCCCGAGACGGCCGAGGTGGTGGTGAAGAAGCCGTCGCCGTTCACGACCAGATCGAGCGCGTTTCCGGTCTGCTCGACCGGGCCCTGCTTGAAGTCCTGGTTGATCGCCTCGACCGTGGCGCCGATGCCGAGCAGCAGTTTGGGATTGGTGAAGGCGCTGCCTGCGACGAGATCGGCGAAGGCGACGTTGCTTTTCTTGAACCCGTTGGTTTCGGCATTGGCGATATTGTTGCTGACCACGCCGAGATCGGTCTGGGCGTTCTTGAGGCCATTGAGCGAGGTGTAGAACGACATTGGGGGGCTTTCCTTTCGGGGGGCGGGGTCAGATCTTGGGGCCGGTCAGCTTGTCGAGCTTGGCCTCGATCGATTTCAGCGTGTCGGAGGTGCTGTTCGCCGCCGAAAGGCTGGAGAACTGCGCGAGCTGGGCGATCATCTGGCTGTTGTCGACCGGCGCTGTGGGATCCTGATTCTGCAGCTGCGCGGTGAGCAGCTTGATGAAATCGTTGGCGCCCAATGAGCTCCACGAGTTCTTCGCGGTGTTGGTCGCAGCCTTTGCGGCGGTGGAGGCGGCACTGGCCGCAGAATAAGGGTTGATGGCGGTCATCACTTCATCCTCATCGTTTCGAGCATCAACTGCTTGGCGGTCTGCATCGCCTCGACCACGTTCTGGTACTGGCGGGCGCTCTCCATCATCTCGACCAGCTCGGCGTTCTCATCGACCGGGGCTTCCCAGACATCGCCGTTGGCATCGGCGAGCGGGTGATCGGGATCGTGCATGCGCACCGGCGCGGCATCGCTGCGGTAGACGCCGGTGACGCGGACGGTGGCGAGGCCGGAGGAACGGTCGAGTTCCTCGGCGAAGACGGGGCGCAAGGGGCGGTAGGCGGCGTCCTTGCTGGCGGCGACATTGCCGGCATTGGCCAGGTTGGAGGCCGAGGCGTTCATTCGCACCAGCTGCGCCGACATGGCGCGAGCGGTGATATCGAACAGCGAGAGGGGCTGGCCGGGTTGGCTCATCGTCATTCACCCTTGATCGCGCGGGTGAGCGTCTCGACCCGGCCGCGAATGAAAGAGAGCGTGGCGGAATAGCCGACCGCATTTTCGGCAAAGGCGGTCTGCTCGGTCGCCATCTCGACCGTGTTGC
>Ga0315905_10004024_pt1 | contig 15060 bp, 14 predicted proteins | sample LakEriMetagenome_5_FD_203522 | JGI IMG/M metagenome (GOLD analysis project Ga0315905, IMG submission 203522) | Freshwater fungal communities from buoy surface, Lake Erie, Ohio, United States - Buoy 4 MA121 | ecosystem: Environmental > Aquatic > Freshwater > Lake | place: USA: Lake Erie, Ohio... | reverse complement strand
AGACCGGCGATATCCTCCAGCGTATGCGCGAACTGGCGATCCAGTCGGCCAACGGCAGCCAGTCCGGCACCGAACGGACGGCGCTCCAGGCCGAAGTCTCGCAGCTTCAGTCGGAAATCAACCGCATCGCCGAGACGACCTCCTTCGGCGGCCGGAAGCTGCTCGACGGCACCTTCGGCACCGAGAACTTCCAGGTCGGATCCAGCGCCAACGAGACGATCTCCGTCAGCCTCTCGAACGCTCGCTCCACCAACATCGGCACGAACGCGGTGAGCTCTGATGGCACGGCATCTGCGTCCGTAGCAGCGGCCAACGCCCGTCCGGACAACCTCGTGGCGGCCCAGAACCTCACGGTGGCCGGCAGCCTCGGCAGCAGCGTACTCAGCATCGCGGCGGGCGCAACTGGCGACTCGATCGAGACGCAGGTGAACGCGGTTTCTGCCAACACGGGCGTGACTGCCACTGCGCGCACTACCGCCACCATTGGCGGCCTGAGCGCGGCCGGAACCTTTGCCTTCACGATCGGCACCCGTTCGGGCAACACCGCAAGCGGCACGAACTTCAGCGCCACCATCAGCGTCCAGGTGACGGACACCGGCAACCTGAAAGACGTTGCAGACGCGATCAACTCCTCCTCGGCAGCGAGCGGCGTCACCGCTACCTCCAACGGCTCGTCGATCGCCCTGGTAAACGAAGAGGGTCGTGACATCTTCCTGCAGGACGTGACGGCAACCGCCAGCGCCACGCTGGATCTGACCGGCGGTTCGGGCGCAGCTGTAACCCTCGGCGCTGCAGGCACCGACTCCAGCACCGTAGCGGCGAAAATCTCCTTCAACAGCTTCAAGGGCTTCGCCGTGACCGGCAGCTCGACGGGCCTTTTCACCACGACGACCGCCAACTCGAGCACGCTCTCCAGCGTGGCTAACATCAGCATCGGCACCCAGACTGGTGCACAGAGCTCCATCGCGGTGATCGACGGTGCCCTTGACTTCATCAACAACGATCGCGGCAACCTCGGTGCGGTACAGAACCGCCTCGCGGGCACGATCCGCAACCTGTCGAACGTGTCCGAGAACGTGACGGCCGCTCGCAGCCGGATCCAGGATGCAGACTTCGCGTCTGAAACCGCGAACCTGACCCGTACCTCGATCCTGCAGCAGGCCGGCATCTCGGTACTGGCGCAGGCCAACGCTCTGCCGCAGCAGACGCTGGCGCTTCTCCAGTAATGGCATGAACGCCCGGCGCAGCGCCAGGTTCACGGGGGCAAGACTCGGTCTTGCCCCTGTTTCTCCGTTTTTCTACAGTCCACCAATGGGGGGCTGACTGATGGAAACTATACGCACGACATACCCGTCATCCGTACGGCCAGACGTTATGGGCCCGAAAACGCGCCCAGCGGAAGACACCGGGGCCCCTCAGGCACCGCCGGACAGCATCAGCGCCAGCGCAAAGGCACAGGCACCGCGAGCCAAGGCGCCCGCAGAAGACACGCGGGAGCAGCTGCAAGCGCTCTTGGAACAGGTCGGTGATCGCATGCAGCCGGAGTCCCGCTCGCTCTCGTTCCGCATCAACGAGGACATCGACGGCGTGGTGGTCTCGGTCATCGATACGGAAACGGAAGAGCTGATTCGGCAGATTCCCGCAGAGGCAATGGTCCGTATCGCGGAAACCCTGCAGAGGATCGATGCATCCACGGCCAATGCCGGCCTGCTGCTGTCGGACAAAGCGTGATCGCCGGCAAGCAGTGACACCACTGACTGGCATGACTCGTGCTTTTGAATTGCGTTAGCGGTTGCGAATCGCAGAGGTAGCAGATGGCCATCGGAACGCTGGGCGTTGGGTCCGGACTCGATCTCGAGGGTCTGGTCACCAAACTCATCACGAACGAGGGCAAGCCTCGCTTCGACAGACTCGCAACCAAAGAGGCCAAGGTACAGGCCAACATCTCTGCCTTCGGCTCATTGAAAAGCAGCCTGGACAAGCTGCGCACCGCGGCAAACGATCTGAACGACACCGGCGCGGTTGGCAAGCGCGGTGTGAGCACCGGCGGCAGCAAGCTGTTCAGCGCCTCCGCCACCAGCAGCGCGACTATCGGCAACTACAGCATCCAGGTGCTCGGAAAAGCGACGGCGCAGAAGCTTGCAAGCACCGCGGATTTCAGCTCAGGCACCGCCTTGGCCGGCGCAGGCACACTCTCGATCACCTCCGGCAGCAACTCGTTTTCTGTCACGACTGACGCGACAACCACCCTCCAGGGCTTGCGCGACGCCATCAACGGGAGTGCCTCGAACACCAGTGTCGCTGCATCATTGCTCGTAGTGGCCAAAGACCCACTGGACGCCTCTGCCGGCACCGTCACTCGACTTGTGCTCACGGCGAAGGAGACAGGCACTGCCAATGCGATCCAGACCTCGGTCACCGATGCCGATCTGGACAATACCGACAATGCCGGTCTCTCTCGCTTCTACTACTCCTCCAGCGATCCGGTGAACAGCCGGATGAGCCAGACGCAGGCAGCGGCGAACGCGCGGATAGCCGTGGACGGTTTCACCGCCATCAGCAGCACCAACACGTTTTCGGATGTGGCAGAGGGTGTGACGATCACGGTGCAGGAACCACCGGCCGATCCGCTGAATCCTGCCGTCGAAACGCTCGGCATCACCCAGGACACGACAGCGGCGAGCGGCCGACTCAAGTCCTTCGTCACGGCCTACAACGATCTGGCCAAGACGATCCGCGACCTGAGCGCCTACGACAAGACGACCAACAAGGGCGCTGCACTGAGCGGTGACGCCACCTTGCGCGCGATTTCCTCGCAACTGCGAGGCATCGCCAGCACAGCGGGCCTCGGCTCCGGAACACCCGGCTCGCTGTCCGACATCGGCGTCTCGTTCCAGACCGACGGCAATCTCAAGATCGATTCAGCAAAACTCGATACTGCGCTGAAGAACCAGTTGCCCGGCGTGAGCGCGCTGCTCACGGGAACCGGGGGCGTCGGTGCACGCTTCGATGCAGCACTGGACAGCATCCTGGACAGCGGCGGTACGCTCGAGGCCCGGACCCAGGGCTTCGACAAACAGCTCAAATCCATCAGCGCAGAACGTGAAACCGTCATCAGCCGGCTCGACAGGCTCGAGGCCTCCTACCGCACCCGGTTCTCGGCGCTGGACGCAACGGTGGCACGTCTGAAAAGCGATGGGGACTATCTGCTGGCCCAACTCCAGAGCACCTCGCAGATCATCAGCGGCAGGAAGGGTTGAGCCGTGGAGCAGGATGTGTGCGCGAACCTGACAGAGCCTGTTCTTTCCCTGTGGCAGCGCCTACAGACTCTGGATGGCGGGATATCGGGTCAATTCGAAGCTGAGTCACCTTCAAACGAGAACAGCGTCGCTGAGGATCGCAGCCTCGTGCTCCGCATGCTTTGCGAGGAAATCGCAAAGCTCCCTGACATACGCCTGCGCGAACGACTCCTCACGGAACTGCTCGAAGGCAACACCCTTCTCTACGCGCGGGGCGTACAGGCGCTGTCAGATGCAGGGGCACAGTCAGTGGCAGGTGCCCTGCAACGCCGGGCCATCAAGGCCTATGGCGTGCAGGACGGCTCTGCCTGAGACCTGGGGCTCAGAGATAATCGAAAAGGGATATCCCTGCCACTTTGGCGAGACTCCTCTGCGCTGCCTCCAGCACGAAGTTCTGGTAACTGAGACGGCTGATGGCCTCGGTGAAGTCCAGATCCTGCACTTTCGAGAGCAACTCCTGATTGATCAGCTTGCCCTGCTGCTGGTCTGCCCGCGCGGTATCGACCAGATTCAGCCTCGATCCGAAGTCCGCCCGTTTCGCAAAGATGTGTGATTCGGCCAACGTGAGGTTGGACAGACCTTCCGCGATGGCGGCACCGCGTTCCACACGCCCCTGCGCCGAGTCATCGCTCAGCCGTAGAGCGGAGGCCATCCTCTGGATCGTGGTGATCAACGGCTGACGGTTGCTCGCCTCGAGCACGAATTCATCGCCAGCCGCAGGCGTTCCCACGAGTTTCACCTCGGCACCGGCCACGCGCACGGACACTCCGGGCGCGAAAGCCTGGGTGGAGATCAGGCTGAGCGCGCCGGTACTGCGATCACGCCGGTAAGCGCTGAAGGAGTCGGGGCCAAGGGGCGCATCGAAGCGCAGCACCACATCATCCGGGTAAACCGCATCATAGGCCGCCTGATCCACGATCCGGCCGGTGTCGATGTTGCCACTGCCGCTATTGGCGGCGCCGGTGCGGGTAATGAATGTGAGGTTCGCCGCCGGAACGGACTCGAAGAGTTCCTGCCCGTTGTCGCGTACCGCGATATCGACACCCGTGGACACCTGCAGATAACGCTGCCCCGTGTCACCACGGTACTCGACCGCTCCACCGGGCCGCGTGACGAACGGAGGTGCGTCTCCGCGATATCCGCCGAAAAGGTACTCGCCATTGGCGCCCTGTCCGTTGAACACCCCCTGGAGTTCGAGTGCCTTGGCCTCGAGTTCCGCGGCGATGCTCGCGCGCTCGCTGCTGCCATAGGCGGCATTTCCCGCAGCCACGAAGAGTTCGCGCACGCGGAAGAGGGAGTCCTCGACCGAAGCGATCTGGGATTCCTCGAGCCGGAGGTCACGCTCGGCCACGTCGATGTTGCGCAAGTACTGGTCGCTTCGCGCCGCGTCCTGCTGGATACGATCGATCAGTGTCGCAGCGGCGGGATCGTCTGCCGGCGACAACTGACGCTTGCCGGCAGTGATCTCCTGCTGGGTACGGGCCACACTGGACTGCAGGTCCTGTATGCCGCGCAGTCCGGAGTCGAAGAGTTGCGAGCTGGCGATTCTCATGTGGGCGACTCAGGAAGTTGCCTTGAGCAGGGTATCGATGAGGGAGCGGGCCACAGCGATGACCTGCGCGGTAGCGTTGTAGGCTTGCTGATAACGCACGAGATTCGTTGCCTCCTCATCGAGGTTCACACCCGAGACCTCGTCACGCGCCGCTTTTGTCTGTGCGACGACCACCTTGCCGGCGTCGCTGTCCACGCGGGACTGACGGGTCTCGGTACCCACGAAACCCACCAACTGCCCATAGGCCGACTGGAAGGTCGCGCTGCTGTTGGCAAGGATATCGGCAATCTGGAGCTTTCCGAGAGCCACGGCATTGCGGTTGTCGGACTTGCCCGGGTTGTAGCCGATGGCGAAAGCATCACCCGATGACGGGTTGCCGTTGATCGTCAACTGGAAGCCGAAGTAATCGGGGTCGGCCGGGTTGGTACTGAAGAGCGTGTTGATCACGCCAGGCGTGAACGAAAGACCCGTAAGCGGCGGCACCAGCGCGACAGGGCTTGCGGGGTTGGAGTTGTTCAGAACATCGAAGCTGTCGGCGTCCGTGAACCGTATCAGGAGCGGCGGCGCGAGCTGGCCCGGGGTGGTGGTGAACAGCGGCAACGAGGTGTCGAAGACATTGCCCGCCTGGATCTTGCCCTGCCCCAGGTTGCCCGTGTCGGACACCACACTGACGGGCTGTGCGAGCGCCACATCTTCCGGACGCGTGATGTTGGTCGAGATATCCCTTGCGCCTGAACGTGTGGGCTCGATCAGGTAACTGTCACCCGGGAGGAAGTTACCCGCGGGGAGATTCAGATCGAGTGTGAAACCATCCACGCTCACAAGGGTGCTGCTGAGTGCGGCACCACTCGCGACCACCGTCTGGTCGAGGTTCCGGTAGAGGCGCCAGGAGCCGCCAGAGAGAACATCGAGCTGATAGGAACTGGTCGACAGCGCCGAGATATCGTCGATGTTCACGGTGATGACACCGTTGGACGCAGGGGCGTTGTCGCCCGCAGGGCGGGCCCGCAGGCCGGGCGCGATCCCGTTGTTCTGGTCGGAGAAAAACAGCCCGCCCAGTTCGCCTTCCAGATCCATGCCGAGCGCGTGCTGGGCATTGATCTGTTCGCTGATCCCGATCGCTACGCGCCCGATCTGGTTGAACGCCTGATCGAGCACCCGCGTACGGAAATCAAGCAGGCCACCCGCCTTGCCGCCCGTGGCCTCGTCCGAGACGATGCGCGCCTGCCCGTTTACCGACACGGCGAGATCACGCCTCGACGGATCGAAGCGCCCGTTGACCGTGCTGACCCGATTGGCCACACCACCCACGACAAGAGCCTGCCCCTTTCCGAGCAGGACATTCACGGATCCGCCGTCACTCACCGTCGAGATGTCGACGATTGCAGCGAGCTCCAACAGCCGCTGGTCGCGCTGGTCCAGCAGGTCATTGGGGCTGCGGCCGCCGCCCGCGCCGGAAACGGCCTGTATCTTGAGGTTGAGGTCGGCAATGTTCTTGGCGAGCGAATCGATGTCAGCCGCAAAGCTGTCGAGCTGGGTGTTCACCGCCGAGTTCAGTTGCCCCAGGCGGTCGTGAAGGTTGTTGAACCCTTCCGATAACGCCTTCGCCTCACCGATCAGGACTTGCCGGCTGGGAATCCATGTCGGATCCCCCGCGGCAGTCTGGAAGGCCGAGAAGAAACGGTCGATACGCCCGGTGAGACCGACGGAGGGGTCGCTCAGCACGCCATCGATCTGTTCGGCGTAGAACGTGAAACTCTCGGCCGCGTTGTAGACCCAGGTATCGGTACGCAACTGGCGCGTGATGAAATCATCGACGGTCCGCTGGATGTTCTCGACATCCACTCCGCGCCCGATGAAGCCGCCCGGGAAATACTGCGGCGGCTGGATTCCCAGCTCGACGCGCTGACGGCTGAAGCCCTCTACACCTGCACCGGCGATGTTGTGTCCGGTGGTGTTCATCGCGGCCTGGTTCGCCACCAGACCGGAGAGCGCGATCCGCATCAAGTCGCTCATGGCGCACCAGCGATGGCGGGATCGCGCAGCAAGCGCAGGATTTTCGGCGCGTAGTCAGGGTCTGTCGCATAGCCCGCACGGGCAAGACCGTGAACGAAGGACGCGGCATCGCCTGCCTTCGATACGGCCTCCTTGTAACGGCCATTGCCGAGCAACATCTCGGCGTAATCGCCGAAGCTTTCCTCGAAAGATCCATAAGCCCGGAAACGCGCGCGCTCGGGCCGCGGGATGCCGTCGCGGAATTCCAGCGTGTTGACGCCAACGCTGCCGCCCGACCAGAAACTGCCCGCCTTGATATTGAAGAGGTTGAAGGAACTGCGCCCCGCAGAGTCGCCGAGTATCGACTGACCCCAGCCCGTCTCGAGTGCCGCCTGAGCCAGAAGCACACGATGATCGACGCCGAGTTTCTCGGCCGCCTTGCGTGCCAGAGGACCCAGCGCCTCCACGAAGCTTTCCTTGTCGGTGAAGCGCTGTTTCACCGCCTCGATGGCCTCGCGCGCGCGCTGCACGGCAGGCTCGATCACGGCGAGCGCGCCGCGCACGACGGGGCCGGGATCAGCTTCGGGCACGGAGAGTGGTTCGCTGACCACTGGCGCAGGGGCCTGCGCGCCGGGCACTGGCGCCACGGAGGGCGCAACGCGTGGCGGATACTCAGGCGCTGACGGCGCGATGGCCGGTGCGCGATCCACACGCCTTGCATCGAGTTCGCCGGGCGTGCCCGCGCCAAGGCCCGTACGCGCATCCTCCGGAATGCCGAACTGGCTCCTCAGCCCGCGCTCGAACACCTCGGCCAGGCCGAGCCCGCGCCCCTGCGACAAGGACAGCCCGAGTTGTTCGTCGAGCATCTGCTGACGGAACTGCATCTCCTGTGTCTGGAACGGATCGTCAGCCGCGAGCACATCGTTCGCCGCGCGCATGCCTTTCATCATCTGCGCCACGAAGAAGGACTCGAACTGCCGCGCGATCTGAGATATCGCTTCGCCGCGATCTTTTTTCGCGAGACGATTGATGGACTGCAGTCCACCGAGATCGTTGAAGGCGTAGTCCACGGGCCGTGCTCAGATCACGATCAGGTCGGCGCGCAGTGCGCCGGATTGCTTGAGCGCCTCGAGGATCGCCATCAAGTCACCGGGAGCGGCGCCCACTTGGTTCACGGCCTGCACCAGATCGTCGAGCGTGCTGATCGCATCGAACTGCCACATCCGGTTATTGCCCTGCTTCACGTCGATCTGCGACTGCGGCGTGACGACGGTCTGGCCCTGCCCTCCCAGCGGGCCGGGCTGGCTCACCTGGGTGTTCTCGGTCACGACCACCGTGAGGCTGCCGTGCGTGACGGCCACGGGCTCCACCGTGACGTGGTTGCCGACGACGATGGTGCCCGTGCGGGAGTTGATGACCACGCGCGCAGGCGCCTCGCCCGGATCCACCTCGATGTTCTCCAGCATCGACATGAAGGATACGCGCTGATCGATGTTCTCCGGCGCGCGTACGTGCACCGAGCCTGCGTCCAGCGCCGAGGCGACGTTGCCGCCCAGCATCTCGTTCACGCGCTGCGCAATGCGCATGGCGGTGGTGAAATCCGGACGCAGGAGGTTGAACGTCAGGTTGGGCTCCTGGGTGAAGGATGTCTCCACGCCGCGCTCCACGATGGCACCACCCGCGATACGGCCGACGCTCGGCACATTCACGGTGATCCTGGAGCCGTCGCCGCCCTCGGCACCGAAACCGCCCACGACGAGATCGCCTTGCGCCATCGCATAGACCTGTCCATCCACGCCTTTCAGCGGTGTCAGCAGCAGCGTGCCGCCGCGGAGGCTCTTCGCATTCGCGAGTGAAGAGACGGTGATATCGACGGTTTGCCCCGGCTTGGAAAACGGCGGCAGGGATCCGTGCACCGATACGGCGGCCACGTTCTTCAGCTGCAGCCTTACGCCCTCGGGCAACGCGATGCCGAACTGCCGCAGCATGCTGAGGAAGGACTGCGAAGTGAACGGCGCCTGCGTGGTCTGGTCTCCGGTGCCGTCGAGGCCGACGACGAGTCCGTAGCCGATCAGGTGGTTGCTGCGCACACCGGCGAGCGTAGTGAGATCCTTCAGGCGTTCGGCCTGTGCCGGTGCGCAGAGCGCGAGCGCGGCGAGCAATGACAACGATACGGCGCGGAACAGGCTTCGTGTGTTCACAGGGGCCACCATCCGCTGTTGAAGAACTTGCCGAGCCAGCCCATGTTGTTGGCGGCAGCAAACTCACCGGTGCCGCTGTAGCTGATGCGCACATCCGCGAGCTTGGTCGAGGCAACCGAGTTGTCGGGCGTGATGTCTTCCTGGCGGAGCATCCCCGTCAGGCGGATGAATTCGCTGCCCCGGTTCAGCTGAAGCCATTTTTCGCCGCGCACGCGCAGCAGCCCGTTCGGCAGCACCTCGATCACATTCACGGCGATCGAGCCCGTGAGGCTGTTGCTCTGCGAGCTCTCGGACTGGCCCTGGAAATCGCGGTTCTGGGTGATGTTCGTGCCCAGACTGTGGTCACCGAGCCCGACGCTGTCACCGAGGATCGTCGCCTCGTTCATCTGGATGTCCTGGTCCTTGGTGATCTGTGTGCCTGCGTCCTTGCTGGCCTGTGTGCGCTCGGCGAGACGTACAGTGATGATGTCGCCCACATCCGCGGCGCGACGATCCGAAAAGAGCGAGTTCCCGAAGCGCGCATAACCGATGCCACCCTGATTGCGGAAATCCGGCACCGGCGAGGTGGCCGACAGCGGCGCGTAGTCGGGATCCCCGGGGGATTCCTCGACAGGAAGCCGCGCGCAGCCGGCCAGGGTGAGGAAGCACCCGGGCAGGAGCACGCACGAAACGAGTCGCAGCAATCGCGTCATGAGGGTGGCTCCTGTCACAGGTTCTGCGTGATGTAGCCGAGCATCTGGTCGCTGGTGGAGATGACTTTGGCGTTCATCTCGTAGGCCCGCTGAGTGGTGATCATGTTCACGAGTTCTTCCACCACTTCGACGTTGGAGTTCTCCAGAGATCCTTGTACGAGGGTACCGAGACCATCGAGGCCGGGCGTGCCATTGGTAGGGCTGCCCGAGGCAGTGCTCTCGATGAAGAGGTTGCCACCGATCGCCTCGAGGCCGGCGGGGTTGATGAAGTCCGTGGTGGTGATCTGGCCTACCTGTTGCGCCGCAGACTCGCCCGGAAGCACGACGCTTACCGTGCCGTCCTTGCCGATGGTGAGCGAGCGCGTGCCGGGCGGCACGGTGATCGCAGGCTGGATCACCAGACCGTCAGCGTTCACGACCTCACCATCACGGCTCAGGTGGAACTGGCCGTTGCGGGTGTAGGCGGTGGTGCCGTCAGGCATCAGCACTTCGAAGAAGCCGCGGCCGTTGATGGCGACGTCAAGCGAATTGTCGGTGACCTGCAGGCTGCCTTCGGTGAACTCCTTCTGCGTCGAGACCACGCGCACACCGGTACCGATCTGGAGGCCGGAGGGGAGCTGGTTGTTCTCGGAGGACTGTGCGCCGGGCTGACGGCGGATCTGGTAGAGCAGATCCTCGAAGTTCACGCGGTCGCGCTTGAAACCGACGGTCGCGACGTTGGCGAGGTTGTTCGAGATGGTGGACAGTTGGGTGTCCTGGGCGCTCAGGCCCGTCTTGCTCACCCATAGTGCGTTCATCATGTGCGTCTACTCCCTGATGTTGCGCTGACGCGCATCACGAAACTTGCAACAGCCGTGCCGCTGCCTGGCTGTTCTCATCGACGTTCTTCATGAGCTTGACCTGCGTCTCGTACTGCCGCGCGAGCGACAGCAATTCGGTGAGTGCCTCGACCGCATTCACGTTGCTGCCCTCGAGAAATCCGGAAGCGAGTTCGGCATTGGGCGCCACGGGCGCGCGACTGCCGTCCTTCAGGTACATCAACCCGTCGGCGCCTTTCTCCAACTGATCCTCCGGGGGATCCACGAGCCGGATACGATCGACCTGAACGAGTGCCTCGGATCCCTGCCCCAGGGGGCGCGCGGTGATGGTGCCGTCACCGCCGATCTCTACTTTCTGGGAGTTGGGTACCGCAATCGGGCCACCGTTGCCGACCACCGGCAAACCGTTGCCGGTCTGCAACTGCCCGAGCGCCGTGATCTGCAGGCTGCCGGCGCGCGTGTAAGCCTCGCGGCCATCGGGCGCCACGACGGCGATCCATCCGCGACCGCGCACCGCGACATCGAGATCGCGACCGGTCTGGCGCATCGTGCCGATCTCGAAATCCGTTGCCGGGTTCTCGGTGAGCGCGTGTGCCCGCGTGGGCAACCCGTCGCCGTACCAGATACCCATGCTCCGTGCCGCGACGAAATCCCTGCGGAAACCGTCGGTGCCCACGTTCGCGAGATTGTTGGCATGGATCGCCTGCGAGAGCGTGTTGTTCTTCGCGCCCGTCATGCTGGTGTAGAGAGCCTTGTCCATGGTGTTCCCCGGTTGGCTTGCGAGGGCGGGTGGCGCTCAGGCCACCCGCCGTGCTCTCAGGATCAGGAGCGCAGGTTGATCACGGTCTGCGTGATCGCCGTGTTGGTCTCGATGGTCTTGGCATTCGCCTGGAAGTTGCGCTGCGCCACGATCAGGTCGACCAGTTCCTCGGAGAGATCCACGTTGGAATCCTCGAGGGCTCCCGACTTCAGCAAACCGAAGGCACCCGCGCCCGCGATCCCGGGAATCGGCTGGCCGGACACGAAGGACTCGCTCCACTCGGAGCCGCCGATCGGGGTCAGGCCCTGCTGGTTCGGGAAATCCGCGAGCAGAACCTGTCCGAGCACCAGCGATTGGCCGTTGGTGTAGCGGGCGAAGATCGTGCCGTTCTCTGCCACCTCGGTTCCCACCAACTGGCCAGGGCCGTAACCGTCCTGACGCAGCGAGGCGAGGTTGAAGTCATCACCGAACTGCGTAGAGCCCGCGATGTCGATCTTGAAATCCGAGAAGCCGATGTCGACGGCGCCGTTGAATACGGGTGTCGCCGCACCTCCATTAGGACCATCCGGCTCGGCGTTGGAGTCGAGCCCACTCTGGATCTGCTGAGCCGGAACCCAATCGTCGATCACCAGTTCTGTGGTGAAGCCCGCGGGCGGGGTGTTATCCAGCGAACCGTCGGTGTTGAAGGAAATCCGGAAGGCCGTGTCATCGCCGTTGGGATCCAGCGGTGCAACCGCAGAGGGCGTGCTGCCGGAAGTGGCCGGATTACGGTTTACCAGAGTGCCGTCGATGGACACCCAGACGAACCAATCGTTGTTCAGGCCCGATTCAAGGTTCGAATCCGGCTGGTCCTTGCGGTAATAGAGAGTGGCGACGTGGGGAAGACCTTCAGAGTCATAGACCGTCAGCGAGGACGCATGGGTGAACGTGCGCTGGTCAGCCGGATCAAAAGTGGGGAACTGCACCGGGTCTGGCGCTGCCTTAGTGGCGTCCAGGTTGAAGCTCAGTTTGACGTCCGAGGTGCGGGCCGGCGGCAGGTTGAAGGCCTCGATACGAAGCGTCCTCTCGTTGCCCACGTCGATGTTGCCCTGTTCATCAGCGGCGTAGCCCACCAGCGCGGCACCCGAGTTGCTGCGGATCACGCCTTCCTTGTCGATGCCGAAGATACCGGAGCGGCTGTAGCTGCGGGCGCCGTCGTTGTCGAGCACGAAGAAACCCCGACCGTTGATCGCCAGATCCAGCGGGCGACGGGTGTTGGAGATGGTGCCCTGGGTGAACTGCTGCGCCACCTTGCTCAGCCCCACGCCGGAACCGATGGTCCGGCCGCCGGATTCGGCAAGGCTTGCCGTGTACACGTCATTGAACTCTGCACGGGACTGCTTGAATCCCGTGGTGCTCGCGTTGGCGATGTTGTTCGCCGTGATGTTGAGGTCGGAAGTGGCGGCGCGAAGTCCGCTCAAGCCGGTTGTGAAGGACATGGTGTGTCTCCTGGGGGTAACTGGATGAAATCAAAGGGTTGGAGGTCAGAGGATTTCCTTGACGTCGGACACCTGCTTCGGCCCGACGCCATCGACGTTCAGCATCAACTCTCCGCCGGCACCGATGGTCACGCTGTTCACGTTGGCACCGAGTGTGGTCTTCAGGCCCACGTTCTCGCCGTCGACGCGGCCGATCGCCTCGAAGCGGTAAACCCCGGGAGGCAGGGATTCGCCGGCATCGGTGCGACCGTCCCATGCGAACCTGATCTCGCCGGGATCCTGCGGTCCCAGCAGTTCCTGCCGGACGAGCAGACCGCGGGAGTCGTAGATGTTGATGAGCGTGTCGTCCGTGGGCTTCTCGACGCCGACCGAGCCAAGGATCTCGCCCGAGCTGCCGAGGCGCGCGGTGGGCGAATCCACGAAGACCGTGTGGCCCACGAGAGCCGAGGCCTGCAGTGCCTGGCTGGACTTGAGGCCGCTGGCCATGCTCTGGAAGCTGGTGTTCAGTTCCTGAACGCCCTCGACCGTGCTGAACTGTGCGAGTTGGGCCACAAACTCGGACCCTTTCTCCGGGCTGAGCGGATCCTGGTTCTTCAACTGCGCGATCATCAGCTCGAGGAAGTCTCCCCGCTCCAGAGCGTCGCCTTTCTTGGGCGCTTCCGGCTTGAACGACAGCGACTCGAAGACGCTGTCGCTCACTTTGAATCCGTTGATTTCCTGCATGCTGGCGCTCCTCCCCGGGGCCTTTACTGTCCGAGCGCCAGGACGCGCTGCGAGAGCGTCTTGGCGGCTTCGGCGATCTGGACGTTGATCTGGAATGAGCGGGAGGCCGAGATCATGTCGGCCATCTCCTCTACGACGTTGACGTTCGGGTAGTAGACGTAGCCCTTGTCGTCGGCGAGCGGGTGATGCGGCTCGTAGCGGGGCTGGAGCGGCGCATCGCTTTCGACCACTCCCAGCACCTGCACGCCGGCGGATGCCTCGTCTTCCGGCCCGGCGCCGCTCATCCCGTTCATCGCGGACTCCTGGATCGGCGCGAACACCGGGTGACGTGCCCGGTAGGTCTGCCCGATGCTGCTGCTCGCCGACTGCGCGTTCGCGAGGTTGCTCGCGACCGTGTTCAGCCGGACGCTCTGCGCGCTCATCGCACTGCCGGCCACGTCGAAAATGGCGTTGATGGACATCATTCACCTCGAAGCGCGGTTTTCAGTCCGCGCAGGCTGGATTGAAGGAAAGTCAGGCTGGCCTGGAAATCGAGCGAGTTGCGCGAGAAGTTGGCCATCTCGATGTTCTCGTCGACGGTGTTCCCGTCGAGGGAGGGCTGCATGGGCACCCGGTAAAGGAGGGAACCCGGTGCCTCAGATCCTTCAAGGGAGACATGCCCCGCGTTGGTACGCTGCATACCCGCGCCACCGCTTGCGTTCGCACGGGAGGCGATGGCGTCGCGCACGAGGGACTTGAAGTCCAGATCGCGCGCCTTGAAGTTGGGGGTGTCGACGTTCGCCAGATTGTTGGCAATGAGTTCGGCACGCTGTTCGCGTATCAGCAGCGCCTTCTCGTGCACGCCGAGCGCGTTGTCAAAGCTGATGGCCATGGTTGCGGTTCTCTCCCGGTGGGCTTCACTGTTTTCCGCCCTCGGACCGACCAAAGCAACGGCCATGCCACCATGATGCAAGCCTTTGTTTGAATTGGATTGCCGTCGCTTTATGGCGAGCGTTTTCACCGACTGCGGCAAAGCCTTTCCGGTGTTTGCCGCCGCCAGTGGCCATACGCATGGCGGAAAATCCCGACCCGGACAACCGGCGCAAATGGCGAGTGGCAAGCGAATTGCTAGGCTCCGCATATGAAGACGCAAGCCGCCGGAAAAACGCCACCCACCCTCCACCGGAGACGCCTGCGGGTCCACGCCTGGCTGGCGGCCGGTTGCGCGCTTGCGGTGGGGTTGCTGGCTTCGCCCCTGCAAGCGCAGGAGAGCTACGGATCAGAGGCCCTGCGGGCGCTTGCCGTGGAAGCCGTCGAGAGACAACTGCCGGATGCAGAGATTGCGCAAGGAGCCAAACGGACGGAGGTGCAGGCGGGCGCGATAGACTCTCGCTTGCGCCTGTCGGCCTGCGATATGACACCGGCCGCCGAGGTGGATCTCTCCCGCGGCTCCGGCCGATACAACGTGAAGCTCATTTGTGCATCTCCCGCGCCCTGGTCGCTCTACGTACCGGTCGAGGTACGGGTGTTCCGTGACACGGTGGTCGCGAACCGGAGCATGGG
>Ga0315905_10004020_pt1 | contig 15068 bp, 10 predicted proteins | sample LakEriMetagenome_5_FD_203522 | JGI IMG/M metagenome (GOLD analysis project Ga0315905, IMG submission 203522) | Freshwater fungal communities from buoy surface, Lake Erie, Ohio, United States - Buoy 4 MA121 | ecosystem: Environmental > Aquatic > Freshwater > Lake | place: USA: Lake Erie, Ohio... | reverse complement strand
GTGCGTTAAAAAGAATCAGAATGTATGCCCCTATCGGCACATCTCTAGATGAGATTATTCGGTCTTATTGCGTTGCCTAATGTTTCACCCTTAGTTGAAATAACTATAACGTCTGAAATAGGTGCTTCAGTTGCACCAACGGCGAAATGGCCGAAGCATAGGCACTGCGCCGGGGGTGAAGAAGGGTTCCTTGATAGAGAGGTGATTGCACTCAGGGGAGAAAAAACGGCTGGAAGATTAAACGAGATAAATTCAGTATAATTTTTATGCCTTAAGACCAAGCATTGTAATTACACCGATCTTCCGTGGATATCTTGGGCTATCTGGCCAACATCCGCCACATTTTCGGATTTCATTCACCATCACCCCCAAAATTGGAGCCAGCGTTGTCCCCCATCACCGTAAACAAATTGATTGCCTATTTAAAAGCTTTAACAGCAAAAACCGTCGATACGTACCTTATGCGAACAACGACGTGCCGCCCGATGGGTTATCGATTATTAAATCCAAGACAACGGTTTTCGTTACTCCTGATGGCGGGTCTGTTGGTGGTCGGGTTAACAAGTTTCAGTCTACCCGCCCTAGGACAACTGATTTCTCTACCCAAAAATGTGCCTCTACCACCCAATAACGTGATTCGAGAAGGCAACCTAGATATTGGCAAAGTAACTCTAGATGGGAAAGTGCTTTTTTCCATTGCGGCCCCCGCTACCCTTCAATCTGGCGACGCAAACACCATGTCCCCCATTGAGCGACGGGTTAAGGGTATTAACTATTACCTATCCAAAATTGTTAACGATGGATTTGACCGCCAAACCCTGAGCATTGCCCCTGCCATTCTTAATAATCAAACGGTACTGGTGGCGTCGGATCAAAATTGGGGGCCACGATATTTATTAACCGTCACCGCTGCCGATATTGAGTTAAATGAACCCCTTTCCATTGAGGAGACTGCCCAGAAATGGTCTGAAACTATCCTGCAAGCATTACTGCAATCTCACCTAGAAAGACAATTTCCCTATCAGAAACAACAAATTTCCTGGATTTTGGCCCTGATTATGACCATGCTGATTGTCAGTTTTGTGATTAGACATCTGCAAAAATGGCGGCGATCGCAGCGTCATCTTCTAGAAGAGAAACGACAAATTTTACTGACATTGAGAGAGGAAAGCCATTCTGATGATGCACTCCCGATGGACTTAACAGAAACATTTCTGAGCCGGTCGCAGATTGCTTGGTACCAAAAGTTTTTGCCTCAAATTTCCCTTGAAAATCAGATTGAATTTTTATTGATCCTACGACCCATTCTCTTTGTGATACAACTCAGTCTTTGGTTTGGGGGGCCGGGCTTGATTTTTGTCCGCTTTCCCCAAACCCGTGAGTTGGGCAATTGGTTGCTAAGATTTCCCCTAGCTTACGGTGGCATTCTACTAATTATTTTATTATCTAAGCCCATATTAGATAGCATTTGCCGACTCACCTTAACTCGAATTGTTGATATTGTTCAAGAGAAAGGCATTGAATCGTCGCGCCTAAAACCCCGTGCGCTGACTATTTTATATGTTTTAAAGCAATTCAATATTTACTTAATTATCATTTTTGGGTTTCTGTTATTTGCCTATTTTATTAATGGCTTGTATTTTGCTTTGATTATTCTGGCAGGACTCGCTTTTTTGATTCAAAATGTTCTCCAAGACTTTGTTAAAATCTACTTTATTTTGTTAGAGGATCAGTATGCATTGGGGGACAACATCAAAATTGGCGAGGTTTCCGGCACGGTTGAACGAATTTCCCTCCGTAATAGTCAAATCCGCACCGTTTCCGGTGATTTGTTTATTGTTTCCCACAGTAGCTTTAACCAAGTAACCAATTTTACCCACGGTCAATCGGGGATTCGGATGTTGATTGATGTGGCTTATCACACGGATTTAGATGGGGCGATGGCTGTAATCAAGCGGGTTGCAGAGGAGATGCAACAGGATTCCCATTGGGGTGACTATAAAATTCAGCCAGATGTGAAGGGGGTAGAAAATTTTGGGGATAACAGTATTACGATTTTGCTGATTTTAAAAACGAAGCTTAATGAACAATGGACTGTGGCCCGAGAATATCGTCGGCGTTTGAAGTCGGCATTCGATCGCCAGGGAATTTCGATGCCGTTTCCCCAACGATCCATTTGGTTTGAGAACCGCTTGGCAATGGTTGAACCATCAAAAACCCATGATTCCCCACCGGATCAATCAGCGTAAATGTTGAGCTTAAGCCGGAACCGTTACGGTTTTTTGTCCGGCTAAACCAAAGGCCGTATGGGCGGCGCGGAGGGCGTCAATGCCTCGGTCTTGGGGAACCACACAACTAATTTTGATTTCTGAGGTGGCGATCATTTCAATGTTAATTTGCTCTTGGGCGAGGGCGGCAAAGAAGTGGGCGGCAACGCCGGGTTGCCCAATCATGCCAGAACCGACAATACTCACTTTGGCGATCGCCTTGTTGACCACGACCGAAGCTTCAAACCAATCGTGGGTAAAGGGTAACAGGATTTGTTGGGCTTGATCGCTATCTCCTTCCGCCACCATAAAGGCAATGTCCCGACAGGGGGTTCCCGCATTAATCCGACAGCGTTGGGACTGGATAATCATATCAACACTGATATTGGCTGCAGCCAGGGCCGTGAACAGTTGGGCGGCCATGCCAGGGCGATCGGGCACGTGGCGAATGGCAATTTGGGCTTGATCTTGGTCGAGGGCCACGCCCCGCACAGCCGGTAAACCGGAAACGTCGGCTTTAGTTTTAGCGGGGGAAAGGCTGACCCCAAAGGCCGTCGAAAGAGCACTGATGGCGCGGTCGGCATCCCGTTGATCAATGACGCAACTGACTTTGACCTCTGAGGTAGAAATCATTTCAATGTTGACCCCAGCATCGGCCAGGGTTTTAAACATTTTGGCGGCAATACCCGGACGGCCAATCATTCCGGCTCCGGCGATCGCAATTTTGGCAATGCCTTGCTCGACAATAATTTCTGCTTCTTGATCCGCATCGGGACGACTTCTCAGGGCGGGGGCGATCGCCGCTGTGACTGCTTCGGCTTTGGTGAGTAAACTTTTGACGACGGTAAAGGCAATATCATTACTGTTGCCGTCGTGGATCGATTGAATAATCAAATCAATGTCCACCTGCTGTTGGGAAATGTCCCGAAATAAGGCAGCGGCCACCCCAGGGCGATCGGGCACTCGCAACAAAGCAACCTTGGCTTGATCGGCATCGTATTCCACCCCATCCACTGCTTTAGCAATTTCTAACCCCACCAGGGAACGATTTTGTACAGGGGGAGCCACCACCTTTGTCCCCGGCTCATCGCTCCAACTCGACCGCACCACCAGAGTAATACCGTAATTACGGGCAATTTCCACTGCGCGGGGATGGAGCACTTTGGCCCCTAAACTAGCCAACTCCAACATTTCATCGCAGGTAATTTCCGGCATTAGTTGGGCTTCCGGTACTAAACGGGGATCGGTGGTTAAAATGCCCGGCACATCGGTATAAATTTCACAACAATCAGCTTTCAGCGCCGCCGCTAAGGCCACCGCCGAAGTATCCGATCCCCCCCGTCCCAGGGTGGTAATTTCTAAATGCTCTAGGCTACTAATGCCTTGAAACCCGGCCACCACCAACACTTTGCCTTCCCGTAAATGGTGCTCCAGGCGATCGGGGCGGATTTCTAAAATGCGGGCGCGACTATGTTCCGCTTCAGTAACAATGCCGACTTGAGCCCCCGTTAGAGAAATGGCTGGTTGATCAATTTCCTGCAACGCCAAACTCAACAGGGCGATCGATACCTGTTCCCCGGTGGATAGCAGCATATCCATTTCCCGACGGCAGGGATTAGCGGAAATTTGTTGGGCTAAATCCACCAACGTATCAGTGCTTTTTCCCATCGCCGACACCACCACCACCACGGAATTCCCCGCCTGAGCCGTGGCTTTGATGCGTTTTGCCACCGCTTGAATGCGCTCGACGGTTCCGACGGAAGTGCCACCAAATTTTTGAACGATTAATGCCATGGTTGTTGGGGGATAGGGCAAGGAAAGAGCCAGAATTCAACATATTAGGTTAACAAATCCCCCGGCGGCAACTGTTATTCCGTTACATTTCTTTGATGCCAGGGCAAAGTACTGGAGGGAAGCCTTCAAATCATTGCATTTTTGCGGTATTGGGAAATAGCCAATCAATGTTTAACCCAAATACGCTTTTTTAAGCTGTTCATTGTGGAGTAATTCCGACGCAATGCCTTCCAGAATCAGGCGACCACTTTCTAGAACGTAACCACGATCACTCATTTGTAGGGCAAGATTGGCATTTTGTTCGACTAATAAAATCGTAATTCCCGTTTCTCGCAGGTTACGAATAATCGTAAAAATTTCACTCACAATGACGGGGGCAAGACCCAAACTCGGTTCATCTAAAAGCAATAATTGGGGGCGACTCATTAAGGCACGGGCGATCGCCAACATTTGTTGTTCCCCACCGCTTAAGGTTCCGGCTAATTGATGACGACGTTCAGCAAGACGGGGAAATAACTGCAATTGATGGTCAATATCTTGACGAATCGCGGGAAAGTCAAAACGAACATAAGCTCCCAATTCAAGATTATCTAAAACAGTTTGTTTCGTTAAAATACGCCGACCTTCAGGACAGTGGGCTACACCGAGCTTAACGAGTTGATAGGGAGAAAAGCGGGTAATGGGACGACCATTGTAATGAATTTGACCGCTACGGGGATTAATCAGCCCAGAAATAGCCCGTAATGTTGTCGTTTTTCCCGCGCCATTGGCTCCAATCAGGGTAACAATTTCTTGTTGATCGATATGAAGATTAATATTTTCTAAGGCTTGAATCCCATCATAATTAATACATAATTGAGATATTTCTAACAAACGATGGGGGGAAGAAATTAACATTAATTAACTCCTAAATAAGCTTCAATAACAGCCGGATCTTTTCTCACAATTTCAGGCTGACCCAGGGCGATTAATTTCCCAAAATTCAAAACAGCAATGCGATCACATAATCCCATTACCAGGGGAACATAATGTTCAATTAAAATAATTGTGAGCTGAAATTGGGTTCGCAATTCCCCAATAAATTCACTTAACCTTTGCTTCTCATTGGGATTCATGCCGGCAGCAGGTTCATCTAACAATAAAAGGGATGGTTCTAACGCTAAAGCTCTGGCAATTTCTAGTCGTCTTTGATCGCCGTAGGATAAATTTTTGGCTTTTTCATCAAGGCGATCGCCTAACCCCACTAAGTCAATTAATTCCTTGGCTTTTTTTTGAGTGTATTTTTCTGCGCGGGAAGCTTCGGGCAATCCTAAAATACCTGTAAAAAAATTACTTTGGGTCTGTAAATGTCGCCCGACAATCACATTTTCTAGGGCGGATAACTCTCCGAAGAGACGAATATTTTGAAAAGTACGGGCAATCCCTCTCGCTGCAATTTGATGGGGTTTAAGGTTAGAAATTGGAGAATCTTGGCACAAAATCCTCCCAGAAGAGGGTTCAATCAAGCCTGTAATCAAATTAAATAATGTGGTTTTGCCTGCACCATTGGGGCCAATTAAGCCAAAGATTTCTTGGTTATTGATGCTAAAATTTACTTCGTTCACTGCCACTAATCCCCCAAAGGAGCGTGTGACCATTTGGGCTTCTAACATTGGTTGCTGATTAGATGTTTCAATCACAGTAGGGATCATGTATTTTTAACCTTGATGTTACGAACCCAAGCATTAAATTTGTTGGAAAAATTTTTAAATAAATCAGGCGTGACTAATCCCTGGGGAAAAAAGAGGGTTCCGATGACAATTAAAACACCAAAAATAATGAGACGACCATCTTTAAAAAAGCCTACTAACCATAGGGGTAAATTAGGAATATTAGCTAATGATCGCAAAATTTCAGGTAATGCGGTAAACACCATGCCACCCAGGATGGGTCCGACAACGGTTCTCGTTCCCCCAATTAAAACCGACGTTAAATAAATAATACTGGCATCAAAGGTTCCTTGGCGAGCATTCCAGGTATTCAAAAAATGTGCACTAATTACCCCAGAAACCCCCGCGAGAATTGCGCCTAAAGTAAAGGCTAAAACTTTGTAATAAGTAGAATTAATTCCCATTGATTCGGCCGCCAACTCATCTTCTCGAATGGCAATAAATGCTTTGCCAACCCGAATTTTCTCCAAGCGATAAACGACAAAAGTGCTAATTGTCAACAAAGGTAAAACAATCCAAAGATAGCCCAATGTCTGGTTGAACGGTTGGGGGATGCCAAAAATGCCCACCGCTCCCCCCGTTATGTCTAAATTGAGGGAAAAAATTCGTAATATTTCGACAAAAGCAATCGTGGCGATCGCCAAATAAATTCCCCGCAATCGTAAAACAGGAATGCCCACCATCAGCCCTAGTAAAAAACAGACCAAAGCCGCTATTAGCATTTCTAATAGTACCAAGGGCAAAGGATATAATCCTGATGTCGGAAAAACTTTGGTAGAAATAATTGCCGCAACATATCCGCCAACCGCATAAAAACCTGGACTCGCTAAGGATAATTGTCCCGTCATCAAGGGTAAATATAAGGACATTCCCAACAACGCGCCTAGAATCATTGAAATAATTAAAGGAGCATAATCATTAAAAAAATTGAGCATAAAAACTAATAATCAAAATAATTGTCTAATTAAACCTTTTGAATATAACGACGACCCAGTAATCCTTCTGGTTTTATTAATAGCATGATTAACAAAATACTAAAAGCAACCGCATCTTTATAGGCAGAATACTCTCCAGGAACAAAAGCTTCTGTAATCCCAATCAATAATCCCCCTAAAACGGCTCCTGGAATACTGCCTAGTCCCCCTAAAACAATGACAGCTAATCCTTTTAACCCAAACGTAATTCCCAAATAAGGGCCAGAAATGCTCACACTCGATCCCACCAATGTACCTGCCAATCCGGCCAGAAAACTACTCACAAAAAATGTGACCACAATAAATAAATTAGTGTTGATTCCCAATAAGCTAGCTGTTACTTGATCTTCTGCTACCGCTTTCATCGCTTTTCCAAAACGACTGACATTAATGCCATAGGTTAAAAGGCTTAATACCGTGGTGCAAACCCCAAAAATAATGATTTGTACAGTACGAATAGGAATGGGTTTTTCAGGTGTACCAAAGTTAATTGCCGTAGGAAAATTACCGTAGGTATTGCTGGGAAACGTATAACTTTCGGCCCCCACTAAATATTGAATGAGATTAACAATGATTAGGGCAACGCCCAAGCTTGAAACAACGGTTAAAAGGGGATCAGCTTTACGTTTTCTTAAGGGGCGAAAAGCAATATATTCAATGGCAACCCCAACAAAACCGGCTAGGGTACTACCCATTAATAGTGCTAAAAAAAAAGGAAGTTTAATCGGTAACTGAAGATTGGCTAATAAACCATTAAATCCAAAGGCTTCCCCCATTAAAGCATAGGTAAAATAGGCTCCTAGGGTAAAGATTGCACCATGGGCAAAATTAATAATACCCAAAATAGAAAATATCAGGGTATATCCTAGGGCAAAAATGGCATAAATACTCCCAATCGATAACCCATTTAACACATTTTGCAGAATGGGAGAAATGTCCATAATGATTTTTGAACTAAATAAAAATAAAGAGGGATTTTATTGACCAGATTAAGAAATTTCTAAAATTATTTTATAAAAACAAACTTGCCATTTTTGCCATCGGGATCAACCTTCATTTGGGCGACATAAAAGTCTTTTTGATTGACTTCTCCCGTAGGAGAAAAAGAAATGATGCCGAGGGGGGTATCATAGGTTCCCGTTAATAATTGTTTATTTAATTCCGTGCGTAATTGTTCTAGGGAAAGATTTTTAATGGGTGTTTTTTTATCTAGAGCTTGTAGCGCTTCAACATAGACCTGTACGGCAGAAAAAGCCTGGGCACTAAATTGGGGAGGTTGTTTTTTAAATTGATTAAAATAGGCTGTTTGAAAGGTTTTATTAATGGCATTTTGGTGATCTGGGCTGTAGGCTTGGGCAACTAAAACATCATTACATTCCGCTTTACACACTGCAAAAATGTTAGAACTATTTAAACCATTTCCCCCAATAATTAATCCTTTATAGCCTAATTCTCGGAGTTGTCGGACTAGGTTGCCGCCGTCGGATGCGAGTCCAGAAATAATAATTAAATCGGGTTTGAGATTTAAGGCACTGGTCGCCTGGGTTTGAAAATCGGTGTCGGTTGTTTGAAATTTCTGCACTGTCACAAGATCTAAACCCTGATCTTTAACAGTTTTTTGAAAAACCTCGGTTTCTGATTTATTAAACGCATCATTCTGAGCAAAGAAAACGGCTACTTTTTTGATATTAGGATTGATTTTTAGGGCGGCTTTAACGGAATTTGGGGCCACGATGGTCACAGGAGCAGAAACTCTGGCAATATAGTCTCCGATCTCAGGAATTCCTTGGGCAGTATTAGAGGCGGCAATGACAGGAACCTTGGCTCGTTCGGCGATCGGATCAGCACTAAAGGCTTGTTGTGAAAGGGTTGGCCCCACAATACCCGCGACTTTATTTTGGGTAATTAGGGTTTGAAAGGCGTTTATGGCTCCTGCTTCATCACCCCCCGTGTCTTGTATTACTAATTGAATGGGTGTGCCGTTGATACCACCTTTGTCATTAAAATATTTTTCGGCAATTTTACTACCTGTGACGCCTTCTTGTCCCAATAGCGCGACATTACTGGTCTGAGCTAAGGCGATACCGATGGGAATGCCCTTATTATCAGCAATGCTCGGATTAGCGGTGTTTTCTGGAGCAGGATTGGAAGTCGTTGGGGTCGTTTCACCACAGGCTGATAAGAGAGCGAGGGAAACGAGTAGAAGCCATGATCGCACCAGGATATTTTTTTTCATGAACTTAGATAAAGTAATGGCTTGAGGATTGATTTTACCGTAGAGTTAGGCGTTTGCTCCTGGCGATCGCCCAGATTCTGCTTGCAAAATTCCAAGATTGATTATCACACCTATATTGGTTACTATAATAATTAGGATGTTAACAAGGGTTGACAAATTTTATTGATTTAAGTGACGAAATATTTACTTTTTGGTTTCTTGAATCTCCTTTAAAATCATCTAAATTAAATTTCTATCATGATGTCCACTTGTTTTGCTAATGTAGAAAAAATTCCTGTCAAAGGCGATCGCCAGGAATCGTCTCACGGCTGACTTGGCATAATTCATGAGTAATAATCAAACGCAATTTCAATCTTTAATGCAAGCAATGGGACAGGACTTATTCTATCCCCATCCCGTACAAAGTCCTATTTGTTGTTTGCAAACCCATTGTTCCGCCGTTTTTTTGACCGGAAATTATGCCTACAAATTGAAAAAGCCAGTGAATTTTGGCTTTTTGGATTATTCGACTCCAGCCAAACGGCAGCATTTTTTACAAGAAGAATTGCGTTTAAATTTGCCCGTTGCACCGGATATTTATCAACAGGTTTTACCACTTTACTATCAAGATCACCAATGGCACTGGGGAGACAAAGACAGTCAAGGGGATGATTATGTTCTGCAAATGCGACAATTTCCCCAAGATTGTTTACTTTCCTCCTTGTTTGAACACCAACAATTAACCAATGATCATATTATTCGTTTAGGTAAACGGGTAGCGGAGTTTCACAAACAAACCCCTACGAATGCCGAAATTAATGCCTTTGGTGATCCTGATGTGATTTGGCGATCGGTGGCCAATAATTTCCAAGCAACGGAAAAATATATTGGCATTGCCCAAACCCAACAACAATACGATCAAACAAAACAGTTTTGTGAAACCTTTTATCAAGATAATTTAGATTGGTTTAAGCAACGACAAAAATTGGAAAAAATTCGAGAATGTCACGGTGATTTACACTTAAATAATCTTTGTGATTGGCAGGAAAAAATTCAACTTTTTGACCGTATTGAATTTAATCAATCTTTTCGTTTTGTTGATGTTATGTACGACATAGCATTTACGGTAATGGATTTGGATGCTAAAGGACGCAGAGATTGGAGCTATTTATTTTTAAATACCTATCTTGAAAATACAGGCGATTGGCAAGGATTAAAAATCTTACCCTTTTACTTATGTCGTCAAGCCTATGTCCGTGCCAAGGTCACTTCTTTTTTGTTAGATGATCAAAATCTATCCTCAGAAGAAAAACAAAAAGCGTTAGCTTCTGCCCAACATTACTACAAGTTAGCGTGGGAGTATAGCCAACAATTATCCGGGAGAATGATTTTAATGTCGGGGCTATCGGGCTCTGGAAAAAGTACCCTAGCTAGGCAATTATCGTTGCAATTACCAGCAGTTTGGATTCGGTCTGATGCGGTGCGAAAACAGTTAAGTGGCATTGATTTAAATCAAACCGGGGATCAAAAACTATATACTCCGACCATGACAGCAAAAGTCTATCAAACCTTATTTGATTTAGGAAAACTAGCCAACCAAGCCGGCTTTAATGTGATTTTAGACGCTAAATTTGACCGCATTCAATGGCGATCGCCTGTCATTGCCCTAACCCAAGCTCAAGGCTTAAAACTGAGTATTATTCATTGCAAAGCATCCCTGGATGTCCTAAAACACCGATTACAAAACCGTCAAGGCGATATTTCCGATGCAACTGCTGATTTATTGACTAATCAACAAGAAACTTGGCAGGATTTTACGGAGTCAGAACAGTCATTTGTGATTGAAGTTGATACCCAAAACGACAATTGGCAAGCATCCCTTAGTAATCTATAACGCACCCCGAAAAACAAACACGGTGGCGTCAGCTTGGGCGGCAATCTGGGTAGGTAAGTTGCCGTGAATGACATTTTTCAGCAAGCCTTCCCGACTAGCTCCCAGGACGATCGCCGTACAACCTCGGACTTGGGCTAAATCACTGAGGGCATTGGCAACGGAGGTTGAACAAATGGGAATGGGAATAATCGGCCTTTGGAGTTGATCTTCCAGGCGTTGGGCAATAACTTTGAGGTCTTGGTAAGGTTCATAGGTGTTAGGGCGTTGGGGCATATAGACCTTGGCAATTAACAATTCAGGATTATTTATTTCGGGATAGAGGGAAAATAGACCCGGCAAAAATTCCAACATTTGTTCAATATTGGGGCCACCTGCAACAGGCATTAACCAAGTGGCAGTGGGGGACAAATAACGGGGGTAGGCTTGGGGATGGGAACTTTGTTTGATCAGCAGCACGGAGCAAGGGGCTTGATCGATGAGTTGATCGGTGATTTTGCCAAAAATTTGGCTTCCCGTGGGCATTTCTCCCTGCCATTCAACGATTAATAAATCAGTATGACGGGTTTGAATAGTGTCTAAAATGGTGTCGGTGACACTGTAGGCGAGTTTAATTTCGGTGTGGAGGAGGATGCCTTGGTGACGGGCCAGACGTTCGAGACGTTGTAAAAATTTGCGTTCTGTTTGATAGGCGACCCGTTGCTCCGATGGGGCTTGGGATTTAGGGACGGGAATTACTTGTATGCAGTCAATTTCGTACTGCTTTTCCTTGGCGATCGCCATTGCCATTTGGAAAAGAGCGAGGGCACTCTCGGAAGCGTTGACGGGTAATAAAATGCGGCCTTCCCCGGTGGATGGCGATCGGGTTTGATAGACCGAATAGGCGGGGTGGGGAGGATGGATCAGTTGATTGCCCAATTGGCTCACTTCTTCCCGAATAATATCAGTGCGGGTAATAATGCCCACTAATTTTTGCCCCCCCTGTACCACCGGCAATCGCGAAAGCTCATAACGATTGAGCAAATACAACACATCACTTAACGGCGCATCGGGATTAACCGTAATCGGATTGGGGGTCATTATCTGCCGCAACAATACCTGGGATGATTCTTGGGCAGCATGGGCTAAATCGGTCTGGGTAAACACCCCCACTAATTTTCCCCCCTCCACCACTGGAAAACCCCGATGGTAGGATGAGGACATAATCGGTAAAACTTCTGCTAATTTCAGCGTACCACTTAAACTTTCTACCTCGGTTTTCATCACCTGAGCCGCCCGAATATCCGAGAGAAAATCTCGATTAGGACGATCTTCTTGGAGAAAAATGCCCTTCGTTTCTAACAAATGGTCATACAAAGAGCGAGGAAATAAACTTTCGGCCACCAGATAAGACATGGCACAGGCAACCATCAGGGGTAAAACTACATTAAAGTTCCCTGTTAGTTCAAAGACAATGATGATGGCGGTGACGGGAACCCTAACGACACTGGTAAAAAATGCTCCCATTCCGGCCAGGGCAAAGGTGGTTTCGGAAATTTGGGATTGCCAATAGCCGCCAAATTCCCCCACTAAGTAACCTAGGGCGGAACCCATCACCAGGGCCGGGGCAAATAATCCCCCTGGGGCGTCAGTGCTGTAGGCCATCATGGTTAAACAAAAATGAACCACTAGCGCTAAAACCATACTTTTCCAGCCTAATTCCCCCGTAATCACAAATTCTCGCAAGCCCGCATTGTCTCGAAAAAAGTGCGGCATAAAGGCGATCGCCGTGCCGGAAATTAAGCCAATGGCCCCAATTCTCAGGGCGAGGGAAATATTCCATTGACGTTGAAGCCGTACCAGGCTCAAAATGCCCCGATTCAAAATCACCCCTAAAATACCGGCCAAAATTCCTAACAATAAATAAAAGGGAATTTCCGACGGCGAAAAATTAATGATCAGTTTGTCCCCCAGGGGATGGGTCAGGTTTAAATCCCTCGATTGTAGTATCAACGAAGTCACCGCCCCCACAAAGGAGGCCACAATCGCCGTTTCCAGGGTCAAACTCGACACATCCCGCATCAGTTCTTCCACCACAAACAATACCCCGGCGATCGGTGTGGTGAATCCCGCCGCTAGTCCTGCCGCCGCCCCGGCTGCGATCATTTGGCGACGATGTTCCGGGGATGTGGGTAACAAACGGCTTAATTCTGCTGCCAAGGCCGCCCCAATATGCACCGTTGGAGCCCGCCGTCCTAGGGGAATGCCACCACCTAGCACCAACACCGTACCCACCGATTTCACCACCGCCACTTGCCAATTGAGGGGAATGGGAAAACGGGCCAATGCGGCTTTCACTTGGGGAATACCACCGCCCCCAGCGGGCTTGGAAAATTGCTCAATGATTACCCCGGCGAGACTACCAAATACCAAGCCAAATGCCGGTAAAACCCAAAGGGCTCCGTAGGTATCGGCCAGACTTAAACGACTTGATCCCAGCCAATTGACCCCACTTTTGATCACCAAGGCCGCCAAGGCCGAAAAGAATCCGATAATGCAGGCCTCGGCGATCGCATACCGACTATCGATGGAAGTGCGCCCATAGTGTCGCGTTTTTAACCAATAAAGCGCCCGCTGCCAAGAGGATGACCAAGCCATCAGGATTTGTTGTAAAAAATACCAAGCAGAAACTTTGGGAAGACTATCGCCTTATGGCGATCGGTTTGTTACAATTACAGCGGTCACCACAACCTTTGAAGAGAGCGTCTTTGAGTCAAGTTGTTAATATCCCTACCCTTGATACCTTAGCGCAAGAACTAGCCGCTATTCAGCAAACTGGTTCTAAACGCATTGCCTTGTTAGGGTCTCGCCATGTACCGATTACTCATCAACAATTAATTGAAATGATGAGTTATGCCCTGGTATTGGCTGGCAATCACTTGGTAACGTCAGGCGCAACAGGAACTAACTCCGCCGTTATAAAGGGGGCAATGCGTGCAGATCCCAATTTGTTAACAGTGATTTTGCCCCAAAGTTTAGACCGTCAACCCCGGGAATCCCGCGAACAGTTGCAGCAGGTCATTCATTTAGTTGAAAATAGCGAAAATGATAGTCTTTCCCTAGGGGAAGCCAGTGCCCTTTGTAACCGAGAAATTATTAACCGTTGTCAGCAATTGATCTGTTTTGCTTTCCACGAAAGTCACACCCTGATGCAAACCTGTCAAGAAGCAGAGGAACAGCGCAAGTTAGTCACCCTTTTCTTTTTCGATTAGGCAATAAGCTGAGTTCGACAAATTTTTAGTAAATTTCCCACGCCCCTGTTTTGATCCCCAATTAGTTCGCCATGAAATCTCCGTTACATTGGTCTGATTGGCTGGAGCGTCATTGGGTCATCCCTTCCTATGGGGGTGGTTTGTTATTGGCGCTATCCATCTGTTTTTTTGGGGCGGCGACTAATTCGATGGCGGGATGGCTCTATGTCATTAGTGGAGTTGGTTTTGCCCTGTTAATTATTGCGGCGATTATTCCCGTTCGCTCTCTCCGGCACCTGACTTTAGAAAGGCTGCCGATTCCGCCAGTTAGTGCGGGGGATGATTTAACTATTACGGTTCGTTTACACAATCCCCATCGAGACCCAAAAAACCTTTTGCAACTGTGGGATGTTTTGCCGTCTGATTTAGGGAAACCCCAAGGAACGGCGATCGATGTTATCCCCCCCCAGGATGATTATCAATGGCGCTATTTTTACCCGACCCAACAACGGGGAATTTATCAATGGCAGCGCGTGGAATTGCGTACGGGAAACCCTTTAGGCTTATTTTGGTGTCGTCGGTCTCGGTCTGTGCCGGCTAAGGCGATCGTTTATCCCCAGGTTTTGAAGCTGTTGCAATGCCCAATTGTGGACTCGACGGGGGCAGAAGATAATGCTAAAGTCCACAGCGATCGCCGTTATCAAGCGGCCGCAGAAGGGGTGACAAAAACGTTACGGGCTTATCGGTTTGGTGATCCCACCCGATTAATTCATTGGCGCAGTAGTGCCCGCTTTGATCAATTTATGGTGCGGGAACTAGAGGTGGTGACCGGGGGACAAGAGGTGGTTATTTGCCTAGATAGCGGTTCTCAGTGGTCGGGCGATCGGTTTGAAGCGGCGGTAATTGCGGCGGCATCGTTGTATTTTTATGCCCTGCGGGCCCAACTAAATGTGAAATTATGGACGGCGGGGGCGGGGCTGATATCTGG